>Ga0315309_1000181_pt1 | contig 37975 bp, 39 predicted proteins | sample TDP4_MG_FD_203080 | JGI IMG/M metagenome (GOLD analysis project Ga0315309, IMG submission 203080) | Freshwater sediment microbial communities from Lake Towuti, South Sulawesi, Indonesia - TDP4 | ecosystem: Environmental > Aquatic > Freshwater > Lake > Sediment | place: Indonesia: South Sulawesi...
GGTTATCCTCGAACCGAGAGCGCTGAGGTTCAGACGAAGCTTGTTCAGCGCCTCTGCGACAAGATACGCAAGAACAAGGAGAGAATTATTCGAGTCGAAAAAGCCATGCTAGGAGACGCTGAAGTAGCCGTTGTTGCTTATGGAATCGCTGCGAGGGCAGCGTTAAGTGCTGTTAGGAAGGCGAGAGAAAGAGGAATCAGGGCGGGGCTGCTACGACCTGTGACGATTTGGCCCTTCCCGGAAGAGCAGGTTGTAGAGGCGGCTAGGCAAGTAAAGGCAATTGTGGTGCCGGAGATGAACTGCGGCCAAATCGTTCGCGAGGTTGAGAGAGCGGCTAAAGAAACACCAGTGATATTTCTGTCCAAGCTGGGTGAAGAGCCGCACAAGCCAAGCGAAATCTTAGCCGCGATGGAAGGGATTCAAAAGTGATTGAGGAATTACCGCATCCATACGAGAAATTCTTGAGAAAAGACCGCATTCCCCACATATGGTGTGAAGGGTGCGGAAACGGAATCATCCTGAACTGTTTTGCACGGGCATTAGACGAATTGAACATCGACTTGGACAAGGTTGTGGTGGTGTCAGGCATAGGTTGCATAGGTCGAGTGTCAGGATACACTAACACAGACTCGTTTCACACCACCCACGGCAGACCGATAGCGTTTGCCACCGGCGTTAAGGTGGCTAAACCTGAACTCAAGGTTGTTGTAATAAGTGGAGATGGAGACCTCTTCGCTATAGGTGGTAATCACTTCATTCATGCAGCCCGCCGAAACTTGGATATACAAGTTATTTGTGCCAACAATTTCATCTACGGTATGACGGGCGGGCAAGTTGGACCTACCACACCACTTAACACTTGGACCTCAACCACGCCCTATGGAAATATTGAACAGGCCTTTAACCTCGTTCACTTGGCTGCTGCATGCGGAGCTGTTTACGTAGCCCGTTGGACTACTCTTCACACGCGTTGGTTGACGGAGTCCATAAAGAAGGCGTTGCAGAAGGAAGGGTTCTCGTTTATAGAAGTGGTCTCGGAGTGTCCGGAACTCTTCGGGCGGTACAATAAGATGGAAACAGGCATAAAAATGATGAAATGGTTCAAAGAAGCCTGCCAAGTTCAACACTTCTCTGACCCAGCCAAGGCTGAAATAACACCTAACCGCATAGTCGTTGGTGAATTCGTAGACATTCAGAAACCAAGTTATGTGCGGCTGCGCCAAGAAATGTCGGCGAGGGCAGCAGAGAAAAAATGATCAAGGGGAAAACAAGATGCGAATAGAGGTTAGGTTTGCAGGCTTCGGTGGGCAAGGCATAATCAGGTCTGGTCTAATGCTAGCTATGGCATCAAGCATTTACGCGGGCAAAAACGCTGTTCAGACCCAATCGTACGGTCCAGAATCGCGTGGCGGCTCGTGCAAGTCTGAGGTTGTCATCTCAGACGAGGAAATCGATTATCCAAAGGTAGACGACCCGGACATTCTAGTGGTTATGTCACAGGAAGCCTTCAACACATACGCCAACACGGTCAAACAGAGCGGAACCCTGCTACTCGACCCTGACATGGTGCCTCGACACGAGTTCAAAGGCAATGCACGTGTTTTCATGGTTCCATCAACAAAGATGGCTGAGGAGCTGGGAAAGACAATCGTCGCCAACGTGGTCATGCTGGGCGCGTTGGTGGCCATTACAAACTTAACCAAGATTGAAGCCTTCAAGAGCTCGCTTTTGAGCAATATTCCGAAAGGCACTGAGAAACTCAACTTGGCAGCTTTTGAAAAAGGCTACGAGTACGGGAAAAAGCTTTTGGAAGAAACCGCAGAAATTAGGCAGTAAACAGGCTATTGGAATTGGATTAGGTGAAGATAAATTGCTCGTAGGCATCGTGTCTGACACTCATGACCACTTACCCCTTGTTGACAAAGCCGTAAAAAAACTCCAAGAAGAAAAAGTTGAATTAGTTCTACACGCAGGCGACTACATCTCCCCGTTCGTGGTACCACATCTCAAACCCTTCAAAGGCAAGTTTATTGGCGTCTTTGGCAACAACGACGGCGACCACGAAGTTTTGAAGAAGCGTTTCGCAGAGTTCGGCCTAGACATTCGCGGAGTATTCGCTGAAGTAAAAGTTGCCGGTTTACGAATCGCATTACTGCACGGTGGAGAACCCGGAGGTCCACCCGGCGCATCAGAGCTTTTCAAATCTCTTGTCGATTCTGAGTGTTACGATGTGATTGTGCACGGACACGTTCATGAAACGAAGGCTTACCGAAAGGGTAAGACGCTGATAATAAATCCAGGCGAAGTCTGCGGATACTTATCTGGAAGATCCACAGTTGCTGTGCTTAATACTAAAACGCTGGATGCAAAGATAATTCCACTTGAATAAGGGAAGGCGAGTACGCTTCTTTCTCACTCAGTTTTTGTTTTACCAACGACTTTTTGAGCTACTTCAATGTCGGAAACATAGGTTATGTCTGTCCAGAAACCCTTCAACTCGTAAGCCGTAAAGTGCCAGCCTTCATTTATCATCATTTGAATCGTGTCGGTTATTTCATATTCTTTTCTCGGACTGACAGGAGTCTTCCTTATACAATCAAAGACTTGTTTGGGGAACAAATATATGCCAGGATTTGCGTAGCCTGGAGTTTCCTCCTCGACCTTTTCTCTGACCGAAATCAGCTTTCCGTTCTTTACTTCCATTCTACCGTATCTTCGAGGGTTCTCCATACGATAGACAGCTACGGCAGGCGGTTTCAAATAAATAAAATCAGTCAAAGGATCGGTAAAGAATATGTCTCCGTTCATTCCAACAAAAAAAGGGTCGGGGACAAAGTCTTCGGCGCAAAGGAAGGCGTGCGCGGTTCCCAACTGCTGCTTCTGCTGATAGTAGGTTACCGTGTTGCCTAACAGCTCCCTTACCATCTGGCCCTTGTATCCAACCACCAACGCGATTTGGTTGATTCCAAGCTTGCGCAGTTTGTCAAGGTTATGTTCTATCAAGGTCTTTTCTCCGATTTTGACCAATACTTTGGGTCTCTCAACCGTGATTCTGGCTAATCTTTTGCCGAGACCTGCTGTGAGGACCACGGCTTTCATTTGAGTTTTTCAGCCTCTTCTTTCAACATCTTTTTCGCCAACTTTAAGAGCTGCACTAACTTTTGCTTTGTTTTTCCTTCAGCGAATATTCGTATCAAAGGTTCAGTGTTGGACGGGCGGAGCAGAACCCAGCCGTTCTTATTCTGAGCTTTCACGCCGTCAATGTCAAGAATTTGGAATCCTTTGTTTCCAAATTTGGCCTTTAAATGCCCTATAACACTGAATTTGTGTTGGTCAGAGAAGGGCACGTTAACCGTGCTCGAATAGTATTTTGGAATGCGGTCAATCATCTGGGAAAGCGGTATGTCGGTTCGAGACAGGATTTCAGCCATCTTCAAGCTGGCGAATGTTCCATCGTCCAAGCCGTACACGTCCGGGAAATAGAAGTGTCCACTTCTCTCACCGCCGAAAACAGCCTTTTCCCGCAGCACTCTATCCATCATGAATGGTCTACCCACTCGCTCAACCAGGGGAACCCCACTTTTCGCCTTTATTGCTTCCTCAACTGCTGAGGAACAGCTGACGTCGTAGACGACTTTTCTCTTCCCATTCGTGATGAACGCTTGAACAAAGATTACTGAAGCAAGGTCGCCGGTGAGAATTCGGCCCGTATCGTCCACAAAAACCGCTCTGTCACCGTCTCCATCGTAGCCCACACCTAAGTCTGCAGTCGCCTTCTTAACTGCGCCAATCAATTGCTGCAACGACTCCTCAGTCGGCTCAGGAGAACGCTTAGGAAAAGTGCCGTCTAACCTTTCATTGAGAACCTCAACGCTGCAGCCAGTTTGCGTGAAAAGCTTTGGAGCCACGATTCCAGGCACACTATTCCCGGTGTCCAAAACAACCTTCAATTTTCTCTCAATTCTGATTTTACCCAGGACAAATCTGGCGTATTCATTCACGATGCCCTTGTAAGGCTCAGTTCTTCCCTTCTTCTTCGCTTCGCTGAACTTTCTTTTTGCGATTATCTCCTTTATTTCTTCCATGCCGGTTCCTTGACCGATAATAACGCCTTTTTCTCGGCAGAGTTTAAGTCCGTTCCATTCAGGGGGGTTGTGTGAGGCTGTAATCATTACGCCGCCATCCTTGTTCTTGTGGGCTATGTCAAAATACAGAATAGGCGTCGTAACTACTCCCAAATCGTCGATCTGGCAGCCAGTGGAAGCCAAACCCTTAACCGCAGCATTTTTCAGTTGTTCGCTTCCCACCCTGACATCTCTGCCCACAGCTAACTTCTTGCCTGCACCGATAAAGGTGCCGAAGCCTTTTCCAATCTTTTCCGCGATTTCGGCGGTCATGTCTTTTCCGTAAATGCCGCGTATGTCGTAGGCTCGGAACATGTTTTCCCAAGAGGATGGCCCTTGTGAAATGACGCGTTTAGACATGTTTTTCCTTCCGAATGTTGTCGTGTGCGCGGATGATTCATCTATGTTGACCCCAGAGCAGAATTTAGACTTAACGGCGCATTTTGATGCAGACGCAGACATACTCCCTCATCTGTTTGTCGAGTTTCCGAACCGTAATCCTCAGATCTGCCTGCTTTAACATTTTAGAAAATTCTTCTTCTGCGAACGCCTTCCGCAACCCTGTAACTACGATAGTAGCGTTTGATTTACTCAACCGTTTGATTTCGTTTAGAGTTGCCCTTGGACTCGGCGTGTTTTGTAGAAGAGTAATGGCGAAAACAACGTTAAAGGGACGATTATGGAAGGGCATGTTGTCGGCGTCTGCCAGAACCAGGGCCACTTTTTTGTAGCTTTTTGCTTTTTTCATTGCTTCTCTGAGAACTTCTCTTGAGATGTCGGTGCCTACTATGAATCTGCTTTTGTCAATAATGTGCGCAAAGAGTAAGCCCGTTCCGCAGCCTGCGTCTAGGATTATGTTGTCTTCGTTTAGAGTTAGATTGTCTATGGCTGCTCTGATTTTTGCTTCCTGCTCTTCGTGGTATTGAGTGTCGTAGAATTTGGCTGTTCGGTCGTAGTGGCGCATAACTTGGCGCTTTCTGTCCCACATTGGCATGACTGTTCAGAAGCCTTATTTGAGGTCGATGTCTTCTAAAGATGTCGGGCGAATAACGTGTCGAGCGCCAGCCGCGAACCCATTATAGCTTTGCTCAACCCAAGTGTGGACGATGCGGTTTCACTTGCTGAAGATGCGTTTTCTAGGCGACGAGGCCTACTCATAATTGGTAACTGTTGGGTTGACTATCGTGGACGAGCCAGCTCCAAACTAGAATCAGGCGAACGCATCGCTGTCTTTAAAGAGGACGGTTCAGTTTTGGTTCACCGCCCAATCGGATACGAACCAGTGAACTGGCAGCCGCCCGGTTGCATCTTTACTGTTAGCGTTGTAGGCAATAGCTTGCAGATTAAGGCTGTAAGGCGGAAGCCGCCCGAATCGGTTAAGATTTTGTTTGACCATATCTATCTTCTTTCAGCGCTGAATTTGATTGATGATGGAGAGTTTGCCTTACACGCCAGTGAAGAGGACATGCAAAAAGCAGTGTTGCTGATGCCCTGTTTAGTCGAGGATGGGTTAAAGCCTATTTCCTATGAGAAGAAGGTTGAGCCTGGATTTGTGGATGTTTACTGCGAGGACAAAGCTGGAAGATTTGTGGTCATTGAAATTAAGAGAAAAACAGCGGGCATAAAAGCTGCACTTCAGCTTGCCAAGTATGTAGAAGCTGTTCGGGGTATAGTAAACAAAGATGTGAGGGGAGTACTGGCTGCGCCCAGCTTGAGCAAAGGCGTACAAAGATTACTTGCCACGTTGGGACTGGAATTCAAGGCTTTAGACCCGAAAAAATGCGCCGAAGCCTTGAGCAAGCCTGAGAGTAGGCGGTTGCAAGAGTTTTTCGACGCAAGAAAGTGAAATTACAACATTCTGCAAGGATATGGGTAACTGCGCAACTATTGGTTATTCGCTCTTTTCGAAGTACTGCGTTACCCTTTTCTGAAACAGCGCGTCCTGCAAAAGCTTGCTTCGTCTTATCCATTCTTTTAAGGGGATCTGGAACTGGCTCGCAATTCTTTTGAGCGCTTCATCTAACGTGTTGAATTTTAATGGTGGTTGGCGCATCGCATTCCGTACATTTTCTCGGACCTGCCAAACCCCAACTGGCATGATGTAGCCTGGGTGAGCCTCGCGCCAGACAAGCACTGTTGCTTGTCTTCTTTCTTTGACGAGTTGTTCGCAGACTGCTAAACGCGCAGCATAGTAGCATCCGCCAATCTCCGCGTATGTAGTTCTGCCTTCATAGCCCTCGCTGGCCACGAGGTGCCAAACGCTGGTGCCCGATGGGTTCCAAATGGTGCCTGGATACCAAGCTTCCATGGCCTCATAGCTCCAAGCCTGCGGCAACATCAAAACCTCAAAAATGTTATCCAGATAGCGTGACTCATAAACGTGGCACTCATTGATTTCTGGAAATGTCTTGATTTTTTCCATCAAATCTTTTGAGAGTATGCTGTCAACCGCCGTGATGCTCCAACGAGTAGGTACCAATCGTCGGTTCTGTTTGAGTCCGAAGGCGCCGACGCTAAAGGCGCGTTGAATCTTTGTCACTAACACGCCTTTTTCATACAGGTCGCGGACAGCGCCTGTCGCTTTTAAGTCGGTGTCCAAGTAAGCCTTCTCAATCTGGTGATCCCAGTGTGCTGTGCCAACTCGCAAGTCTCGTATAGGTGCAGATGGACCAAAAGGTTGAACCTCATCATCTAAAACCAAACTGCGTCGAGGCGGCTTCATCAGACCCAATTCCACGTCAACAGGATTGATTGAAAGAGCGAGTTCCCGAGTCTGCTCAATAATTTTGCCAGCCTCCTCAAATCGGCGCACATGCACCCGGTGAGTGCCTCGAACAAGCATGGAGCGGAAACCAACAATTTCGTCTATGGACTTGCCGAACCACAATTCGGGCAAATCGTAGGAACTCGTGTCCTCATGCACGGGCGGCACCATCGGACCCGCATACACGTAGGGATAACCAATTCTGCCAACGAACACGCTGGGTGGAGAGGCACCGTTCATATCTAAACCCTTGATGAGCGGCATTGTCTTCAGATAGAAGTTAGCCCTAACCAACAGTGGGCAACGTGTCTTTCCACATAGGAACTTGCCGCCCTTGCAGGCAACGCACAAGCCTTTTCCCCACGCTATACCTGAAGCCTTAGCTACGAGATAGTCTGCGTTATAATTCAAGTCGGCTGCTAGACCAGCGTTGTCAAGGAGTTGCAGTATCCAGAGATTCTCCTTCCCAGATGGTTTTGCTGCGCCTGTCTCTCTGGCGGTTTCAACCAGTCTTCTCATGGCTATCTACAAAATAGAGTAACAATCTGCTTAAAAGCAGTTAACTCTCACCCGAACAAGGCGACTGAAGCAATCAGTGGACCGAATACTGAGGCTACAAGGGACATTACTGTTATCATGGTGTTTAATGAAGGCCCCGCGGTGTCCTTGAACGGGTCACCAACTGTATCGCCCACAACCGCTGCCTTGTGGGTGTCTGAGCCCTCTCCTCCAAAGGCGCCTGCCTCAATGTATTTTTTAGCGTTGTCCCAGGTACCTCCAGCGTTAGCCATGAACAAGGCAAAGATTATGCCAGTGATTATGCTGCCAGCTAGGAAACCGCCTAATGCTTCCTTGCCTAAAACAAATCCAACTACTATCGGAGCAATAATAGACAAAACACTTGGAAGCACAAGTTCTTTCAACGCCCCCTTCGCCGCGATGTCAACGCACTTGGCATAGTCTGGCTTAGCCTTCCCCTCCATTAAACCTGGAATCTCTCTGAATTGTCTTCTGACCTCTTCAACCATCCGAAACGCGTTTCTCCCAACACCCAATATCAACATAGCAGAAATCAAAGGCGGCATCATTGCCCCTAGAAGAATACCGGCGATAACTCGGGGGTCAATAAGGTTGATGGCGTAAAAATTGGTTATCGGGTCTTTAGGAATATCGACAAGCTCGGCGTAAGCAACAAACAAAGCAAGAACCGTTAAAGCCGCAGCCGCTATAGCGAAGCCCTTAGTGATCGCCTTAGCTGTGTTCCCCGCCGCATCCAACTTGTCGGCAACCTCTATCATTTCCTTTCCAGAACCGGCTTGTTCGGCGATGCCTTTGGCGTTATCGACGATTGGACCATAAGCATCCGCAGAAATAATCATTCCAACTATGGACAACATTCCAACAGCCGAGACGGCAACACCATAAACCGCAAACTGGGCTCCAGCCAAATACCAAGCAGCTACGGTTGCGATACTTATCCCCATAACAGGCGGCACAATGCTGATCACGCCGTAAGAGAAGCCTGACAGAATGTTGATTGCTGCCCCAGTCTTTGCGGCCTCGGCTGTTTTCATTACTGGCGCCCTGTCAATCGACGTGAAGAAGTCACTGGTCATACCGATAACGATGCCTGCAATCAATCCGGCAATCGTGGCGTAGAAAATTCCAATCTCAAGCCCAAGGTAATACACAATCAAGAATGCGAAGACAGCAAAAAGTATCGTTGTTGCAAAGGTGCCCCGGTTCAAAGCGGCGCCTGGATTGCCTCCCCTCACTCCAACGGGAACAAAGAGCATTCCAATCACAGAGGCAAATATGCCGACTGCAGCAAGAAGAAGGGGCAGAATCACGTAAGTTGGGCTTACACTAGTCAAAGTTACACCGATTATCATGGCGGCCACTATGCTGGCAACATAGGAGTCGAACAGATCTGCGCCCATACCCGCCACGTCGCCCACATTGTCGCCTACGTTGTCCGCAATCACCGCTGGGTTTCTAGGGTCATCTTCAGGAATGCTGAGTTCCACCTTGCCAACCAGGTCAGCGCCAATATCAGCGGTCTTCGTGTAGATGCCTCCACCTGCTTTTGCAAACAGCGCTAGTGAGCTTGCTCCGAGGCTGTAGCCGAGAACGATTTCTGGGTCTTGAAATATGTAGTATAGGGCGCTTATTCCGAGCAAGGCTAAGCCAACTACGGATAACCCCATAACAGCGCCGCCGTAGAACGCTATTGGAAAAGCCTTGTTCAAACCTTTTCCAGCAGCGTTGGATGTTCTCACGTTTGCTCTCACCGCTACGTTCAGTCCGAAATATCCGGCTAGAGCCGAGAATATCGAACCAATAATGTATGCCATTGCCATTTGGTAGCTTCTTAGAGCAATTCCGAGAACAATGGCTATAACCAGAACGAAGACTGCGAGAGTCTTGTTTTGCCTCTTCAAGTAGGCGTTGGCGCCCTTCTTGATGGCCTTGGAAATCTCTTGCATCTTAGGGTTGCCACTGTCTTGTTTTTTAACGTAGAAATACAAAATGACCGCGAATGCCATTGAGACTAGTCCTGAAATTGGTGCAATTATCAGCCAAGGTTCCATACTGCAATTCTCCTATACGTATAATACCTTTCATTTGAAACAACAGTTCACGCATATAAATAAAACTGTTCTCAAAATCCTTAAATATCCAACGCCTGCCTTAATTGAGCCTTCTAAATCAGCGGGAAGAGAGAATATGAGCGAGAAAACCGCGAATCCTGCACCACTGGGACTCCTAGGCTTCGGGATGACAACAGTGCTTCTGAATTTGCATAATGCGGGACTATACCCTTTGGACAGCATGATTCTTGCAATGGGCATCGCCTACGGTGGACTACCTCAAGTGATTGCTGGCGTAATGGAGTACAAGAAAGGCAACACGTTTGGCACGGTTGCTTTCTCCTCTTATGGATTGTTCTGGTGGTCACTTGTCATCCTTCTTCTCCTACCCAAATCCTTTGATGGGGTCCTCGCACACACAAATGAATCCATAGCTGCATACTTCTTCATGTGGGGGCTCTTCACCTTCGCCATGTTCTTTGGCACCCTAAAGGCAAACAGAGCACTGCAATTCGTGTTCATGAGCCTCGCAACACTATTCTTCCTGCTGGCGATTCGAGATGGCTTTGGAATAACTGGCCTGTATGCCAAGGCTGTGGGGATAGAAGGCATTGTCTGCGGCTTCAGCGCAATCTATCTGGCACTTGCAGAAGTCTTGAACGAGGCTCACGGAAAGGTCCTATTACCTATTGGAAAAGTGGCAAAATAGGCAAACGCTAATCAGTTTCAAGCCGCGCTGAACAAAATTTTTTTCCTATTTTGATAAACCATTCCGAAAGATTTTATTAGGTCAACTTGACTCTTCATAGAAAATCTCAAATGAGGCTTACATGTATGTCAAAACCAGTCAGATGGGCCAGGGAAGATTCAAACAACAAGTTCGTGTTTTGGCCAACTGAAGAAATGAAGAAACGTGCATGGGTAAGCGACGAAAACATCTACAAGGAAGCAGCGAAAGACCCTGTGGCTTTCTGGGATGCCAGAGCCAAAGAAGGACTAGACTGGTTCCAGAGATGGACAGAAACATATCAGTGGAATCCGCCTTACTATAAATGGTTTGTTAACGGAAAAATCAACGCCTCCTACAACTGCTTGGATAGACATATCAGAACATGGCGCCGAAACAAGGCTGCAATAATTTGGGAGCCAGAACCGTTCGATGAACCAGGCAGAGTATTAACTTACTACGACCTTTACCGTGAGGTTAACAAATTTGCCAACGTGTTGAAAAGCTTAGGAGTAAAAAAAGGCGACCGCGTAGGCATTTACCTACCCATGATTCCAGAGGTCCAGATGGCCATGCTCGCTTGCGCCCGCATAGGCGCTGTTCACAGTGTAGTCTTCTCAGCCTTTAGCGGGCAATCGCTTAAAGACCGTATGTTGGACGCCGAAGCAAGAGTTTTGGTCACTGCTGACGGCTACTATCGACGGGGCAAAATTGTTGACCTTAAGACTCAAGCCGACATAGGCATTAAAGACACCTCCATTGAACACGTTGTGGTCGTGAAGAGAGCTGGCAATCAAGTTAACATGGCAGAAGGCAGAGACCTCTGGTGGCACGACCTAATGGAAAAGGCGCCCTTATACTGTGAACCAGAACCGATGGACAGCGAAGACATGCTTTACATCCTCTACACAAGTGGCACAACAGGCAAACCTAAAGGCATAGTGCACCACACGGGCGGCTACTTGACAGTGGCCTACTGGACAGCAAAATGGGACTTCGACCTTCACGATGACGATGTATTTTGGTGCACAGCGGACATAGGCTGGGTTACTGGGCACACCTACGCTTGTTATGGTCCGCTCTTAAACGGCGCCACACTCCTGATTTTTGAAGGCTCGTTAGATTTTCCGGGCTACGACAGATGGTGGGCTGTAATAGAAAAATATGGAGTCACGGTCTTTTACACTGCACCTACAGCGATTAGAATGATACTGAAATGGGGCGAGGAATGGCCGAAAAAACATGACTTGAGCAGCCTCCGCCTCTTGGGCACTGTAGGTGAGCCAATCAACCAAGACGCTTGGTTGTGGTATTTCCGACAAATCGGCGGCGAGAGATGCCCAGTTATAGATACTTGGTGGCAAACCGAAACTGGTGCAACCCTAATAAACTCGTTGCCAGGCATAGGACCATTCATTCCAACCGTGGCGGGCAGGAGTTTCCCAGGCACTACGCATGATATTCTGGATGAAACTGGAAAACCCGTAGACATCGGCGAGGGTGGATACTTGGTGCAGAAAAGCCCAATCGCTCCAGGCATGTTGAGAACTGTCTACAAAGACCCTGAACGATACAAGACTCAGTATTGGAGCGTCTATGGCCCTGAAATCTACTACACAAGTGACGGTGCCATACGTTGGGATGAGATGGGAAACATTCGATTGACTGGAAGAGTGGACGACGTGATGAAAGTGGCTGGACATAGGCTCTCAACAGCTGAGGTTGAAAATGCACTGACACAACACAGTGCAGTTGCTGAATGTGCCGTTGTCGCTGCTCCCCACGACATCAAAGGAGAGGTTCCGGTGGCGTTTGTCACACTAAAGGAAGGCGTCACTGCGTCTCCTGAGCTTGAAAAAGAACTTTCACAGCAAGTTGTGACGATGATTGGACCGACAGCCAGACCAGAAAGAATCTTTTTGACTGAGGCCTTGCCGAAAACGCGAAGTGGAAAAATCATGCGACGTATCCTCAAATCCTTGGTCAAAAATGAGCCGGTCGGCGATACGACAACATTGATGAATCCAGAGGCAGTCAGTGAGCTTAAGCAAAAGGTAAGGGGCAAGGCCTAAACCTGTTTTCTTACGTCATTAAGTTTTGTTTTTTCAGTTAAACCTAAAGTAGTGTAAAGCATGAAAGATAGATTTTTATAAATACAATTTAATATAGAATAGACGACAAAATACACGTTAGAGGAGAATCTGAGAGTTGAAATGTCTGTACTTCAAAAGGGAAAAAGGGGAGGCTAAGAAAAACCTCTGCATGTCAGAATTGGCAATCTTAGGGGTTGCAGGAGATCCCTATTATCCTTCCGATGACGAAGTCTTTGAATTTTGCCTTTCAGAATCCAACAATTTCAGGAATTGTTCTCGTTTCAAGTGGGTTGAAAGAGAAAAAGACAAAGAAACGCTGAAAAACATTTAAAGGAATGTTCCCTTTAGCATAAAGGGTTTAGTTTGCTGTTGGGCGGTCGAATGAGTTCATCATGGCACACATTGGACAAGGAAACGGTTGTCGAGACTCTAAAGACCAGTTTAAACGGTTTGAATGCCGAGGAAGCCAAACGCCGACTGAGCGAATACGGGTACAACGAATTAGTGGAAAAGAAGAGGAAAACCGCTTTTCAGATGTTCCTCAATGAGTTTAAAGACGTTTTCATCATATTGCTACTATTTGCTACATTAGCCTCTGTCTTAATTGGATACTACGATTTATTGAGAGGTGAGGCAGAGGGCGTTCTCGACGCATTCACAGACGCATTCACCATTGGAATAATAGTTGTCCTGGTTGCTGTCGCCGGTTTCATTCAGGAGTATCGTGCGGAGAAGGCGGTTGAGGCGTTGAAAAAGTTGGCTGCGCCCAAGGCTCGCGTGATACGTGACGGAAAAGAAATGATAATCCCCGCTCGTGAAGTTGTGCCAGGCGACCTATTGGTTCTTGAGTCGGGCGACACGGTCCCTGCCGATGCGCGAATCTTAGAAGCCGTTGAACTAAAAACAGATGAAGCCGTCTTGACGGGGGAGTCCACGCCTGTTGGAAAGGGTTTAGAGGTTGTTAAAGCTGATGCGCCTATCGCTGAAAGAAAAGACATGCTTTTCATGGCAACTCACACGATTTACGGCAGAGGGAAGGCAGTTGTAACATCTACCGGTATGAAAACGGAGTTTGGCAAAATTGCTGAGCTGGTGCAGACAACCGAGGAGGAGGAAACCCCGCTCCAGAAGAAGCTGGATAGATTTGCCAAAAGAATAGCGTATGTTGTTGTAGCTCTTGCAGCGCTTATTTTTACGCTTGAGCTTTTTGCTGAAGGATTGAACATTAAAGCGCTTATCGACTCGTTTCTGATTTCAATATCGTTGGCTATATCGGTTGTGCCTGAGGGGCTGCCTGCCATAGTAACCATTACTCTTGCCTTAGGCGCGCGGGAGTTTGCTAAACGCCACGCCATAATCAGAAGACTTTCTTCAGCAGAGAGCCTTGGAGCCACCACGGTCATCTGCTCAGACAAAACAGGAACTTTGACTAGAGGTGAAATGACTGTCCGTCGAATCTACAGCAACGGCAAAACCGTCGAGGTCGCTGGAGTCGGCTACGAACCAAAGGGCGACTTCAGTTCTAGCAGTGATGCTCTTAGTCCGCGAGACGACAAGAACCTCTCTATGCTTCTAACAATAGGGAGTTTATGTAACAACGCTATACTAGAAAACGACAATGGCACTTGGAGTATCATGGGCGACCCAACAGAAGGAGCCCTAATCGTCGCAGCATCTAAAGCAGGACTAGAACATGCGGAACTGGAAAAAAAATATGCACGCATCGGTGAACTCCCGTTCACTTCTGAAAGGAAACGCATGATGACAATTCATTCAACTCCAGATGGAGAACAAATCGCCTTCATGAAGGGCGCTCCGGAAATAGTTCTAGAACGCTCTACCCACATTTTGGAAAACGGCAGAGAGAAGAAGCTCACCGATCCCAAGAGAAGAGAAATTCTTAACACCAACGAGAAGCTTGCAGCTGAAGCCCTACGCGTTCTAGGGATGGCATACAAGAAACTACCAAGCGATCTAAAGGAATTCGAATTCCACGAAGAAACTATTGAGAAAGACTTGGTCTTTGCCGGCTTGGAGGGCATGATCGATCCACCTCGAGAAGAAGCCGCTGAAGCCAATAAGAAATGTGAGCAGGCTGGAATAAAGACGGTAATGATAACGGGAGATCATAAACTCACGGCAACTGCCGTGGCTAAGGAAATCGGAATGCTGAAAGAAAACAGCATAGTTCTGACTGGCGCAGAGTTAGACAGCATGAGTGATACACAATTCCAGGAGGAAGTCGAAAACGTGGCTGTATACGCCCGTGTGTCGCCTGAACACAAACTGCGTATAGTTGATGCTTGGAGGAAGAAGGGGCACGTTGTAGCCATGACTGGTGACGGAGTAAACGATGCTCCAGCTGTCAAGAGCGCTGATGTGGGCGTATCTATGGGTATATCGGGCACAGACGTGACTAGAGAAGCCTCAGATATGGTTTTAACGGACGACAACTTCGCCACCATAGTTAGGGCGGTGGAAGAGGGCAGGGTCATCTATGACAATGTCCGTAAATACGCCAGGTTTCTCATATCCTGCAACTTCGATGAAGTTCTAGTCATTGGCACATTCGCCATATTAGCTGGACTTGCTGGAGCTGGAGGAGAAGTGTTTTATCCAGTGCCTTTGATTCCAGCCATGTTGTTGTGGATAAACTTGGTCACAGATGGTGCACCAGCAGTATCACTGGCAACAGACCCTCCAGACGAGGACGTGATGAAGCGTAAACCCCGCAAACCAGGAGAAGGCATACTTCATGGGATGGGAGCATTCATAATTGCCTCTTTCATACTGCAGTCGATAGGCACGATTTTTGTTTTCGTTGCAGAATATTACTTGTTTCCAGCGCATCCATGGGGTTGGCCAAATGGACCCTTTATTGAAGAAAGCAGGATTCTAAGCTTGAACGAGGCGAGGACGACGGCTTTTGTGCAAGCGGCAATGTTCGAGTTGTTTGTTGTTTGGAACTGTCGGTCAGAGAAACGCAGCGTCTGGAGAATGGGGCGCGACGCCTTCAAGAATAAATTCTTTGTTATCGCCGAAATTGTTTCTATATCGGTCACGCTTGCCATACCCTATATACCATTAACCGCATCTATGTTCCACTTGGTTCCATTGAGCCTGACAGATTTGGCATACGTCCTCGGCGTGTCTAGCTGGGGCCTATTTGTGTTCCCAGAACTTTTCATGGGGAGAAAAATATGGCGCTGGACTTGATTCGAAAAATCAGCCAGCTTGTTAACCCGTTTTTAGGATGTTGAAGTTTGCAGCTCTTCTAAGTCTGTTCATAACCGCAAGCCCTAAACCCTTAGGGGCTATGCCTTCTGCAACTATCATATCGACTTCTTCTTTGTCAAACTCCCTGAGAAGACTGAAAATGTTTTTGGCAATAGTTGCCACGTCGTTTCGGCTCCCAAGAGACTTGACAACATTTGCCTTATAAGCTGATTTGCTTTCGTCCGTGGTTAGTATACCAACTTTTTTTCCTTCAATCATGTAGAAGGTGGCGAGTTCTTGAAGCCTTCTTACAACCTTGTCAGATTCTCCCTCAACGATAACCATTTCGGCGTTTGGAGCATAATGCCTATGTTTCATCCCAGGTGAACGCGCTGTTGTTACATGCATTCTTCTGTTTGCTAAAACTATAGGATGCAACTCAACATTGCCTAAAGCACTCTTCAATCTCTCGTACAGTGTGCCTCCGGGTCTCAAAACTTGTGGGGTAGGCGCTGTCATGTCAACGACTGTTGATTCAACTCCGATTCTTGTAGGTCCAGCATCCAGAACTATGTCTATTCTTCCCGCGAGGTCATTTATCACGTGCAGCGCTTCTGTTGGGCTGGGTTTGCCAGCAAGGTTCGCGCTTGGAGCCGCAATTGGAATGCCTGATTCCTTGATTAGGGCAAGTGCGACCTTGTTGCTGGGCATTCTGAGGGCTATTGTGTCCAAGCCGACAACTGTTATGTCGGGCACAAGACTTGAGCGTTTTAGGATTAGGGTCAGTGGCCCAGGCCAAAATTGAGCCATCAGTTTCTCAGCGCTGTCGGGAACTTCTTTTGCCAATTTGTAAACGTCTTCTTTGTCTGCGATGTGCACTATTATTGGATTGTCTGGTGGACGCTTTTTAGCCTCGAAAATTCTTGCAACTGCTTTAGGGTTTAAAGCGTCGGCGCCAAGTCCGTAAACAGTTTCGGTCGGAAAAGCAACCAAGCCGCCGTCTTTAATCACGCTGGCTGCAATTCGAATTTTTTCGGTTGCGGGTTCTTGAGAATTTACTCGGAGCCAAAGTGTGCCTTTTACTCTCTTCATGGCCCTCCTTGATTGAGAATCAACCGTGTTGTTGGGATTAGACATGTTTCCATCGAGTTCTCCGCAGACACCTTCTATGCTACGGGTATGACCGCCTTGTTGTGCGTGGAAAGGGAATGGTGTCCATAATGCTTTCCAAGTTAAGCATCCACGCTAAGAGACGTTCAACGCCTAATCCGAAGCCCGTATGTGGTACGGTTCCGTAACGTCTGATATCTACGTACCACTCGTAGTCTTCAGGGCGCAAACCAAACCCTTGAAGGTTGTGGAATAATTCTTCTTTGTCATCAACTCGGGCACCACCAGTTGACAGTTCGCCGATTCTCGGCACAAGTAAATCCGTTGACATCACAATGTCTGGTTTGTCTGGATAGGCCTTAACGTAAAAAGCCTTAATCTTTTTGGGATACGCATACACGAACACGGGTCCAGCAAACTCTTCGGTTAGGCTTCTTTCGTCGTTGAAGCCGAAGTCTTCTCCCCATTTAATTTCAGAACCCTTCTTGTGAAGCCTCTCAATAGCTTCGTCGTATGTGATTTTTGGAAAGGGCGCCTTAATCTTGGTTAGCTCTTTTGGGTCGAGTCCCAAGGCTTCTAGATGCCTCTTGCACTTCTTTGCTACGCTTTGGCAAACGTAGCTAACCAAGCGTTCTTCCAGACGCATGAGGTCGTCGAGGGTTGAGAAGGCTTCCTCGGATTCCACATGCCAAAACTCGGTTAGATGTCTGATTGTTCGGCTTTTCTCAGCCCTAAAAGAGGGTGCAACGCAGTAGACTTTCTCCAAGGAATAGATTAAAACTTCGAGATGTAGCTGTGCGCTTTGAGTGAGATACATGGTCTCGTCCTCGAAGTATCTGAGACCGAACAATGTGGCACCGCCTTCAACCGCGCTGGATATGAACATTGGGGGAGAGACTTCAATGAAGCCTTGTTTGCGGAAGAATTCATGAATGTACTGTAATACTTCGCCTCGTATTTTCATAACAGTGTTCATTTTGCGGCTTCTCAGCCAAAGATGTCGAACGTCGCGCAGGAACTGTTCGCTCTTGTCCTTAGTTATGGGGAAAGTTTCAGCTAATCCTATTATTTCGAGTTTGTCCGTTGTGATCTCGTAGCCTCCTGGTGCTCGCTTGTCGGCCCTAACTGTTCCCGTCAATGTTATTGAGGATTCGATGGTTGCTTTTTCAACTATCCTCCACGCAGGGCTGTCTTTTTTGATTATAGTTTGTATAATGTTTGTCGCGTCTCTAACCACGAGGAAGATAGTGTCTTTTCCTTCTCGTTTTCGATAAACCCATCCGTGTATGTTTACTTTTTTGCCCTTGTATTTTCCAGTTAGAATGCTGTCTATGGCTGTGAAAGTCATGAGTTGATTCAACCTTCAATATGCTTCATTTCCTTGACTTTTAAACCCTATGTCGCAAGGTTAAACCCTAACCCTTAAATCTCCCTTGAAAAGGTGTGTATCAAATGATTACAGCATGGCTATTGGAAAAAACATCACAAAGGTCAGGGCGATTCAACTCTCATTTATTGCCATAGCTAGCGTCGTGGTCGTTGAAGGCATCGTAGGGTTAATCACAAACAGCCTAGCCATACTCAGCGATGCAGCCCACGCCTTGTTTGATTCGGTGACAACCCTCATACTGCTTGTGACAACTAAGCTTTCGCTGAAGCCTCCAGACGAGGAACACCTATACGGGCACGGCAAGATGGAGCCCATAGGTGGCTTGACGGGTGGAATTGCTCTCATCGGCTTGGCTGCTTTCCTTTTTTACGAGGCGATAACCCGAATTCTGCTCATAGGTCAAGCAGGTCAATTTGTCAGTCACGATGTCATAGGCTTCGGAGCTGTTGGTTACACGCTGGGAGTAGACTTTTTCAGAATAGGAACACTGTGGGGAAGAGGTCGAGGCAGCGCAACGGTAAAAGCCAGCTTTTATCATGCACTCTCGGACTTTGCGTCCACCGTAATAGCGCTTTTCGGTTTCGGACTCACTGTCATTGGTGCCGACGACAGATTCGACGCCACCGCCTCAATAGTTCTAGCCTTGCTATTGGTTTATCTCACCATCGGGCTAATCCGCACGAGCGGCTCAGAGCTCAGTGACCAAATTTCAAAGAGCGTGGTAGAAAACGTCAGAAAGGAAATATTGAGGCCTAAGGGCGTGTCATTGTGCAAAGACTTGAAGGTCAGAAGAGTTGGAACCAAGACCTTCGTAGAGACCATTATATGTGTGCCCAGTTCAATGGAGCTCGCAGAAGCACACGATGTTGCGTCGCAGATTGAGGCCAACATCAACAGATTATATGGGGACTCTTCGGTGACTGTGCACATCGAACCTGAAGGTGGAGGCATGCCCATGGAGAAACAAATTGAAACATTAGCGACTAGCGTGGCTGGCGTCAGAGGGATACACAACATGAGCAGCATCTATTCAAAAGGCAAACTATTTATCACGTTGCACATTATGGTTGACCCTACCATGTCACTAGAAAAGGCACACAACATAGCAGAGAAAATCGAGCAAAATCTGAATAGGCAAATAGGCGACATAGAAAACGTGACGGTTCATATCGAGCCCTATAAGCCGGAGATGCACCGAGAGTTTTTAGTGGAGAATGCACAAGTGGAGAGAATGATCAGACAGATTGTGGCAGCGCACCCCCGAATTCGAAGCGTAAAGAGAGTCGTAACCTACACGAGTGAAAAAAGACGCCACATAAACATTGACTGCTCCTTTGACAAGGGCGTCTCGGTAGAAGCCATGCACGACACGGTTTCACATGTCGAAGGGGAAATTAAGAATCGATTCAAAGAGGCTGTGGTCACAATCCACGCTGAACCTTCACCATAGAAACCATGTGCTTCAAAAACCCTGGTTTTTAGGGTTCGACGCCGAGTGCCAACCCACCATTTGAGATAGATGCATAACTGGAAGGTTAATGTTGGCTTTAATCTGCTTAGATGACCTCTTTTGGTAAGTGTCCAGATTCTCCATGGCTTAAACTCCTTGGAAATGAGAGATAAACTTGTGGCTCCTCGAAACATTGATTTGAAACATGCACATAAAACAATGCTGATTGCAGGTGGGCTTAATTGAGTGAGCACAAATTAAGCGAAGAGGAGTCTTTTGAATTGATTTTGTCGGTGCTGAAGGCAGCTAGGAAACCAATGACCACACGCGACGTTGAGGGCGAAATCAGAAAACGCTTAGTTTCGTGTCCGGATAGTCTTCCTGTTCTCTTGAATAGGCTAAGGCTGAGAGGTTTAGTTAAGGGTCAACTGTCAGCGGAACAAAGAGGCTGGGTTTGGTGGGTAGAAACCAAACGTTAGGCGCGGATGAATATTTTTTAGATTAACGGCTTCAGAAAGTGTCTCCTTCTCCTTTTGATTTTAGCGATTTAATCAACGGTGCAGAGAACTTTACCCGTGGAATGGCAATGATTTCTCTTACTTCTAAGCCATTTTCTATGTCCATAAAGAATCCGTCAGGCAAAACAGATGGCTTTACAATTATTGCACAATCCGCTCCGCCTCCAAGCCAGCCTGTCCCAGCAACTGCAACGACTTCTTCATCAGTTGGAATCGCACCCGCTTCTGCTGCCAACAAGGTTATCTCTATTGCAGTTTTAAATCCGTAACCCATGCTTCTGCTCAGAAACTTGTGAATAATTGTTGAGGGCGCGTGTTCTCCAAGAAATGAGTAATCAAATGCAGTTCTGAATATCCACGGGGTCTCGTCTAGAATTTTCACATTGAAGGCTTCAAGCTCTTTTTTCATTTCACCCTTTATATCTGGCCATGAACGTTTCTCGACTCTTCGAATGCCAGCGTACCCAGAGACACAAACAATTTTGGCGCCTGAGTCTTTCAAGGCCTTCGCGACTTTCAATGCGGTTCTGCCGCTTTCTGAAGCCACTACAACATGTTTTATGTTAGAGTCCTTAAGCCGTTCTCTTACCGCCTCGATAGCTAGGTCGGTGTTCCGTGGTCCAGGCTCTTCAAAATAGATAATCTTTTTTTCCATTCTTAATACCACTAACTGAACGTTATTGATGCTTATTTAAAAGCTCTCATTAATACCGTTGAGAATTAGTGGAAAACTTGTTTATTTAAGTGGTCCAAGAGACGATTCTGTTGTGCTCATTCATCACGAGTTCAACCCATTGCTTGTAATCGATTAATTTAGCCTTTTTGCTCACTTTTTCTACTAATCCTCGGGCTTCACAGTCGGCTTTCAATGCGTAGATGTCGATTTTGTTCTCCGCGAGTTTGTCACAGTATTCATTTAATGTGGGGGCTATGCACGCATCTTGAATGTGTAGAACAGCCACCGTTTCCTCGCTTTCAATAGCCTTCGTGGCGATTTCAACCATTGAACCGTACTCTCTAGTCCAAGGGGACTTCGTTAAGACTATGAGCATGGATTTTCCCTCTAGAACGTGATTGTCGTCTCGTTTTGTGAAATCAGTTGAGCTGTTTTGTTCGTCGATATTGCTTTCACCTTGTAGTTTTCGTCCATATCACTCTGCGTCAGTCTTCGCTGTGCAATAGAATCTGATGCGGCGCATATTCCAACCAAATCGGATAGTGTTTTCAACCTCTCTCCAAAAGAGGCGAGGCCTGCCGCTTCTGGTTTTTGATTTTTGATTAGGCAGTATACGCCATCGTCTACGAATAGGATTTGAGGCAACACGTCCATGGCTATCATAGCCGTAGCCATTCGCAAGCCTTCAGCCGCCCTTCCACCTCCGTATGGAGGACTTTTAATGACAAGGAGAATTTTTCTCACCATAGGCTTACTCCGCCTTTTTCATCCAAACGCCACGATTCGGTCTTGTTGCTCCATTAACTCTGCTAACTTGCCCAAACTGCTCTCAACTGCGCCTTTGATGAGGTTTTTCTGCAAGTCTATGCCTCTCAGTCTCGCGCTTTCTCTGCAGACTAGAACTTGTACACCCATTTCGATTAGTTTGGCGATTTTGCCTGAGGGCGTTACTCTGTCTGGCAATACTTGACTTGCCATTAGATTGTAAGTGGCGTCAATGGTGCAGAAAACGGTGACCTCGTGCCCTTCCGCTATCGCCGCTTTAGCGAGTTCGTAGACCGTGTCCGTGTTCTCAGATTGCCAAGGAGGCGAAAACAGGATTATGAGAAGTTTGCCCATGTTTGACCCTTACGAATTGTGAAGAACGCTTATGTTCTTATATTTAACCGTGTGTTCTTGACGGGTATGCACTTTCTTTTGACCTATCAGTGCGCCCAAGAATGCGACCACTGCTTTGTGTGGAGCAGCCCAAATTAGTTCTTAGCCGTCTGAACCATGGCAAAAACAATATGGTCAGCTAAGTCTATCCTTTTTATCAAGAAAATAGAGGGGAAGGGAGGTTTTTATTTGATGTGTTTTTTGAGCACTGTTTCCCATTTGTCGGCGTGTTCTTCTTCGGTGGTTAAGATTTTTTCGAGCATGAGCCGTGTTGTGGTGTCGCCCATTTCCTTGGCAATTGCAATTTGTCCCTTGTAAAGTCTAATTGCTTCGTATTCGGTCTCTAGGTCGTCTTCAAGCATCTGCTTGAGCGTGCCCCCGACCTTAATCGGGTTTGGTTTGGTGGTTGGAACCCCGCCCAGATAGTTGATTCTGTCGGAGAACTCTTCCAAATGCTGCATCTCTTCTAGGGCTGTTTTCTCGAACATCTCAGAAAGCGCTGGACTCTCCAAGCCTGTAGCCATCACATGATGATAAGAATACTGCACTATAGCCGCGATTTCTCTGGCTACACCCTTGTTTAATTCGTTGATGAGTTTTTTTCTCTGCTCCTTAGTCAGTAAAAAGCTCATTTACATTGCCCCAATGGAGTTTCAACTTGAGACTAGAATAGCAAGTTTCACTTGTTCGAATTATTATGCTTTTCCATAAAGCTAGACATCATCCTCGCTATTTGCTTGCGATATTTTTCCCAAAAAATTTTATACATTCAAGAAGAAGGCAAAAAACCCATTTCTTGCAAATCTCTTTTCAGAATTTTTTCCCATTCCTCGACAGATTTCGGGTCAAACTTGTTCTGCCAATGCTCTGCCCAGCTCCTTATGCCTCTGCGGAAGTAATTCATTTTTAGCAGTTCCTTGTTTGCCTTTCGGTAATACTCCGTCATTAGTTTTTCAGACGGCATCCTGTAATAGTTTTCATGCAGAACGACTTTCCGTGGCCACCGAGGCCTAGTGGGCGGTGTCTCATCAGAGTAGCCTAGACAGAGGATGAGTATGGGCAAAACATCGTTTGGAACCTTCAATAGTTGAGCTACTTTTTTCATAGATTCCCAAATAGTCCCGATGAAAACCGTGCCTAACCCCAATGCCTCAGCAGCCGTCACTATGTTCTGGACCGCAAGAGAAGCGTCAATGACGGATTGAATAAGCTTGCCTAATGGACCAAACTCGGTTTTCACATTTAGCATTTCAAAAAGTTTGAGTTGACGAGCCAAGTCGGCGCAGACAACTATCCACAAAGGCGCTTGCTCCATGCATTTCTGGCGACCAATCGCCGTCAAGATTCCTTCCCGCAAATTCGAGTCCGTGACGAGGATGAAGCTGTATGCTTGCATTCCACAGGCGGTAGGAGCCCGCTGACCTGCCTCAACGATGAGGTCAATTAACCTGCGCGAAACTTTTCTTGGTTTGTACTTTCTTATGCTCCTATGTTGAAAGATGGTGTTCAAGGTCGGATTCTTCGTTTTCTGCGTCATAGAATCACCTAGATTTTTTGCATTGAAACTAGTTTTTCTGCAGTGTTTAACTGGTTTGCGGTTGGTTTGACATACTGAAAACTTTTATCACGTGCGCTGATAGGTTAAGTCTGTGAAATGGTGACGCAATCTTGCTTAAGCATAGACCAAGTTTTGCAGGTCATCTTTTAGGAGAAAGCCCAAAACATGCTGGCTCCTCAACGTAGAATAATATTCCATGTGGACATGGACCAGTTTTTCGCCGCAGTCGAGGAGAAGATTCACCCAGAAATCAAGGGCAAACCCGTGGTGGTTGGCGCTGACCCAAAAGGCGGAAAGGGACGCGGAGTGGTCAGCACCTGCAATTATGAAGCCCGAAAATACGGTATAAAATCAGGTATGCCTATCACCAAGGCTTGGAGGCTCTGCCCTGAAGCTGTTTTTCTTCCAGTTAATATCCCTCTTTACCTGCAAGTGTCTTCGAGAATTATGGAAATTTTGAGTGGTTATGCAGACAAGTTTGAGTCGTGGGGCATAGACGAGGCTTTTCTAGATGTCAGCTCCCGAGTGAAAGACTTTGAGGAAGCAAAGAAGCTGGCGTTACAGATTAAGAAAGATATTCACGAGAAGGAACAATTGACGTGCTCCATCGGCGTTGGACCCAACAAACTTTTGGCAAAAATCGCCAGCGACATCCAGAAACCCGACGGGTTGACTGTTGTTGAGGAAAAAGACGTGAAAGCCTTCCTTGAACCCTTGGACATCGACAAATTGTTGTGGGTCGGCAAGAAAACCGCGCGCAAGCTAAACGTACTGGGAATCAAAACCATAGGAGACTTAGCCCGATATGACCCTTCGGTTTTGGCGGAGAAATTCGGCGTCATGGGCAAACAGCTCTATCTCTATTCGCAGGGAATCGACCGAAGCGAAGTGGGGATGAGAGGCGAGGTCAAGTCTATAAGCAGAAACATCACGTTTGAAAAAGACACATCTGACTGGGATTTCGTGCTCAAAGTGCTAGACAAACTATGCGAAGAAGTCTACAAGGAGGTCAAGGAGTACAATTTCCTCTTCAAAACGGTCACGATAACAGTGCGCTACGAAAATTTTGAAACCCACACCCACGGCAAGACGCTGCCATTCCTCACCAACAGACTCGAAGACTTTAAGAAAGCAGCCCATGAACTCATGCAACCCTACCTTCGACCTGAACGAAAAATAAGACTTGTAGGCTCCAGAGTGTCCAGCCTAGTTTCGGCTGAAAAACAAGCTAGATTAGCTTAGTCATGCTTTTTCTTCTCAAGTTTTTTATGCTCCGACCAGCAAAACTAATCAAGTTGAGGGAAAAATGATTTGGAAGCCTACGTTCTCATCGATGCAGAACCAGGCATGATATGGGAGGTCGCAGAAGCCACGCTCAAAATCAAAGGCGTCAAGAAGGCACACGCGGTAACAGGGCAATATGACGCAATAGCCTATGTAGAATTCGTAAAGATGGACCATCTCGGAGAAATAATTGAAAAAGTCCAACACCTTAAGGGCGTGCGCCGAACCCAGACTTTGATAGCCGTTCCACCCACAATCAGAAAATAGATGCCTCACATTTAGAAAAACAGACCCCTATCGTGCTTTTGGCTAGGTGACAGCCGCAAGAAAGCTCAATAACAACCATTCGTTTCTACCCTGGAGCCTCATTGACAATTGCCAGATTAGGGTTGTTCCGAGTCGGCAGTAGAAAAGGCATCATTCTAAGCCTTGAACCACTTGAATATCAGATACCGTATCTTTCCTGTTTCAGTGTCAGGCACCGCTACGATGAACCGCTTTCGCACCGTTGTTGCCAGTCTTCCAGCCTTCACGATTTCTGTAGCGGTTACTTCGTCTGTTATTTTCTTGACTGAAACCATGTAGGGCGCGTGTTCAACGCCTGGTCCATGCCTGTAGACGGCGAAGTCACAACCATACTTTATCCCAGGCGTGACAATCAAACCATGGTCGCGCATGTCGCGGTAAACCGCGTATTTTTGGTCAAATTCTTCGTATAGCTTGCGTGCTCTTTGTTTCAGTTTCTTCAGGCTAACCCTTGTCTTCTTTTTGACGCCTTCACGCACGGTTAATATTTCTTTTTCTGCGAGGTAAAGGCCTTCCATGAGGTCTAAGATGAGGGGTACGTTGAAGTCCATAATCTTGGGTTTTGGTATGCCAATTGGCTTGCCGTAAAAGCCCTGCCTATAAAGCTCAGAACCCTGAGCTACATCCCAAACAACCAAAAAGTTTTCGATGAATTCAGCTTGTATTTTTTCTCCCATGGTGTTTCGTCGTCCTCGGATTATATTGTGAAAGCCAAAATCCGAGCGGCGCCTGAAGCGTCCTCAGCCTTGTCGGCTACGTCTTCCATAAGCTGCAGAACGTCGCGAAGAAGCAGCAACACGGGAATCTCGATTTGACTACTGAGAATCTTGACCTCCAACTCTCGGTACAGGTCGTCAACAACTCTTTCGGCAACCTCAACTTCACGGGCTTTTTCCGATGTTTTTTCAGCGCCATAGTTAAGTGTCATGGCGGTTTCTCTCAGCTTCGACACCGTCTCAAACATAGCGTCTGACAATTTTGCCAGTCCCTTTTTTACGTCTGATGGAACTTTCCAGCCTCGTTCCACAATTTCCAAAAGCCTAAATGCGATGCCTTCACAGAAGTCGGCAATCTCGCTGGCAAGGCTGGAAAACCGCAAAAAGTCTTCTCGACTGATCAGAATTGCTCCTATCTCGGCTAACTCCTGAGCTACTCCACGCCTAGCTATGTCAACCTCCTCCTCTGCCTTCCTAATTTCGGTGTGCAACTGTTTAACCGAAGCCTTGTTCCCCTTCACAAAATCGTCGACAAGCTGGGGCACCTTCCGGGTTATTTCAACAACCTTGCGCAGGTGATCTTGACAAATGCTCAGAGCTCGACGCTTCACACGCTCTTCTGTCTCAACTGGAAAGACCATAGCACCCCGCACCTCATAACAGTGCAATTAACGGTTGAAACTTATGAGTGCAGTGAAGCCTTATTAATATTATATGGAAATATCGACTAGTCCGCAAGACCAGTTAGAGCAAAGGTTGAAAGTTGAAGATTAAAGCAGTGTTGTTTGACCTCGGAGGCACGCTAGTATATCAGAAACCATTGGAAACATTCCAAAGAATCCTATACAACCATGGCATAGCCAAGTCTATAGAGGAAATACGTCAAGCCTTTGACAAAGGCGGTAAGGAATTTGACACCCAAGGGCATGCAGCCCTTCCAATGCATGAGTTCTATGCACGATGGAATATGGCTATTTTGAAACATCTAGGAATCACTCGTTCAGTTAAGGGACTGGCCGAGGAAATAGACAGTCAATGGTACGAATTCTCTGAGGTATGCTTATACCGCGAGGTCATTGAATCACTGCGTAAGCTCAAGCAGATAGGATTGAAACTTGGAGTCGTAACAGACGGCTACGAATTTGACATCGAACAAATCCTGCTTAAAGCGAGGCTTGAAGAAGTTTTCGACGTCTGTGTTGGGGCAGACACAGCAGGAAAGAGAAAACCAGACCCAGAAGCTTTCAAACATGCGCTCAGACAGTTGAAAGTAAAACCTGAAGAAGCAATTTTTGTCGGCGATAGGCTAGAACAAGACTATTTAGGCGCCCAAAAAGTTGGCATGAAAGCACTTCTGATTCAAAGAGAAGGCAAACCACCTACAGGCGTGAATGCCATATCGAGCCTGAATGAAATCTCTGACTATCTATAAAGATGAAATGCAAAGAAGTTGAACAACACAGTCTTGCATGTTCAACTACAACTGTCCAAGCCGCCTCAGTACAGCCATGCAGGATGATGATGTCACTAGCTCAGCCTTAAGACGACGACCACACAGCCCATCAGCCTGCACCAGAGCCCATCAACATAGAAGTAGTAGTCAACAAACACGCGGCGCAGACAACTACTTCTAAACCAACTCCCAAGAAAACATCACTAACTGAACCAAGCGCAAATTAACAACGCATGAATAAGAAAACAGCATGACAAACGCATCGGTATCATCATTGTTTCTAAGCTGGAGTTAATAGCACATGAAAACAGAAACCCGCCTCCTCGTCCCCGTAGTCAACATTCAGGATACACGAACAGTCTGGGTTTGCGTGTTCAAGTTCAACTGTTTCAACCTGCCCGCAGCCCCATCAACACAGCACATGTTAGTGTTACTAGGGCAGCGTCAACACTAACACGCACACAACTCTCAGCCGCACAACCACAGCCGCAACAAAGGTAGAAGAAGGCGCTAAGCGATTGTTCCCTTCTTCTTTTGAAATTTACTTTTCCCGCAGCCCTTGGTCAGATTTCAGCCTTTCACTAGCCGCCCTAAATCTTCAAAGTTCTTCTCAAAACGGAAGTAAGCTCTGAGCAGTTCTGACAGTTGCTTAATCTCGGTTCTGACCTGTTTCCACGAGTCTCGGTCTCTTATGGTCACCGCTTCGTCTTTCAACGTGTCGTAGTCAATGGTTACTCCCAAGGGCGTGCCAGCCTCATCAGCTCTGGCGTAGCGCCTCCCGATGGAACCAGATTCATCGTATTCAGCCGTAAAACCCTCCCTAACCATCATTTGGTAGACCTGCGAAGCTTTTTCTGGCAACCCATCCTTGCTGACAAGCGGATAGACGCCAAATTGGACAGGTGCGAGTTCCCTTGGCAAACTCAGCAACGCGCGGTCTTTTTTGGCTTGGTAAGCATATTCAACGGCTACGTAAACCAAGCGGTCTGAACCAAAACTGGGCTCAACCACGTGGGGAATGAACCGTTTTCCTTCCTTGAACGCTCGCATGTCAACGCCGCTGAACTCGATGTGACGCTTTAGGTCGTAGTCTGTGCGATAGTTGTGCCCAGAAACCTCTTCCCATCCCCAACGGTCTAAGTAAATCTCCTGGTCAAAGCCCTGTGTGGAGTAATGCGCTCTCTCCCATTCGAGTTTTTCAATGAAACGTTGCCTGTCTTCGGGCACACCTATCTCTTTGAGGAAGAGTTTGGCTAAAACCATGAAATATGCTTGCCACTCTGTCTTTATGTAGCCTCTACGCAGAGCTTCATTCACAGAGACTTCGATGGCTTCTTTTTCACCTCTCAGCTTCGCTTCCGCAAGCAGAAGCCTCAGCTTTTCATTTTCCACCTCTTTTAACTTCGCGCAGCTTGGCTCTTCCGGGTCAAAGAAGAATTCAACGTCCATTATGGAGAATTCTCTCTGCCTCAAGAGCCCCTGCCTCGGCGAAATCTCATTCCTCAGTGCATGACCAATTTGGAGGACGCCGAAAGGAAGCCTTTCCCTGGCATATTCCCAGAGGCGCTTGAACTCAACAAATATTCCCTGCGCCGCTTCAGGACGACCGTAACCCACTGCATCGGAGTAAGGTCCAATTGTTGTGGCGAACATAGTTCTAAAGTATTCTGGTCTTCCCACGTTTCCGCCACACTCTGGACAATGAACACCTCGCTTTTGGATTTCATTCATCAATTCTTCCAAGTTGAGTTTCTCTGTTTCTACATCACTCATCCCCGCCTGCTCTTGAAGCAAGTGGTCGGCTCGCAACTTACGCTTGCACTTGCTGCATTCAACCATGGGCTCCTTGAAGTGGTCCAAGTGTCCAGAGGCTTCAAAAACCTTAGCGGGCATTATCACAGAAGACTCGATTTCGAGTATGCCGAGTGGGCGAATGTAAAAGGCTCGAAACTTGTCTTCAATTCTTCTCTTTAAGGCAGCGCCTAAGGGGCCATACGTGAAAAAGCCGCTTGCTCCACCATAAATTTCGAAGGAAGGCCAGAAGAAGCCTCTTCGCTTGGCTAATTCCATTATTTTTTCAACCTTCTCGGTACCCTGCAAGCCACAACATCCCCTAGATGCAAGTGGTGATTTTACAAACCCTTACCGCATTACTTAATAATAAATAATTATGCTTTTGGCAAAATTAATTTTCCAATTCCCGTTAAACTACCAACTGCCTATAGATGTTTTTCAAGGCAAAGAACCTAAATACTATCATCATTATTTAAAAATTAATGCAGTCAGCGAGCAAGTTTAGAAAAATCTGGCTCTTGTTATGGCGTAAGTTGACTGAACTCCAAGTCAACAGCCACATTAGAAACGATTTGACTCCAAGTTTGTATGTTGGCAAGCCTGATTCCCACTTCTTCCAAAAGTTGTGTGATGTAGTGTTTGAGAGTGGATTAAAGGCAGTTGTTTGGCAGAAGTTTGAACCTGAAATAAGGAAACAGTTTTGCAATTATGATGTAAAGAGAGTTGCTAAATATACTAAGAAAAATGTAGAGAAGATGATTAAGAACAAGCGGAAGATTGAAGCATGTGTTCATAACGCCAAAGTGATTTCGGAGATAAGTATGAAGTATCATGGATTTTGGAAGTGGTTAGATAGCGAGGCAGTAAAAGATGGCATGTTGGTGTTTCCAAAGCCTGAATTGATAGAGAAGATTAGGAAAAGTTTCAAGATGTTGGGTTATACGAACACCTTTGCTTTTTTGAGGTATGTTGGTTTTGATTTAATGAAGCCAGATGTTAATGTTAAGAGAGTTTTGTATAGACTAGGCTTTATTGTGTCTACTAAGAACACGCAAGAAAACTTCAAGCAAATACAAGAAATCGGAGTGAAATGGGCTAAGGCTGTAGGCGTGAAAGTAACAACAATTGACTATTTGTTGTATCTGTATGGAAGTGGAGGCTTATATTTCAAACCAATATGCACGGAAGTAAAGCCCAGATGCGATGTCTGTTCAATAGTCAAGTACTGTAACTATGGTGCGAAAGTTTGATGGAACAAGTCTGTATCGAGTGTGGTGAGACAATTACAGGCGTTGGTTATGTATGTCCCAGATGTCGTGTTAATTTCTGTTACGACTGCACCTACACTTTTACTCGTCTGTTATTGAAGTGTATAAAATGTGGAAACAGGTTGATATATCTTCATTGTGATGACTAAGTAAAGGTAGAACTTTGACCTATGCTATTCCTTCTCCTCTGATGTTGAAACAAATGCTTGGATTCTTGGGATAATGGAAAGGATTAGCTTCTATCTTCACTTCTCTTAGAAGGTAACCATAAAGAAAGTCTCTTCCTCTGTATCTTAAGGTTAGCCATTGAGTAGCAAGGTGTTTGTTCTCATACATGCTTATCTGAGAATAAGGAATCTTAACGACATCTTCAACTGTTGCATATCCCTCAACATTCCTGTACCACTGTTTCCAAGAGCAATTCTCATTCCCTTGATTTTGAAATAGAGACTTCTAACCTCCATAGCCTTCTGACCATTGAGAATTAACTGAATCCATTTATCTTGAATCTTTAACCCTCTCATTGTATCCTCTCATTAGCTCAATGTTTTCTGTCCAGTTCGTATCCATTTAAAGACTTCTTTCTTAACCACAAATAAGGGCAAATTCTCACTCGTCATTTTGCTTGCCTCTGACCAAAGCGCAAGTTCTTAGACGTACGATACGGTTAAATAGTCTTAAAGTGTATGAAAATATGGAGAAATATCATTATGCCACAAAGACTTTATTACGATTGCTGGAAGGCAAGCCGCGAGGAAAGAGAAGAAAGAGAGAAAAGAAATCAAGAGTATGAGCGTAGACGACAAGAACAAAAAAAAGACTGTTAAGAACGCATCATTAGTTGCGTGTTTCCTCAATCATCTCGTCGAGGGAAACTAAAGCGTACTCTTTCTTCGCTCATATTACTGGACCTAAAAGCATCGAAGTCAAAGCACTGAAGGTCAAAGCTATTATTTTTAAAGGAATTTAATTATCACCGTTTGCTGAAAATTTTGGGTATGAAGAGTAGGTATTGACACTAGCAAAGGAAAGCAATAAGCTGCGGTTTTCCTGGCTGCTTACTGGTGAAATTTTTCTTTGAGGCATTCGATTAAATTTCCCAGAACCTCAATTTTCTTAATGTTCCCTTCGCCGAGGCCTCGGTTAATGGCTTCTTGTATCACGGTATTCGGTTCAGCCTCAGACATGTGCCGCGATTTCTGTCCGATTGACCTTTCCCTTTTCGTCGATATTTAATTCCAGCATTATACGGTCTACAATGTGTTTTTTGGTGTTGAAATTTGTATGGCATGTGCCGCACTCGATGTCGGCGCCGATTTCAACCACATACCAAGACGCGTCCGCGTAAAAGCGGCTGCAGTTTGGACACTGAATAAGGGCTATATCAAGCCAAGCCTTTCCTTTACTCATGAACCTTCAAGCCTCAACTCAGACTTTGATACCAAGGTTATAAAGTTTGAAGTTCTGTTTCTATCGCTTGGCTTCATTAATGAAGAAGATGAAACAGCGGTTTGACAACGGCAAGTTTTTGAGGGGAAAGTTCATACGTTAAGTGCTCGATTATGGTGCTAAGTGGCGTCATACTTATGTCGAAAATCCGTGTTGCTTTGGCAGGCGTTGGAAATTGCGCTTCAGCGCTCGTTCAGGGCGTAAACTACTACGCAAAGGCTAAGAACCAAGGACCAGCGTTGGGTTTGAGACATCTGCTTTTGGGCGGCTACCATCCAAAAGACCTAGAGTTTGTCTGCGCCTTCGACATCGACTCCCGAAAAGTGGGCAAAGGTCTGTCCGAAGCCATTTTTTCTCATCCCAACAACACACTGAAATTCGCTGATGTGCCCAAACTTAGGATGCAAGTGCAGAGAGGACCAACCCTCGACGGTGTAGGCTCACTTACCAAGAAGGTCATCAGAGAGAGCACCGACCGAGAGGTCGACGTTGCAAAAGAACTGGAACGAAGCAAGGCTGAGATTTTGGTCAATCTTTTGCCCAGCGGTGCCGTCAAGGGTACTGAATGGTATGCCGAGCAGGCTTTGGAAGCTCGGTGCGCCTTTGTTAATGCCTCGCCTGTTTTCGTCGCAAGCAACCCTGAATGGGCTAAGAGATTTGAGAAGGCTGGTTTGCCCCTAGTTGGCGACGACCTGGCAGATCAGGTTGGTTCAACCGCTGTTCATAAGACCTTGCTGAAACTGCTTTCGGAGCAGGGTGTGCACATCAATGAGACTTATCAGCTGGATGTAGGTGGCGGAACAGAATCATTAGACACATTGGACCGCACTCGAGAGTTGAAGCGCACAGTGAAAACCAAGTCGGTTGAGTCTGTCTTACCTTATAAGGCGTCGGTGGTGGCTGGCTCAACGGACTATGTTGACTTTTTAGAGAACAAACGAGATAGCTTCTTCTGGATTAAGGGCTTTTATTTTGGCAAGGTTCCCATGCTGCTCGACCTTCGACTTAGCACGGTTGACGCGCCCAACGCAGGTTCGGTTCTATTCGATGTCATCAGAGCTGTGAAACTAGCCCTAAACCGTAAAATAAACGGGGTCCTGACTAGTGCTTCTGCCTACGCATTTAAGCATCCGCTTAAAATGTTAACATTGGAAACCGCTGAGCAACAGTTTGAAGAATTCGTGGCTGGAAAGAGAGAGCGTTAAATGGCTGTTTCTTTAAAGCGTCCTTTCAATTTTGCAATCGCAATCCCAGCGTCTCTCACCTCGGATGTTCCACATCTACGGGAGAAAACGTTTCGAATTGGGTTAATAGGACGCGCAGCCGCCATATTTCGAGTCGATAAGGTCATTGCTTACCCTGACATGCCAAACATCGATCAGAAACAAGACATCAGGCTAATCCAGGCTGTTCTTTCATACATGGAGACTCCTCAGTACCTACGTAAGAGACTGTTCAAGATAGTGCCAGAGCTGCAGTATGCGGGCACGCTTCCACCACTGCGCACACCACATCACCCAACAGCTAACAAAACAGAAGATTTAACGCTCGGTGAATACAGAGAGGGCGTCGTTCTTTCGCGTTCAAATGAAGGTTCGCTTGTAGACATAGGCGTCGAACAACCGGCGCTAGTTCAGGCATCAAAAATAAAAATCAATGCACGTGTCAGGGTAAAGATTACTGAGTCAGGCAAACATCCGAAGGCAGTTCTGGCTGATTTAAAAGAAATCAAAGCTTACTGGGGGTATCAAGTGTCGATTTCTGATAATTCCTTCGGGCAACTCCTCAGCAAAAGACAGTTTGACCTTGTGATAGCCACTTCAAGGAATGGAAAGCCCATCACCACTGTTTGGGATGAGTTGAGGGGAAGGTGGAAAAACTCTCATCGGACTCTGGTTGCGTTTGGCGCACCAACCCAAGGCTTGTATGAAATAGTCGCACGCGAGCATGCTAGACTTGACGATGCAGTGGATTTTGTTGTCAACACAATTCCAAATCAGGCAACCGAAACCGTGCGAACCGAAGAAGCAGTTTATGCAACACTGTCAATCCTAAACATGCTTGACAGGTGACAAAAGCTTGAGAAAAAGAGTCGATGTTTGAACCCGAAACCTTGATAAATGGGTGTTGTCGATAAGACTCTGCACTTGGAAATAAAAGGGTGAGGCAAAATGTCCAAACCATTCTATGTTAAGATTACCGTGCCAAAAGAGGTAGCGGACGCCGCCTATGAAGCCCTACAACTAGCCACTCAAACAGGCTCTGTTCGAAAGGGGACCAACGAAACAACCAAGGCTGTGGAGCGAGCGCAAGCCAAACTTGTGGTGATCGCCGAAGACGTTGACCCGCCTGAGGTAGTGGCTCACCTGCCCCTCATCTGCGACGAACGCAAGATCCCATACGTTTTTGTGCCCAACAAACAAAAAATCGGTTCAGCAGTTGGTATTGATGTTCCCGCAGCCGCCGCCTGCATAGTTGAGTTGGGCGACGCTGCGCCTCTAGTGAAGGAAATCAGCAAAAGACTCGATGAGGTCAAGAAGGCTGGCAGCAGCGAATGAGCAAGGAAGGCGCGGCTGAAAGGCGAACCAGTGAAAGAGAAGAGGCTGAAGAGGTCTTAATGCCAGCTGAGGTCATTCAGGTAATCGGGAGAACAGGGGTCACAGGTGAAATCAGCCAGGTTAGAGTGCGGGTTCTAGAGGGAAGAGACAAGGGACGCATCATCACCAGAAACGTGAAGGGACCAGTTCGAGAAAACGACATACTCATGCTCAGGGAAACGGAACGCGAAGCCAAGAAAATCAGATAAGCACTAAATAGACTAGAGGAGGACCGTCCTACGCCTAAACCCCGCCGTTGCTCCTTTTGTGGAAGAGACTTTCCGCCTGGAACAGGCATAATGTTCGTGCGCAACGACGGCGCCCTGTTCTGGTTCTGCTCCAGCAAATGCCGCAAGAACAGCCTAGACTTGGGACGGGACGCCCGCAAACTGCGTTGGACAAAATACTATGGGAAAGAAGAGAAAGGGCGAGCCTAATCGTATGGTTAGATGTGATACTCTCTGCCACATCATAAACGACAGAAAACTCCTTCTGATTAAAAAATCTGCAGGCCTTTTTGGCGGTGGAAAGTGGAACGGCTTGGGAGGCAAAATCCGCGCAAGTGAAAGCCCGGAACAAGCATGTACCCGCGAAGTTTATGAAGAATCGGGTTTGAAGGTGAGCAATCTAGAATACCACGGTGCTCTCAAATTTTGGTTTGAGAACGCAAACGAACACATCATTGTTTATGTTTTCTCAACCAAGTCATTTGAAGGACAGATTCGCGAAGGGAAAGAAGGTGTTTTGCGATGGATCGGTTTTGACGAAATCCCCTATGAAGAAATGTGGGAAGACGACCGATACTGGCTACCCATGCTACTGCAAGGAAAAAAATTCGAGGGAGAATTCCAATTTAACAAAGAGGGGAACAAACTGTTGAACCACAAGCTCGAATCTTTCTAGCGGCGAGGAATATTAGTGAATTTCATAATTTTTGGTCCGCCAGGAGCTGGTAAGGGCACCTACGCTTCCAGATTGGCAGCTGAACTTAAGATTGCTAACATAGCCACGGGCGACATATTTCGCCTAGAGATAAAGGAGAAAACAGCTCTGGGAAGAAGAATTGCAGATTTTGTGCAGAGGGGTTTGTTGGTTCCAGATGAGATTGCGATAGAGGTTCTGAAGAAGAGAATCGGTCAGCCAAACAGTCGGCGTGGCTTCATTTTGGATGGGTACCCACGCACTGTTGATCAGGCCAAGGCTTTGGAGAGGGTTGCTAAAGTCGATGCCGTTATTAATTTGGTTGTGTCGGAGTGGGTGATTGTTGAGCGTTTGTCGAATCGTCGGATTTGTGGGAACTGCGGTGCCATTTATAACATTAAGTATTCGCCCAAGCCCAAGGTGGATTTGAAGTGTGATAAGTGTGGTGCAGAGGTTTATCAGCGCGAGGATGACAGACCGGAGGTGATTAGGGAGCGGCTTAGGGTTTATGAAAGGCAAACGCAGCCGTTGATTGATTACTACAAGAGGCAGAAGACCGCGTTTATAACCATGGAGAACATTGAGGTTGACTCGCCTATAGAGGTGGTTTTCCAAAAAATATTGAATGGGTTGAGGGAAGCCAAACTGCTCTAGGGGAAGGCGTCTCTGCATGTTTTCTGTGTGAAATCATTTATACGTTAGAACCCCACAAGCTTCTGGATTAAAGAAAGGTAACAGAGTAGCGCAGCGGCTTCGATGTCTGTTTAAGGGTGCTTAAGCATGCCTGTTCGTCAGCCCATTGTGTGTGTTCTGGGTCACATAGACAGCGGAAAGACTTCTTTGTTAGACAAGATTCGGAAGAGCAGTGTTCAAGCAAGGGAGGTGGGGGGCATAACCCAGCACATTGGGGCAAGTTTCTTTCCTGTCGCCACTCTTAGGGAGCTGACTCGACCCTTGATGAAGCAGTTGAAGAGCGCGATACGCATTCCTGGGTTGCTTGTCATCGACACGCCTGGGCATGAGGCGTTTGCGAACCTGCGGAAGCGGGGCGGCGCCGTAGCCGACATCGCCATACTTGTAGTCGATATCTTGAGGGGTTTCGAGGCGCAGACCTACGAGTGTGTTGATATTTTGAGGTCGAGGAAAACGCCGTTTTTGGTTGTGGCAAACAAGGTTGACCGGTTGCCGGGGTGGGTGTCTAAGCCGAACGTGGCTTTTCTGAAGTCTTATGAGGGGCAAGACACTTATGTGAAGCAGGATTTTGACGAGCATCTGTATGCGATTATTGGTTCTTTTTCTCAGCAGGGATTGCGAGCTGACAGGTTTGATAGAATCACGGATTTCACTCGGACGGTTGCCATTGTGGGTACAAGTGCCAAGACGGGTGAAGGTATCCCTGAGCTTCTGGCTGTTCTGATCGGTTTGACGCAGCAGTATCTGCGGGTGCAGTTGCGGACGACGAAGGGTGCGGCGCGCGGCACCGTTTTGGAGGTAAAGGAGGAGCCTGGGCTGGGCGTTACGGTTAACGCTATAATTTATGATGGTGTGTTTCGGCGGGGCGACACGGTTGTTGTGGGTGGCAAGGAGAAGCCCATCGTGACGAAGGTGCGGGCGGTTTTGTTGCCTAAGCCTTTGGATGAGATTCGTGATCCGCGGGACAAGTTTTCTTCGGTGGATGCTGTTTCGGCTGCTAGTGGGATTAAGGTGGCGGCGCCGAATTTGGAAGACGCTATTGCTGGTGCGCCTATCTATACGGTTCCGTCTGAAGACCGCGTGGACGAGTTTGTTAGGATGGTTGGGGAGGAGGTTGAGAAGCTTCGCATAGTTACGGATGTTGAGGGTGTGGTCTTAAAGACTGATGCTTTGGGTTCGCTTGAGGCCATTGCTGAGATTTTGAGGCGTGAGGGTGTTCCCATTCGGCTGGCGGATGTGGGAGACGTTTCCAAGCGGGACATAACTGAGGCGGCTGTGGTTAAGGAGCATGAGCCTCTTTACGGCGCTGTTTTGGCTTTTAATGTTAAGGTTTTGCCTGATGCGCAGGTGGAGGCGCGGGACAGGGGTGTGCGGGTTTTTGAGGCTAACATCATTTATCATCTTATTGAGAATTATACGGGTTGGATGAGGGGTGAGCAGGAGGCGCGGATGGCTAAGGAGTTTGAGAAGTTCGTTACGCCTGGTAAGCTTCGGGTCTTGCCTGGCTACGTGTTTCGGAGGGCACATCCGGCTATCTTTGGGGTTGAGGTTGTGGCTGGAACGATTAAGCCGAAGTATCAGCTTGTAGGCGTTGATGGGCAGGATTTGGGCGAGATTATGCAGATTCAGGGCAAGGGCAAGGCGGTTTCTGAAGCTAGGTTGGGTGTGCAGGTGGCGGTTTCTTTGGAGAAGCCTGTTTTTGGGAGGCATATCAATGAGGGTGACACGTTGTATGTGAAGGTGCCTGAGGCGCATGCGAAGGCTATGCTGACTAAGTTTCAGACTCGACTTACTTCTGAGGAGCTTGCTGCTTTGAATGAGTTTGTTGCTCTTATGAGGGGTAAGGTTCCGTTCTGGGCTGCTGCATGATTTTGTTGTGGCTTTGGGCTGTGGCTGTTTTGAAGTTGTTGTTGACTCTGATAGGTTTGCCACAACAACTTGGCGGGTTGGCAGTCCTCGTCGCGGCTGTGAAGTAATTTCAAAAGAAGAAGGAAACAATTGCTTAGCGCCTTCTTCTTTTCATGTTGGCTGGCTGATTTTCGTTTCGCGTGTTATTAACTTCCGCTTAGAAACAGTAATAATACCGAGGTGCTTTTGCTCAGAAGTAGTAGTCCGCGCC
>Ga0315309_1000182_pt1 | contig 37870 bp, 32 predicted proteins | sample TDP4_MG_FD_203080 | JGI IMG/M metagenome (GOLD analysis project Ga0315309, IMG submission 203080) | Freshwater sediment microbial communities from Lake Towuti, South Sulawesi, Indonesia - TDP4 | ecosystem: Environmental > Aquatic > Freshwater > Lake > Sediment | place: Indonesia: South Sulawesi...
CTCAAATCCGTCTTATATCTTCAGGCAAATCAAATGCATGGACGCGCACGTGGAAACCCGTCCAATCCAAAGGAGTGTTTCATTACACGGTAACTCTGTTGGAAACCTTGATTCTCGCCGTTATTCAAGGAGTGACTGAGTGGCTGCCCATTTCGAGCTCTGGGCATCTGGTTGTCGCGCAACAGTATTTGGGTTTGAGGCTTCCAGTCCTTTTTGACGTGATTTTACACGTGGGTTCTCTGATGGTTGTCCTAATTGTGTTCTGGAGCGATGTGGTCAAAGTTTTGAACGCTTTGATCCGTCTTGATTTTAGGTCCGAAGAGGGCAGACTCGGATTGTGCGTCCTTTTGGGCACAGGTGCAACAATAGTCATTGGTTTCGCGTTCCGAGACTGGTTTGAGTCTCTTTTCCAGAATTTGTTAGCTGCTGGCGTTGCCTTCATTCTTACGGGCAGTTATTACAGTCTTTTGTACGTCTTGGGACGCGGCGAACAAACCAGCATGCGTTTGAGTCCTTCAAGCGCAGTCCTCATCGGAGTAGCTCAAGGTGTAGCTCTTATTCCAGGCATTTCGAGAAGCGGTTCAACCATCGTGACTGGCTTGCTGCTGAAAGTTGACCGGAAAGTAGCGTTCAGGTTTTCATTCTTGCTCTTCATACCTGCCGCTGTAGGCGCGCTTGTCTTAACTGCCATCGGCACAGAAAGCCTAATTATAGGAGATGTTGACTACATCAGTTTGCTTTTGGCTTTAGCTGCAACCGTGGTTGTGGGATACCTTTCGCTCAGACTGCTGCAGAGAATAGTCTTAGCGGATAAAGTGCATATGTTCGCCTTCTACTGTTGGGGACTTGGCCTGCTTCTTGTGTTAACTCAGCTTGTGCGCTTTTAGACGTGATGTACTCTCACAGATGAGCCTGTTTTATCCACGATGATACGTCTTCGATAGTTGGAACCTTGCTTGCAGACATTCTTCCCTGTTCCACATAGGTTTTGGCGATTCCAACCAAGCCTCGATAAAGTTGAACAGGGTCTTGGTTGGCTAGTTCCCTGCGGGATGTAACTCCGAATCTGACTAGGAGTTCAGAGTGTTTTTCATCTATGCCTGGCACCATCAGGAGTTGCGCTTGAGCTTGAGAACGCGCGATGTTTTCGGGCAGTTCGCCAGTCTTTTCTGCGATTGAAGTTGAGTCCATTGCGAGGAGTTCGCTGACATTCGTTATTCCTATGCCGTTCAGTTTAGCTGCTTGACTGGGCGTAACGGTTCTGAAGTCCTGGATTTTGGTTTGTCCCGTCAGTTTAGGCTTTCCATTATTTTGGTTGCTCAGATCTTCAATCGTTTTCTTTATTTTTGTCAGCTCTGTTGCTTGTTTCTTGACATTGTCCGTGTTCTTTTCGGTTTCCTTTCCTATGATTTGCAGGGCGCTTCTTTGCTTATCCAAGCTGTCGGCGACTTCTTTTCTCGTTTCTTCTAGGTTCGAGCTGATTTTCCGGAATGCTTCATCATTCAGCTTTTCAGTGTCTTCGAGCTTCCTGAAGAAGCCTATCTGAGTGTTTTCAAGCATGTTGGAGTTGGCGGCTAGGTTTTCTTCCACTTTTGCCATTCTCTGCATTATTTGTGGCTCAAGTGGCAGTCCACGATATATGGAGAAGCATGTGGCTGTGAACAACAGAAACATGATGATGACTGACATCCAAAAGTAAGCTTCTACATTTAGGCTGCCTAACGTTGCGTTGAAGATGCTGAAATACACGGTGGCACCGTTTCCATTAAGATTGAGTTGAATTATGGCATTGAATACGCTTAGAACCGCGATTAGTGTGAGTAGACCCAGAACCCACGTGAGTGCTCCATTCATTCTCTTGGCTGGCATTGTTCATTACCAGCTTTTTGTGCTGATTCCATGCCTTATGGCTTTTATGAAGCACGAATTCTAAATGCCAATCCATTTTGCGGGAAACCTGTGACGTTGCGACAAAGTTATATCAACCAACCATAATAAAATTGCATGGTGAACACCTCACCGCCGCGAGGTTAAACACGCTTTACCCTTAGCCTAGGTTCAAACCAGCTTGTTCTCAAAGATTAATAGTTTGCTCTAGGCTGGGGAACAGGCATCATCTTCGGGTGAACTACAAACTTGAAGGAGGTATGAGAGAAGATGCACGATCATGTAACGTTCCTCACATCGATGCTTGATGAAGTTAGCGACGAGCACGAATCCATGCTAAGAGAAAGCCTAGGACTTGGAAGCAAGGGACTACTCAGAAGTGACTTACGCTTCAGCGTATCTCTCAGAAGACAAGTTTAGGCATATGCTGAGGACTATAGGACTCGCCAGACCTGACGGCGAAATCTACGCAAATCAGCTAGGAAAATTACAGGAAACCTTGGCTCTGTCGGAACACTTGGCCATCATGCTCAAAAAGATTTCCAGAAGACGTTCGGCAACACTCTTAGACTGCGCGTGTGGCAAGGGATACGTCGCCTTCATGTTGAACTACCTCACAATCCTTAGAGAAGCACGTTCAACCCACTTTATTGGCGTTGACAAGAATCCGCAACTGATACAGAAATGCAAAGAGACCCAGCGAATGTTGTCCCTCGATAATATGTCCTTTCACACGTCTAACATCATCGAATTCGCTCCTAATATTAAGCCAGACATAGTGTACTGTCTTCATGCATGTGACACAGCAACGGATGAAGCCATCGCAAAAGGAATACTGCTGAATTCAAGGTTCATTGCAGCTGTGCCATGCTGCCAGCGAGAGGTCAGCCGAAAAATCAAAGCTCATCCATTGACGCCGATTTCGCAGTTTCCAACATTGAAGGAAAGATTAGGCAGTCTTGTCACAGACACGTTGAGGACTCTTGTGTTGGCTGCAGCAGGATACAAAGTGGAAGTTTTTGAATTCATCTCGTCAAAGGTGACTCCTAAAAACCTGATGTTAAGGGCAGAGAAAATCTCGGGTGAAAATCCTGATGCGCTGAAGCAGTACCGGCAACTGAGAAACATGTTCAACGTTGGACCAAGGATAGAGGAATATCTGCCGTGGCTTCATTCTGAACAATAGGTCAAGATGGTCTCCTTGTTACTTGAGGATGGGCAATCAACGTGCATGCGATTTATGCTGCATCTGGCATGCTTTAGAGTGTGAATCGCTTCTTGACTACGCCTGATTCTTTCCTTTCTTTAACGGTGGCTCCAAACAGTTTCCCGAGTAATTCTACGTCTTCTTTAGTTTGTTTCACGCTTCTTCTTGCAAGAACTCGCTTCTGAGTTTCGATGGCTGACTGCAGATATAATTCCACGGGTTTTGACCCCAAGCTTTCTGCCCACAGGGTGAATGAGGGCACGTCTTTAGTGACGAAACCATGAACTTGAGATGCGATTCCGATTTTTTTGCCGGTGTAGATTTGTGTGCCGATTGATGTTTTTGCGTGGTCTCCTATGAAACATCCTACCTTGGTTGTGCCCGTGTCTACGTTTTTTCCTCTTGTGGCTACCTGCACGTTTCCATACGTGTTTTTGAGGTCTGAGTTTGTGGTGGCGGCTCCCAAGTTTACCCATTCGCCAATGTAAGCGTGTCCAATGAAGCCTGTGTGATACTTGTTGCTGTAGCCTTGAATTATAGTCTCTTCCAGTTCGCCGCCTATTCGGCTGACAGGTCCGATGCTACAGCCTTCTCGGATAAGTCCAGACGGTATTATCACTTTGTCACTTATGTACGTGGGACCAGTGATTCTGGAGCCTGAATGCACGTTGGTTCCATTGCCGATGAATATTGGACCGTCGCGTGCGTCAAGCGTAACGTGCGCTTCGACAAACGAGTCTTTTCCCACGTACACATCTGTTTTTTTACCGTAGATGGTAGCTTTGTCGTCAATTGTTCCTTCGCTCTCCTTTTTTCCCACAGCTGTGTAGTCTTCTTTGATCAGTTCTGCGTTGTGATTCACTAGTTCCCAAGGATAGTTTAACAGGGGCAGATTTGATGCATCAACTTGCTTGCATTTTTTCAGAAATCGCTTAAGGCTTAGGCTTATCAGTGGCTTGCGCAGTTCGCTTACATATTCTCGAGCGGTATCGTGGCCTAGATGGGCAGAAGCTATTCTTCCTTCTTGAGTCATCAGAGCGTTTGGGGCGAGTTTTTTCATGATGAGCTGCTTTGTCTTGTCGTTCATGAGTAGGGTTCCATTTATCAGGAGAACATTGTCGTCAACGGCTTTGAGGTCGTTAACGGGATGTGTGACTCGCTTCTTGAAGGTTGGTGCCAAATAACTACGCGTGAAGCAGATGAGTTTTGATTCTCGAAACAGCTTTTGAATTCGTTCGAGAAGGCTGAGCATTCCTGTTCTGCATTCATAGACTGGTCTGGTGTGAGTCAGTGGGAGAAAGTTTTCGTAGGATTCATCTTCGAAAACGGCGATAATCATTTATGATCCTTCCCGTATCCACATTTGGTCTAGATGCTCGTAGTATTTGGGGTATCGATAAAATAAAGTTGATGAAGCTGGGATATGAGAAGACGGGTGTGAGAGAGGAACCGCAAATATGGTTGGCGTATTTGGCTGCGTTCTCAGGAAGGGAAAGGCTGGTCCTGTGATTCATGACGCGCTGAAAAGGCTTGAGCACAGAGGCTACGACTCAGTCGGCGAGGCAACAGTCCATGAAGGTCGCCTATATGTTAAGAAGGATCATGGAAAAATCGATGAGGTTCACGCTCGGTACGACCTAGATGATCTGCCAGGCAGGATGGGGCTGGGGCATATTAGGTGGGCAACTCATGGCGCTCCATTGCAAGTGAATGCTCACCCGCAGGTTGACTGTGATGCTAGGATTGCAGTTGTCCAGAACGGAATTATTGAAAACTATGCTGAAATCAAGAAGGAACTTGAAGAGGCTGGGCATGTTTTCAATTCCAAGACCGATACAGAAGTTGTTCCTCACTTGATTGAAGAGAAGCTTAAGAAAGGTCTGCGTTTCAGTGATGCACTGCGCGAGACATTGAATCGGCTGGAAGGGTCGTACAGTGTGGCAGTTATAAGCGTCGATGATCCCGGTAGAATTCTGTGCGCGCAGAAAGAGAATACCTTAACAATCGGCGTTGCCAAAGATGCAATGTACTGTTCCTCTGATATTTCGACTTTTCTTCCAATGACCAATGAGATTGTGGCAGTTGAAAGTGGAGAAGTTGCCGTTCTCAGCGAAAGTGGATATGAGATTCGCAAGTTTGCTGATTGGAGTGAGGTGTCGAGGGAGCCTAAGGCAATTGATTGGGTTCCTGAAGTAGCTGAGAAAGAGGGTTATCCGCATTTCATGTTGAAGGAGATCCATGCGCAACCGTACACTTTGAGAAGCACGATTAGGCTGCAGGAAGAGTATTTGGATCTGATGACCACATTTCTCGACCGTGCAAAGGAGCTCTTCTTGGTTGCATGCGGCACTTCTTATCATGCTTGTCTTGCAGCGTCGTACATGTTTTCGAAGATGGCTTCGTTGAATACTCATCCAGTTTACGCGTCGGAGTTCATCGAGCAGGTTGGAAAATCTGTCAACATCGACAGCACTATTCTGGCTTTGAGTCAATCTGGCGAAACGGCTGACACGTTGGCTGCTGTGGATTATGCGCGGAATAGGGCTGCCACGATACTTGGGTTGACGAACGTTGTCGGTTCGACTTTGACGCGTGTGTCTCGGGCTTACATTGTGCAGCAGGCTGGTCCAGAGATAGGAGTCGCGGCTACGAAGACGTTTACCGCGCAGTTGTCTGTGTTGGCTCAGTTGGCGTTGAAGCTTGCTGAGAAGAGGGGTAAGCTTTCGCATGTTGAGATGGAGCATTCTAGGGAAAAACTGAAGCGGATTCCGGAAATTGCTGAGAAAGTCATCAAAACTGAGGAGTCAATTGTCAGGTCGATTGCCAAGAAGTACAAGGATAAACCTTACTTCATTTTCTTGGGGCGGGGCATCAGCTCGGCTGTGGCTTATGAGGGCAGGTTGAAGCTAATGGAGACCAATTATATTCCTTCGATGGCTAATCCCGCGGCTGAGATGGAGCCGGGCGTCATTAATCTTATGAAGCCGGGTTCGCCTGTGTTTTTCATCTGTCCAAAGGATGAGACTCATACGAATATCATCGAGAATATCAAGCAAGCAAAGGCGGAGGGCGCTTCAATTATATCTGTCGTCGAAGAAGGGGATGAGGAGATTAAGGCTTTGTCAGACGATTATATTCAGGTGGTTAAGGATGTGCCGGAGTTTCTGTGTCCTATTCAATTCGTTATTCCATTGCAGCTCTTTGCATATTACACGGCTGTTGAAAGAGGGCTAGACCCAGACAAGCCGAGGCACTTGACTAAAGCTGTGACAGTGAAGTAGCTTCTGTTTTGGTTTGCCTGTGTTCGGTAGTTTAATAAAACCAGTTAGTTTAATGAAATGATGGAAGCGGCGCGACTGTGACAATGTGAAGTGAGTGTTTGAGCAATCTTGTTGACGTAATCGTCCTGAGCACTTTGGCTGGCTTGTGCACAGGGTTAGGAGGAGTGACTGTGTTTTTCCGCCGACCTGGGAAGAGGTTGCTGGGGTTTTTGATGGGTTTGGCTGCTGGGATAATGATTATGCTTTCTTTCTTAGAGTTGATGGCAGAAGCTCTTCACATAGCTGATTTGCCGTTTGTGGCGTCTGGCTTTATGGTTGGAGCCTTGGTTCTTTTCTCTTTTGATTTCGTGTTGCCTCATATGCACTTTGCAGTGAGCGAGAAAGGCTTGGTGGATGCGAAGCTGTTCAGATCTGGTTTGTTGATTGCAATTGGCATATCTCTTCATAATCTTCCTGAAGGCGTGGCGGTTGCTTCAGGATATTCCTTTGCGCCGAATGTTGGGTTGCTCATTGCGGTTGCGATGGCGGTTCACAATGTTCCTGAAGGCATAGCCATATGCTTACCTATCTGCTCTAGTGGAGGTTCTAGGTGGAAGGCGTTTCGGCTGGCTTTGGTTTCTGGTCTCATGGAGCCGTTGGGCGCCTTGATTGCCGCGGCGTTTCTGAGCAATTTTCCAATTTTTGTGCCGTTCGGTCTTGCTTTTGCGGCAGGCGTTATGGTTTTTATCACGCTGGATGAGTTGATTCCTGTTGCGCATGAGCAGGGTCATGAACATTTCACGTCTTTTGGGTTCATTATTGGATGTTTCGTCACTTTCTTGTTGCTGCATCTTATTGCATAGCCTCAGCTGCCTGAAAGAGATCTGCGGAGCAAACAGAAGGAGCCCCGGGCGGGATTTGAACCCGCGACCTACGGTTTACGAAACCGTTGCTCTAACCGCTGAGCTATCGGGGCAGAATCCTCTCCTTTCGAGAAAAGAGAACCTTCACCAAAAGAAAAGCCTTTGCTCTACAAGAGACCTTAGTACAATTCGACTGGGGTCATGAGGTAAAAAAGGGGAAGATGATTTCTGCTACGTTTTCACAGGTTATTTTGAGGCTGAGTAGAATATGGCGTTTGCCACTAGCCTAAACGTGAACTCTGTGTGGCCTCTGAAAGTGGGTTCTACTCCTGAAAGGATGACGTTTCCTTGTCCATAGTTACCTCTTATGACTGCGCCGAAGCCTTCTGCCAATTCGTTGTGTGGCCACCACCCTGCAAGGAGCATTTCATGTGAAGCATATGATGCCCCAGTTGACACGCCGTTTCCGATTTCGCCGAACCATACGGGAAAGAACGCATAAGCATAGCTTTCAGAAGGATAGCCAGCTGTTATTCGATCCGGTTCATAATCCAGCCTTACGATGCCGTTGTTGTATCCTCCATACCATTTTGTACGATAAGCTCGGGCGTTAAGGAACTTCGCGTAATTGAGCATGTATGCTCCTCCCTCTCCGACTCCAAAGTATGTGCCACCATTCTTTATGAATTCCAGAAGCTTCTTCTGTCCTTTGTTGGCGAGTTTTGTCCATATGACGGCTGCTGAACCGTCTGGAACAACTACAATGTCGTAATTTTCGAGTTTGGCTTTTCTTACATCAACATAGTCGAGAACGTCGAAATCAAACTCCAAGCTACTCAAGACAAACTGAGTTTCGCCGTAAGCTGAAGCCTCTACTCCACTACTATACAGAATAGCCACTTTGGGAAGCTCTAGATGCTTCTTATATTGTGGTTCGTGACTAAGGCCAAACAGTGTTAGGTGGAGTTCCTTCGCGGTCTCGACGATGAAGCCGTCTCCTTTCTGATGCGGGATTATCAAAGTTCCGACATCATACTGCTTTCCACCGTCTTCAAACGATGCCGTCGCCGAGTAAACAGTTATGCCCTCCTCTAAGAGTCGATTGACCATCCTAACAGCGTTATTCGTGTCGTCTTTCAAGGCGTAACCATAACCAACGGTGCCTTGAACGCCTCCTTCTGGATACACAGCTTCTTCCACTTCGGCAAGTTCAGCGCTGAGTTCCATGTCTGCTTGGACGCGGGTGAAACCCCAGAGTTCAGGAAAGTTCCAGGCATAGGTGTCATAAGGCGGATAATCTGTTTTTTCAGATGTGTCTTCGCCCTTCCACAGCATGTTCATCGCTAAGCCGGCTCTTGACTGGTTCATTAGCACCACGTAGGTTCCGACTGGATATTTCGTGGCTCCAAATGTGAAAGGTTCTGTTGCCATGTGCACTCTCAAGCCGTGAAAGATGGCGTTGTCAACCATCCGAGCGGTCTCTATTGGATCCATCTGCAGGTCTGGTCTCATTGGCAGGATGAACGCGAACGGGAAGCTGTCGTATGCCTCGTTCAGCCAGTGGTTAGCGTTGTCTACTCCTCTTTGGAAGATTTCTGCTTGTCCTTCAAACATCTCTTTCTTGTGTTCAACTACGTACTCGTAGGCTCCAAGGGTGCCAATGAATTGAGCGTTGATGGATATTTCTGGGCTTCCTTTTTTGTCATAAGGATCTGTTGACTCAAATGTGAGACCGAAGCATCCGTGATAGAACCCATACATCGGCGTGAATATGGGTGGATAGTCATCCCACGTAGCTGTCCAATCCCTATACGGGATGATTGTGTCGATTCCAATCTGTTTCAGTGAGGCTTCCATTTGTTCTGCCATCGGAAACAAGTGTTCGAGTAGAATGTCCTCTTCCGCGTTTGGATTGTGCAGGGGCGTGCAAGGTTCAATCAACACGTAGTCTTCGCCCATGTACCCGTGGAGATCGATGTTGACCAAAGGTGCCCATTCTTTGTATACGTATTCAATTCCTAAACGAACCTCTGGCTGCGACGCGGTAAGCCAGTCTCTGTTTAGGTCGAAGTAATTACCGTTGTACCTCATGTTTGCTACTCGTCCATCAGGATTCACGCACACGTAAATGAGGCTGATCGTGTTGTCCAAGATGGCTTCTACTTCCTCGGTGTTCCGGTAAGCCAATAACTGCATTAGATCCAAGCATGCGTCTGTTCCCATCATTTCATCTCCGTGTATACTGCCCGTTATGAAAATCGTTGCCTTGTAATCCACGGTGCCTTCGTCAACCAGCTTTCGCGCCGCTTCTGGATTTTCAACTGTTAATGCTGCAAACTCCCTGTAGAAGTCCAGTTCTTCCAGCACCTCGGGGTTGGCAACAAAGGCTAGGTAAAGGTTGTATCCGTTAACAGACTGCCCTATGACTTTGACCAGAACTCTGTCGCTCTCATTCAGATTCTGCAGTATTGATGGGATTTGAGAATAGGGAGTGAAACCCGGAACAATAACCTCGCTGGGTTCCGGAGCTTCAGCTATACCTACCAATAAGGGCATCGCAGTTGACAATGACAAGGAAACCGTCAGAACCAGAGTGATGATTAATGATGGCTTTTTCAAGTTCATACTGTCTTTCTCTCCATAGAAACAGCAATCAGAAACGTGGCTATGCTTCATTTTAAGGATTATGGAACAAAATTCTACTGCAAAACTTAAGCCATTTTTCACCTCATAATGAACACAAGAGAGGCAAACAGCTTGAATAAAGTGGAAACTTTAGGCGAACGCAAGATAATCGAGGTTATAAGGAACCAGTTGGAACTGATGCCTCACATGCCTGTACCTTTCGGCGACGACGTCTCCGCTTTCAGCATTGGAGACGAAAAACTGGCTATATTGAAGACCGACATGCTTGTGGGCAAAACTGACGTGCCACCCCAGATGAATTTGTATCAAGCAGCCCGCAAGGCTGTGATAATGAACGTCAGCGACTTTGCCGCAAAAGGCGTAAAGCCCATTGCCATACTGGTTTCACTGGGTCTTCCGAGAGGGATGACAGAGAAGGATGTTGAAGCGATAGCTAACGGCTTGAACGCTGGCACTCGGGAATATGGCGCCTATGTGCTCGGCGGAGACACAAGTGAAGCCTCAGACTTGGTTGTCAGTTGTGCAGTCTTTGGCGTGGCTGAGAAGAACGCGTTGATGTTGCGCAGCGGAGCTCAACCAGGCGATGTTGTTGCCGTTACTGGAGCGTTTGGGAAAACGCCTGCAGGGCTGAAGATTCTAATGAGCCATACTTCGCTTCCTACTCCACTTAAGAAGAGACTGGTTGACAGCGTTCTGATGCCTAAGGCGCGGTTAATCGAGGGCTTGGCTCTGGCTGAAAGTGGCGCTGTGACCGCTTCGATAGATTCAAGCGACGGATTGGCCTGGAGTGTTCATGAACTGTCCAGAGCTAGCCAAGTCGGGTTCGTAATAGACAATGTCCCGATGGCTGAGGAGAGCGTAGAGTTTGCCAGATTAAACAAGCTTGACCCAATTGAGCTTTGCATGTACGGCGGTGAAGAGTACGAGCTTGTAGTCACAATCAAACCAGCCCTGTTCGAGAAAGCAAGGAAGAAAGTGCGCTTGATACGCATTGGCCACGTAACAGCGAAAAGGACTTTGATGCTAAAATTGCGTGAGAAGAGAACCCCCATACAGGCTCGTGGATGGGAACACTTTAAAACAATGTCACCAAAATCATGAACAACGTGTAATGGTGGACTGTTTTCATAAAATGCTTGAATCCTGCGATGTAGGTAGCCTGCCATTCAAGGGCGACATCAACAGGTTCTTAGCAGGCGCTCGAGATTATGGGCAAGTGAACAACGAGTCAACGTTGCTCTTTGAAAGCAAAGTAGTTTCAGGTTTCATTGACAAGGCTCAAGCTGGCATCAACGTGCCCAACTATCCCCAGTTCAGAGACATGACCCAAATGTTCATCGACATGATCGAAGGGCTAGCCAAAGTGAACGGAGGCTACGTCGAAGCCGGCACGCTAACTGTGAAATCCGGAAAAGGCTCGATATCTGAAACCCTAGCCATAAAAAACCACTCGCAGGACATCTACGAAAAACTCGGACAGCCCTTAAAGCTTCGAATGTGCATCACCGGTCCTTACACAATCAGCTCCTTCTTTGCTTACAAGGACAAGAACACCTTCACTGGCCTAGGCGACGTGCTTGCGCAGATAGCAGACGCCAACATCTTCAACAACAAACACGGCAGCATAAAACTGGTCTCAGTAGACGAACCAGTATTCGGCTTCGTCGACGACCCACTGCTAGACCGAGGATCAGAAGGCAGAGAAAACCTGCTCAAAGCATGGGAAACCATAATGCAGAAAATCCGAGCCAAAGGCGCACAAACCTGCCTGCACTTACACAACACATCCGACGAGTTGTTCTGGCAAGTTAAATCCCTGAACATGATCGAATCCCATGTCAACGATCCGTTCTACCAAGCCAAACGCACTAAAGAACAGCTGGAAGCCACAGACAAATTCCTCAAAGCGAGCATCGCAATAACTGACTTCGACCAACTGATCCGAAACCAAATAGTCAGCACCTCAACACAGAAAATGACTGACGCCGCCATCAACGAAAAGATCGCAGAAGTATGGAAAAACCTGAATGCAAGAAAAACCGACCCGATAACATACCTGGAGAACATTGAAACAATGAAGCGTAGGCTAAGGGACTCCATCCAAAGGTTCGGCGAAAGCAGAATAGCCTACGCAGGACCGGAGTGCGGAACGCGAAGCTTCCCAACATACGAATCAGCCATAGAATGCCTAAGAAAAATCTCCGAGGTAACCCGCTCTCAGACCACATGGTAGTTGCTATTCAACATGGTTCACGCGTCGATTGCCGCAGAATAGTCACTGCAATTTCTTCTTTTGTCGCGAGCATAAGTAACAAGTTGTGATTACCTTGGGTACGTTCCACATATGCGTCGCCTTAAATAGATTCGCACAGCCCGTCTTTGACTAACGAAGTTGTGAGGCAATGTTGATTGACAGGCAACGCAATTAGCGTGGCTAGCCTAGGAAAAAAGTACGGCGACACTTGGGGGCTCAAAAGCTCAACCTTCAGCATAAGAAACGGCGAGCTAGCTGTTCTAGTCGGACCAAACGGAGCAGGCAAGACAACCACCGTCAAAATACTTGCTACATTCCTCAAACCTTCGCAAGGGAAAGCCGAAGTCCTAGGAATGGACGTGGTCAAAGACTACAAGAAAATCAGACAGAGAATAGCATACTTGCCCCAAGGATTCGGCATCAACAACAACCTCACTCCACTTGAATCAGTGAAATGGACCCTAGTTGCGAGAGGCAGCAGCCTATCAGAAGCCAAACTCAGAGCCAAGAAATGGATGGAGTTGATGGATCTCAAAGAATGCATGAACAGAACAGGCTGGACCCTCAGCGGCGGCGAGAAAAGAAAGGTAGCCGTAGGGATGACTCTAGCAGCAGATGCAGATATTGTCTTCTTAGATGAACCGACAACAGGACTGGATGTTGAAGCTCGGCACATAATCTGGAAACTTGTCAGAGACATAGTAACCAACGGAACAACAATCCTACTGACAACACACGACATGAAAGAAGGCGAGACAATCGCCGACACGGCTGTGCTAATAAACCACGGCGAAACCGTGAATCAAAACACGCCTCACAACCTAATCAAAACTCTCCCCTACCAGTACAGAGTAACAGTGAAGAAAGAAGGCTTAAACGGTGCTGCTCTTCCCGACATCATCGATCTAGGCGACAGGTTGATCATCTATGCCAAGAGCGATAGGAAACTGAGAGACCTCATGGCATGTTTCTCCGACTTGTCCAGTATCATCTCAGTGGACAAAGTTGGACTGGAAGACGCTTACCTTCACCTAGTCAACGGAGGAAACGTGCCAAAATGAAGCTGCTAAGACAGATCCTTGGAATAGCGGTCATAAACGGCAAATGGATTCTAAGACAGCCCCTATGGATAGTCCAAAGCTTCATCGGCGTAATAGGAATGACCATAACGCTCTTTGCCTGGGGCAACAACCCTGCCCTAAGCAATCTGGTAATCGCGTATCTAATCGTAGGATCTTGGAGCCTAGGCTTGAACATAGTTGCTCAAACCATTGGCTGGCAACGCGTAGACCATGTTTATGAGGCATACGTAGCATCGCCCATAAGCTTGCCAATATACTTCACAGGCACGATCATAGGTTCAATGCCATTCTTTTCGGCACATCTCACAACAGCAATAGCAGTATCACTTCTGTGCAAAATGGACATCAGCTTCGTGCCCATAGTGCTTCTCATATCACTTGTATCACTCATTCTCGGAGCATTCCTATCCCTATCAATCATACTCCGACTAAAAAACCCGACAAACATATCCGCCATCACAAACCCGCTGCAAACCCTCACTACTACCTTGCCTCCAATCTATTACCCACTAACATTCGTTCAACCAACACTGCGAGAACTAGCCCTAATCATGCCCACCGTGCCACTAATGGAAATCGGACGCTGGATAGCCAGCATGCCCACAGGGCTCAACCTAGCATTTTCGCTCGTATCCCTCGTCGCATGGATAGCCATCGTGACACTTCTAGTGGCAAAGAAGCTGAAATGGGGACTGGAATAACCAGTTAACAACATGCACACAGCAACCGCTACCTTCAACATGGAAGTAGTAGTCCAACAAACACGCGGCACAGACTACTACTTCTAAACCTAAACCAGCTCGGTATTATTGCTGATTCTAAGCGAAAGTTAACGACACATGAAATTCAGACCACCTCAAACAGTCTGCATGTTCAACTACAACCGTCCAAACCGCAGCCAACATTCTGGATAATATCGTCATCAGGAACAGTATTTACGACGACGCTCGCACAGCTTCTGCCGCAATACACATTTCAACATGGTAGAAGAAGGCTAAAGGGAAATGGCGCCTTCTTCTTTCGAAATTTCTTTTTCCGCAGCCACCATACACGCACGCGAATGCTGCCCTAAAACATGCATTGCAACACTTGAGCACGCGATCCACATTGGGCGATCGACTTATTTCCTCGACTTCTTCTCTGAGTTTGTCAACCTCTTGAGGTCTTCTGCGCCTTCAGCATATCCGGAGACAATCAAATGGTCTCCTGCTTCTATCACTGTATCTGGTTTGGGACGTATCCACCTGTCTCCCCTTTTGATGCACAACACCCACATGCCGGTTTCTTCATGAACCTGAGCTTCCCGCAGCCTCTTTCCAGCCAGCGGCGACTTCTTGGACACTTGCGCATGAACAACAGTTTCTTCAGCCTCCTTAATAGCCAGCTTTAGCACAGGATGCGGCTCCAGTCCTCTAAGCACAACCCCAGCGATCTGCATGGCAGCATCAGCTATTTTCTCCGTCACAACGCCAAGTCTAATCAGCCCCAAGAAATCCTTCGATTCCTCTGCGCTGATACATCGAGTCAACACCAGCAATTCGAACTTAGTGTGCAAGTCGTCCATATATTCCTCGAGTGTTGCAACCTCCTGAGCCAACTCCTTACTATAAAGAAATATGGACGAATAAGCAAGATCCATCATCAACTCTGAAGTGTCCTTCAGTTCAGCGAGCATGTCAACGATCTCTTTGAATGATGCATCGAGAGTCATCATTTAACTCCCCGCACTCATTAGAGTCTTGCCAGCAAGTCTTTCAAACTCCTCTATACCCATGGGCGCGCCTCGAGCTATGACTACGTCTCCTTCAAGCACAAGCTCGTCGTGTTCCGGATTGATTATAAACTCCTTGTTGCGGCGTATCGCAATGATATCGACGCCCATCTTCGGAGCCAACTCAAGATCTCGAAGCGTTCTATTTGCCCAGACCGAACCCTTTTGAATCTCAGTTCGTGTCAATTGTTCCTCAACTTTTTCGAACGCTTCCCGCACTATGGGGTGAATACCTATCTCTCTCAAGACTATAGTAGCTATATCGCCTGCTGCGTCTGAAATCTTATCCGTGGCTCCAGCCACAACCGCCACAGCCACAAGAGATTCTGCGTCTTTTGCGTCTCTGGCGGCGAGCATGGCGCTCATGTCAAGCAGATAAGCGAGATTGTCAACCTGTTTCTCCATTTCGATGACTTCTTCAGCCAAAGGACGACTGTTGAAAAGAGCCGCTGAATACGCCAGATCGATCATCAGTTCAGAGAGATCTTTCATCTCAACGAGTAGGTCTCTAACCGATATGGGTTTGTATTTAATTTTCTCTAATCTTGCCATTTATGACGAAAACTCCCACTGGAACAGTTTGACTCCTGTGGTATCAGTAGAATAGACTTTCAATCATAGATAATCTTTGTCCTACTCGCCTTCGAACCGCGCATTTGAACACATGGAAACACCTTTATAAACGAAATGCGGAATGATGCAGTCAATGTTTGGGTGAAAGAGGTGCAGAGGATGCTGGAGGCAGAGCAAAATGAGCTGTGCTTACAAGAGATATCGCAAGCTAAACCTCTTCAAGGCACTCTCCAGCACAGACACTCGAACAGAACTCTCCTCGCATAGATTAAGCACAAATAGTCAGATCAAAAAGCAGGAAGAACCAACGACCCAAAAATCTCTTACGGCTACTTTATTGACAATACCACGCCAGTTTTTCAGAAGGTTATCAAAAGCTATGGCTTCGGAATCAAAACACAAATTCGTTAAGACTTTAAGGGAATCACTAACAGCCTTTGCTTTCAACCTTGTCGGAATCGTAGCTGGAACAATCATCGCCTCGTATGTAGGTTTGTTCAAGCTTGCTCCATGGGCTATCCTAGTTTATCCGTCCGTCGTAAGCGCGAGAGGAGTCATAGGAGGCTTGTTCTGTGGTCGGCTGAGCACAGCATTGCACTTAGGTACGGTGAAGCCTCGGTTTTTGGGCAATACAAGGAGCTTCTATCTGTTGTTTCGAGCCGTTGTGATGATGACGCTGGAAGCCAGCATTGGAATGAGTCTAGTTGCGATGCTGTTTGGAAACGTCTTCTTAGCTATACCCGCATCTGACTTTTTAAGCATCCTATTTGTGACAATAGCAACAATGGCTCTGGCATTGCTAATTGTCTCACCGTTGACTATGACTGTCTCTTTTGTTTCATTCAAGCATGGACTGGACCCTGACATAGTTTTGTATCCTGTAGAGTCTACCGTATCCGACCTTTTTATCACGATGATTTACATCGTAGTGGTGAATGTTTTTGTTCTATCAGGCCTAGGTGGGCAACTGCTTGTTGTTCTTGTAGGTCTTACTTTGGCGTCTGTTTCAGCATACATGCTGGCCAAGAATATACGGGAACCTGAATTCGTAAAGACAGTAAAAGAGTCGCTTCTGACATTGTTTTTTGTTGTTTTCATAGTCAACATAACTGGATCGACTCTCGGTAAGATTGCAGAGGCAGTTGGGGAGAGACGTGAAGTTTACACTGTTTACCCAGCTATGATCGACACTATGGGTGACGTTGGAGCTGTTGTGGGTTCAACTGCCACTACGAAACTTGCCCTCGGTACGCTTCGATCGTCGTTTTCATCCATAAAGAACCACACGATCGAAATCTCAGCTGCGTGGGCAGCATCTTCAGTCATGTTCTGCATTTATTCGATTTCATCCCTAACTATACAAGGATTACTAAGCCTTCCGAACATCCTCAAGTTCACAGCGCTAATGCTTACAACGAATCTGGCAGCAGGGGCAATAATCGCTACCATATCCTATGTGGTTGCGGTGCTGACCTATCAGAGGGGCCTAGATCCAGACAACTTCGTGATTCCAATTGAAAGCTCGCTTGCAGACAGCATAACAACGATTTCGCTACTTCTCTCGCTACTCCTGTTCGGCTAACAAAGACAGAAGGACTTTCAAATCAAAAGTCTAGCAACTCTCATCATTCTTTCCTCAGACTATTAATCCAAGCTAAATCAAAACATACTGTGGTGAAGGCTTTCGGATAGGGCGCAACGGAAACTATTACGGAGAGATTCTTGGTTTGTGAAGACCAAACGAAGCTTAGCAAAGGGTGCAAAAATGGCTTGGCGGTCAGTGAATTCAAATCCCACTGGATTCTACATGGTTAGTTTCTTAATCAGTTCCTCTGCCTGCTTGATTTCCTTTTGGTCTTCTAAGACATCACCGATTTCCTCGCCCTTTGCCAAAACTCCAAGATACGGATACGTGTCTGCCACAACCGGTTTCATGTGCCAACAGTGAATTATTTGACACGCGATTTCCTTTAGCGCTTCCAAGGCTTGCCTTCCACCTCCAGCGGAAACAACGACTACTCCAAAGGGTTTTCCTTTCAATGGCAAGTCAAAATCAGGATCCTTTTCCAATCTGTAATGGTACAACGCGCCTATTCTTTCAATCAAAGCCATAAGTTTCGAAGGTATGGGAAGATATCTCGGAACGGAAAACACCACAGCATCAGCTCTAACAATCTTATCCAATATGCCATCCACATCATCGTGGATTACACATTTCATGGTGTCCTTACAAAGTCCACAGGCATTACACCACTCTATGCTTGCCTCAGCCAGCTGCACCGTTTCCGCTTCCACATTACAACGTTTGAAAGCCTGCCGCAAAATGAGATACGAATTCCCGTTCTTTCTGTGGGAACCAACCAAACCCAGAATCTTCATGCTCGACACTCTCACAGCTTAGACGTGTTCTTTGCTTCTTGAGACCTTATAAACGTTCAAAGCTTGTAACGAGCCATACGAACATGCGTATCGCAAGGAATTCCAATTCGAACTCGTTTAGTTTTGTCGTGCGGGCACTGAGGGTTTAGCCTCCAGAAGGAGGTCAAGTCCTGCACTCTTTAGAGCGTCTGCCGACAAAAGCAAGCTTGAGCAGCTTGGCTGCCTTGGATCATCGACCATAGCGCCCTGATTCATGCGCGCCTGCTTACGGAGGACTGGGAGGTGACAAGTCTTCTGCAGCATGGATCGCATCCACGACGTTTGCCACATCAAACACATTTTGCTGTGAAGGGTTCGATGCGTGCGCGTGGTCACGGCGAGCGAGCGCTTTTGTCAGGGTTCGACGGGAAAGTGAATGGGTTGTCAAGTGTTATTTCTTTCTGGTACGAGCCGAAGCACGCGCCTTTTTTTGCATGGGGAATAAGACTTTCTGGTAGAATTAACATTTTTGTGCGAACTTAATCCGTGAAAACGGACACTGGCAATATCGTTATTGCCTTTTCTATTAGTGGAAAGGTTTTCCATAAGACATATAATAGTATTTTCTATATTGAAATATGACTTGAAGAGCCTGCACGCGCACCATTGGTGGTGCTCTTGCGAACGAGATGAGAGGGTCCTGGGGGAAATTCATAGAGATGTGGCTGCGAATCGCCTTTCGTGAGTGTCGTCTTGGAGATGAAGGTTCCGATTCAAGCGTTTTGGAACCCGCGATCGCTGCTGCCTTTGAGGTGGGTTAGGTTGAGCTCGGAGAGGCGCAGTTGGCCGGCGATAACTATTGATATCTTAGAGGTGACTTTGGTTCCCTCGAATAAGATGAGGGTAATGTACAAATCTAACCTTAACTTCGAGCGCTTCAACAAGTATTTCGTTGATTTGCTGCATAAGGGTTTCATCGAGGAGACAAACGATTCTAACGGTCGGCGTCTCTACAAGACTACAGAGCGCGGCAGAGCCTTCTTGGAGGTTCTTAGAAAGGCGCACGAGTTTGCTTCTTCTGAAGGAACCTAGATTCTTATTGCCACCTCCTTGATTCTGTTGTCGATTCGCAAGTCCACCTCTAGCTCAACATTGCTCATGTTGCTGATATGTGTCGATTGAACGTCGATGCTTGTTTCTGGTGGGATGACAAAGGATGCCACAGTGGTTTTTGTTTCAGCTGGTTCGTCCTGCTCTGGGAGAAGAAGCTTCCAAAGGGATTCAATTTTTATTTTTCCCGTTTTTTCTTCGTGCTTGAGGAGACCGTGCTCAGAGAGGAGCTTTGAGAATTCGGCAAGTCTACTGATGGGGAGCCCTAGCCGATCCGATAGTTCGTCTATGCGATGCCATTCTCCGTCTTTGATGATGGAGAAGAACTTCTCAATGTTCAAGAGTGGGTCGTGTATGTTCTGAGTAGAAAGTGGTATTTTAGGCTAGAAGAACGTGTGGTAGAGATAGCTCGGATTAGAACTTCTGTGTTCTTTGGCTCCCATTTTCTAGAGAATTAACGCTCAGTAATTCATACCTTAGGTCTGTACTTACGATCTATATCATTTGTCCTTCAATTCTTATAAAACAAGAGCTTGCTATACTATGCCTTGGTTGAGAGTCTGAGAAAGGAGTTTGAAGAGCCTTTTGCTCCGTCCTGATGGCACAGGAGGATTATCCAGTGCTAAAACCGCAAATCTCCAAGTCCTAGTGGATGACATCAGGAAAGAGTGGAAACGGCTATGGCGCGATCGCATAGATGACAAGGAAAGGGCCGAGGGCATGGCAAACAGGAATTTTGGACTGTTGTTTGTAGAACGCGGCACAGTGATAATTGCGACCCGGGACTTCAAGCTGTTGGATTTGAAGGAGATTTTGCGTGTGCACGAGATTGAGAATGCTGAGCGTTTTGTTCCTCCTCATCCTTCTGTGGGTGGATGGAGAAAGTTCGCTCGTACTACGATAAACACGCAGATGCGTGCCACGCGCGCGCAGCAACTGAAAGATACTGTGCCACGTCGAGTGGGTCGAAAGAGGAACTTGCAGCTCAAGAAGGGCGGAAGAGGCTGGCTGCACTGTGGCGTGGAGGAGTAAGGCATTAAGGCGTGCGCGTTTAGAGGACATGTTTGGCAGTCTTGATGAGCGTGGTCTTGTGTGTGCAATTGGTGTAGGCTCCTCTATTTGGCTTCAAATAGAGCAGCGTGTGCTCCTTTCTAGTTGATTCTCTTCTTTTGATTGTCGCGTTTTGGTGTAGGTTTGTGATCGGTCTTGTCTAGGATTCTGAAGAATAGTCGAGCTTTTGAGCGGACTGATAAGAAGTATCGGTACAGTTTGGAAATTGTAACGGACATGTTGCTTATTGCTTCGGTGAAGGTTAGGAAGACTAGGTTGATGTATCAGGCGAATTTGAATTTTCGACAATCAGAGAAGTACTTGAAGAGTCTTCTGGAGAGTGGTTTGGTAGAGTGTCGCGATGATTCTTGTTATTTGATTACCAGGAGGGGTAAAGATTTTCTTCAAATGTATGACGATTACGTTGAGCGGTGCAAGAGGATCAATGATGATGTTAATGGGGTTCTTAGGCATAGGTTGCAGCTTGAGAATATGTGTTCTAATGGCGAGTTGGATATCAAGCGACTGAGAAACCGGAAAGAAGTCGTTCTGTTATAGTGAGGCAGACAGTGTAATTATGTGATTTGCGTGCGCTATAGTGAGGGTTTCTCTTTTCGTCTTGATTATGTTGGCTTGGTTGCGGTTTGCCATTTTGTTTACAATTAGTGTAAGCTCCTCTGTCTGTTTCCAGTAGATGATGGAGTGTTTTGTTGGGTGATGCGATGGTTGGGTTTTCGGATTTGAATTTTGACCGTGGGAACAAAGGTAAGAAGTATCGGTACAGTCTGGAAATTGTAAGGGACATGCTGTTTATCGCTTCCGTGAAGGTTAGGAAAACTAGGATTATGTATAGGGCTAATTTGAGTTTCCGGCAGACGGAGAAGTATCTGAAGAGTCTTTTGGAGAATGGTTTGCTGGAATATCAGAATGATTCTTGTTATGTGATCACGAGAAGGGGGAAGGATTTTCTTCAAATGTATGAGGATTACCTTGAGCGGAGCAGGAGAATTGGTGAAGATATAAATGGAGCTCGCAAGGACAGGCAACTACTCGAGAACATGTGTTTCAACAATGAAATCAATATGAAGCCGAGGATAATAAAAAAAACAGTTGCCACAGAAAGGCAAAATGACATGTGCAATAATGCGCGTCAAGGACGTTGCTAGATGGGCATGCGCGCGCATTATGGTCAGGTTGTTCCGTCCTGAAATTTTAGGTCTTGTTTAGCCGTATTTTGAGGAAGTTTGAGGGGAAGATTGAAGTAATGTTTAGTCTGAGATTATCACTGGTTGTGTTCAGTCTTTTACTTTGTCCTTATTTAGTCTTAAAGGCTAATGCCTTGGATCAGAGTCAAGCCGCTTCCACCATTAGTCAGGCAGAATGGGCTACGGTCGCGGCTTATGAGGCTGCTTTGGAGGCTGAAAAGGCTGGCGGCAATGTTTCTGTTTTGTTTATTAGGTTGAATGATGCTGGAAAGCTTTTGGCATCTGCTCGAATATTGTACAGGAATGGAGATTTTGACACTGCTAGTATGCTTGCTGACTTGAGTAAAAACATTGGAGGAGATGTGCAGAATAGTGCTGTACAATTAAAGGATTATGAGTTGATTGAAAATCAAAGGCGCAGCTTGTTGACAATCGTGGCATTTGTGGCAGTAGTTGCCGCAATTGGCTTAGGAAGTGTGCTGAGTTGGCATCTCTTGAGGGAAAGGTATGGGCGGCATCGTGGCTGGTTTATAATTGGAAGTCTAATCATCATGTTCTTAGCAGCGGCTCCTGCTTCTGCTATGTATATTCATCTGCCTAGTGGCTCAGAGAGTTTTTCGGAGCTTTGGCTTCTGGGTCCAAGCCGCAAGGCTGAGGGTTATCCATTCAATGTTGGGGTTGATAAGACCTACAGCATTGACTTGGGAGTGGGGAATCATTTAGGGCACTCCGCATATTACATGATTGAAGTGAAGCTCCGTAATCAGACTCAGCCGCTTCCAAACTCATCAACCTCTGCTCCAAGCTCGTTGAACTCGACCTACGAGTTTCAATTCTTTCTTGCAGATGGCAAAACTTGGGAAACCGTTGTTTCGTTTGTCCTACAGGGTACACCTGGATTCGTGAACAATATTTCGGTGAATGACAACAGTTTTCCAGTTGACTTGCCTTCTATGTGGGACCATGGGCGAAATGGGTATTATTATCAGTTGTTTTTTGAGCTGTGGCTCTATAATACGGCATCTCAGAGCTTTCAATTTCATAATCGTTTCATTGGTATCTGGCTGAATATGACAGACTAGAACAAAGTTGCGAGATGCAAACTGAAATCTCCCTTGGATAAATAGAAATTCTGTTGGCATCTCCACTATTCCTCTTGAAAAGCTGCGCGTGCATAGAAAAACTTGAGACGGCGCAATCACCCTCTAGGATTTGAGACACTATGGCAGACATTGCGCGACAGTTAATATGGAGGTATTACTGTTCAAGAGCTAAAATATGGATCTGGCGGATCAGTTGGAAACTAAGAAAAAGATAAGAAGCAAAAGATTTATTTCTGTTTACCGTCCTCTTAACCCCTTTTCATCGACCTTCAAGTTGCAGTTCAGAGTTTAAGTCGATCAATTCTTTGGTTAGTCTCCAAATGAGAAACCCGGCGGCGCTAATGATGAAGGATATAATCATGAATGTGTCCACTCTGAGCCGAGATGTGAGATAGGAAAGTCCACCAGTCAACTCCTTAGGTATAGAAACTGAAACAAACCTCCATAGGTCCAGCCGAGAAGACCATATAAAAGAGCAAATCGTCAATTACTTTGAGGCCGATGATGCATTTAACGGGCGCATGTCTTAAGCTTCATGATGGTGCGACAATTTAGGGCCTGACCTTCAGTTCTTGGAGATTGCGTTTCAATGTTGTTGCGGCCCTGTTGCTTGTAGTGTTATTCGTAGCTAAAGCAAGGATGATGTTTATCTAGTAAGGGACATAGAAGTGGAAATTCCGTTATCTAAGCCAGTTTTTGATGACGAGATGAGAAACGCGGCTTTAGATGCTTTGCAGAATGAAAGATTTGTCATGGGCGAGAGCGTTTTCAAGTTTGAGGAAGAGTTCGCAAGATATTGTGGAACCAAGTATGGGGTTTCCACGAGCTCTGGAACCTTTGCTTTGCAACTTGCGCTTATTGCTCTTGGCGTTAATCGAGAGGAACATGTTATTACCACCCCCTATTCGTTTGTTGCGACTGCAAATGTTGTTTTGCATGTAGGGGCAGTGCCTGTCTTTGCGGACATAGACATGAGAACTTGTAATATTGACCCAGCTTTGGCAAAGGAGAAATTAACGAGCAAAACGAGGGCACTTATCCTTGTTCATTTGTATGGTTTTCCAGCCGATATGAAGCGCATTGTGGAGATTTTTGGAGAAAGGGGATGCGCTATTGTGGAGGATGCTTGTCAGGCTCATGGTGCTGAATATTATGGGCAAAGAGTAGGAGCATTAGGAGACGTTGGGTGTTTCTCCTTCTACTCTTCCAAGAATATGACAGTTTGCGGCGATGGTGGCATGGTGGTTACAAATAATGAAGATATTGCTTGCAAGGTCGGTAAGCTGCGGGATTGTGGTAGAGCGTCACATTATGAACACGATTTGATTGGGTTCACTGCTCGACTTAACACGGTGAATGCGGCTATAGGCCGCGTTCAACTGAGAAGACTTGATGATTGGAATGAAAAGAGAAGAGCCTGTTCTAGGTTGTACCACAATCTTTTGAAAGATGTGGAAGAACTTGTGTTGCCGCCTAATGGAAACTCCGACATTAAACCTGTCTATCATCTTTATGTTGTTAGGACCAGTCACAGAGACAAATTGAAGGTTTGGTTGGAGCAAAGAGGGGTTCAGTGTGGGGTTCACTATCCCCTCCCAATTCATTTGCAGCCCGTCTATAGGAAGTTATTCGCACACGAGGCAGGAGAGTTTCCCAAGAGTGAACTTCTTTCTCGGACGGCGCTGAGCTTGCCAATGTTTCCTGGACTTGCGAAAAATGAGATTGAATACATCTGTGAAAATGTCGGCGAATTTTTCAGCGCCAGATGAAGAGCCCTCATCGGTGGTTAGTATGCGTAAAACAAATGTCGGTGTCATTGGTGCAGGTTACTGGGGCAAAAAGATAATCTCAGAATATATGGAATTGGCAAAACAAAACTCTCACATTGGTATTCAAACTGTTTGTGACAATTCAGAAGAGAACCTAAAATGTTGCGAGATATACCACTTGCCTTGCTTGACCAAGTTTCACAAGGAAGCCACATCTTCACCTGAGGTTGATGTCATTAGCATTTGTACGCCAAATGAAACTCATTATGAGATTTGTCGAGAGGCTCTAGAAGCTGGCAAGCATGTTTTGGTTGAGAAGCCTATGACGCTTAGTTCCGCGGAGGCGTATGAGCTTGTGGATTTGGCCCATAAACGCAACCTCGTACTATCAGTGGGGCACATATACAGGTTCAATAACGCACTAAGAATGACTCGAGATCTTATCAAGAATGGTTTCTTTGGTGACTTGTACTACCTCAGGCTACAGTGGACAACACTCATTCCTCCGATACACGGAAGAGACGTAATAACTGATCTTGCCCCCCATCCTTTCGATATACTTAACTTTCTTCTTGGTCGATGGCCGACAAAAATAACATGCAAGGCCAAAGCCTTTCGAAGGGAACGTCTTGAAGAAATGGCCTACATTGTAGCGGAATTCAAGGAAAATGTGATGGCTCACATTGAGTTGAGTTGGTTGTCTCCTGGGAAAATTCGAGAAGTCTGCATAATGGGATCAGACAAATTTGCGAAGATTGACTGCTTATCTCAGCAAATAAGGGTGTTTGAAAACGGTGATTTTCGCGATGTCTATGTTAAGAGAAATAATACGATAGAGGAGGAGTTGGATCATTTCATCAGTTGCGTTCAGAACAATGGAATCGTAAATAATAGTTTCATTAATCAGAACAGTGGATTGCTTGGGGCACACGTTGTGAGACTACTCGAGATAGCCAGAAAGTCGAAGGAAGAAGAGAAAACAGAAGGCGTGGACTTGAGATGAAAGAGACACCCGCCTCAAAGCATTCGATTATTGAGAGTGTTGAAGTCGGTGAAGGCACGCGAATCTGTGATCATGTTAACCTCTATCAATGCAAGATTGGGAAGAACTGCAAGGTTGAGGCTTATGTCTATATTGAGGGCGGGGTAGTCATTGGTGACAACTGTAAGATTAAGCCTTTTGTTTTTATTCCCTCAGGCGTGACTATAGAGAATGATGTTTTCATAGGACCCAATGTGACATTCACCAACGACAAACACCCAAAAGCGCATGGAGAGTGGACGCTCTTGAAGACGAGAGTCAAGAAAGGGGCGTCCATAGGGGCGAACTGTGTTGTCTTGCCTAACGTAACGATCGGTGAGTACGCACTAATTGGGGCTGGATCCGTAGTGACGAAAAGTGTCCCCAACTTTGCAGTAGTAACCGGAAACCCTGGAAAGGTTGTTGGATATCAAGAGCCCAAGAGCAGAGTTCACTAGCTGCACATGAGTTGTTTAAAGTGGGCGCTGTTAACTGCCGAAAGGTGGCGATTATTCCTGTTTATGGTCAAACTAACACTATAGGGAAAGTCTTGAGCAAGTTCGAAGACTCAATGGTCGACGAGATATGTTTGGTTGTTGACTGCCCGACAAAGGTCCTTCTGCGAGAGATTGAGATTTCTAGCAAAAAGATTGATGTTCCTGTACGTATAATCAAGAATCTAAGACGAATGGGAGTAGGATACGCGATTAGAGAAGGAATCCAACACGCACTCATTCATGAATTTGACATCATTGTAGTAATGGCGGGCAATGATAAGGACGACCCACGAGAGATTCCTAGGCTGTTACTTCCCATCCTGAAAGAAGGTTACGACTATGTTCAAGGCTCAAGATTCTTACTGGGAGGGAGACGTGTTAAGAACCCGATCTTACGCGGAATATTTTCCCGCGTGTATCCGTTCCTTTGGACGCTAGTCACCGATATCCGATGCACTGACGTGACAAACGGGTTTCGAGCCTACAAGATCAAGATACTGAAGGATAGGCGAATTAATCTGTGGCAGAGTTGGCTTGACGGTTATGAGCTGGAATACTATCTTCACTTTAAAGTGTTGAAACTGCGATACAAGACAAAGGAGGTCCCGGTCTCAAAAACATATCCATATAGGCATAAGGGCGGATATTCTCGGATATCTCCATTGAGGGATTGGTGGCAGATAGTGGGGCCTTTCATATACCTGACGCTGGGCCTTAGAAAATAGCATCTAGGGTCCAAGAGCGCAGTTATTGACTGGCAATTAATAACTTAGGGTCAGGATTGTGCATTTGTGAAAATCGCTGTTATCTCAAGGAAATCTGAAGCAGAGGAAATTATTCGTCAGCTTTTGTGGCCTTGGGAAGCGACATTCACGAACTCAGATAATGCTGATGTCTTGATAGTCCATGGAGAAAAGCCTCAAGAAAACATGCCGACGATAGTTGTACCTTCAGAGACAGCAGGCTTTGTCGAGTGGCTTGACGATAAAAGAGTTAATGTGTCAATTAGAACTGGGACACGAATCTCTGTTACAGTAACTCCAAGAACAGTTCTATCAATGGTGCCTAGGATACAATATTACTTCTCTGGGTCAACAGAATCTGTCCAGTTGGCTGACCAGCCTCAAATGATAAAGTTATACAAGGACATGGTTATATTATCAATTGATATTATTGAGGAATATGAAAGGATTGTAAATGAAACACTGAATCCAAAGCCCTCAGCGCTGTACAACTTGCTAACAAGTCTTCCAATTCCTTACGGTGTGGCTCCTCGACGATTGAGAAACTTAGTTATGCGGTGTAATGATTCACAGGTGGGCTTAAACCTTGACGATAAGCTCAGCCTCGATGTATTAAGGTTTCTTCTGTATGAAGCGGTTGAGGAAACAACGAGTCAGAAGCTAGTCAAGAAGAAATGGAATGGTAAAGATTGCGCTTGTGCGGTGACTCACGATATCGAAACGCTCCACGGTCTTAAAATGGCTGAAAGGATCAAAAAAATAGAAGAGAAATACAATGTGTCCTCGGCATGGTACATACCTTCAAAGCGTTATGCGCTGAAGCCGGAAATCGTGCGTACACTCGCCAACTTTGGCGAAGTCGGAGCTCATGACACGAAACATGACGGAAAGTTGCGCAATCTATCGAAGCGAGAACTTGCCAAGCGGGTTTCTGAAGTTAAGAGGACCCTTGAAGACCTTGCTGGTCACGCAGTGACGGGTTTCAGAACACCGCTACTTCAGCAGAATTACACTGTCTTGAAGGGGTTGAAAGATGCTGGCTATTGGTATGATTCATCAGTTCCAACGTGGGAGCCGAAGCATCCCCTCACAATGTGTCCTTATGGATTGGGAACAACGTTTCCAATGGTATTTGATGGTATGCTTGAAATTCCAATAAGCGTGGTACAAGATCATCAGTTACTTCATGTTTTGGGTTTAAACAAAGAAGAGACTATAGCAGAATGGTTTTCTATGAGGGCCCTGATAAAGGAACTTGGTGGCGTCGCCGTTTTCCTGGCGCATCCTGAATACGAACTCTTTGACAAACCCAACTTTGAAACATACGAGGAATTCCTACACACCATAACTTGTGACCCAAATGCTTGGTTGACAACTCCAGAGCGATTAACAGAGGCAATGCAGAAAGCAACGGTTCAAGAGATAAGCTCTTTGACTAAGTGATAGGTTTTGAATGCTGCAAGCACGCCTTTTTTCGTAGTTTTTGCCAAAGATAAAAACTACGTTTCAGGAAAGATAGATGAACTCAATAGGTTTGGTGTGTCTTATGTCATTGTTTGCGGGGAACATTTCGATCATCCTCTAGTTGCGTACAGAGCTCCCAAAGGAAAATATGATGCAATTACATCTGCTCTTGGGAGAATTCCAAAAGACGCTAAAATAGTAGCGTTCAACGATGTTGACACCCAAATCAGCGCGTTTGAGACAATGCTTAGACATTTCGATGATCCTAGAGTCGCCATTGTTTTTGCACCCGAGCTGGTTATAGAAGGACCTCAGCGCGCTTTTTTCACCATATTCAATCCAATCAGAAGGTTCTTGCCTTTGGCAGCCAGTGGAGAGCTGTTGATGATACGACAAGAGGTTTTGCGTAGGATTCTGCCTCTGAAACCCTGCAAGGCTGAAGACACTTACATCATGTTCAAGACACTTGAGCTCGGATATAAAGTGGTCTTTTGTGAAGAATGCTGTGCTCAGACTACGAGAACAAAAACTGGAAGCAAAGAAGAGATCTACAAAAGAAAGACCGTAGCGGGAATCTATCAAGCGTTGTCTATGTCCAAGCCCCCTCCAGTAGCACGTTTCCTTTATGCACTCTTGCCATTCGCGGCGATTTTCCTTGTTATACTTGGAAGGAACGGCTATCACATCTTCAAGGGAATATTGCTTGGATTCTTGGACTACATGCGCGGTGATCGTTCCGGGACATGGGACACGACGTACATGAAGTAGAAGATGCGCACGCAAAAAGGCAAGACAAAAAAAGAAACTGAATCCCAAACTTCAGTCATGAGGAAAACTAGGAGATCACATGAAGATCCTCCAAGTCTGTCCTAGATACAGCCCATATATGGGCGGTGTTGAGCGCGTAGTCAAGAATGTGGCGGAGTATCTAGTAAAACAAAATCATCAGGTTACAGTGTATTCAACAGATCCATCGAAAAGATTACCTGAAGTTCGAACGGTCAAAGGAGTTAATGTAAGACGATATTTTGCTCTAGCGCCAAATGAGAATTACCACTTACCTCATCCTAAGATGCTAATGCACTTGTTGGGAGAACAATGCGATGTCACTCACATCCATAGTGTACATGACTTAACTGCTTTAACAGCCCACATGTCTCACAAGCTGAGTGCAAACTCTGCTCTCGTAATTTCGCCATACTACCATGGGAAAGGGCATACAAGGCTTACACAAGTGCTGTGGATCACCTATCGTTCTGTTGTCCGAGAAATATTGAAAGACGCAAACGCAATTATTGTTAATTCGAAGGCTGAGAAAGACGTTATAGACAGGGCTTTTAGACCGTCATGCCAGACCTTTGTGGTTTATGACGGGATCAGTCTGAATGAAATAAAGAATGCTGAACCGTTTACTTTCAATGCAGAAAACAAAATACTGCTCTATGTGGGGAGACTGGAGAGGTACAAGAACATTCACGTTGCGATATCATCCTTGAAATTTCTTCCTGAAAATTATCAGTTTTACATAATTGGTAGCGGTCCGTTCAAACCCTTTCTTCAAGATCTCGTAGGCTCCAATGGGCTTTGGAAGCGCGTACATTTCTTGGGCTTTCAACCAGACGTTGATGTTTACAGATGGCTGAAAACTGCCGATGTGTTTTTGCTTCTTTCCGAAGTTGAATCTTTTGGAATGACATGCATTGAGTCGCTCGCTGCTAGTACTCCTGTAATAGCGAATGATGATGGTCTCGGCTTGAGTGAAACTATCTCCCTCTATCCTGATCAAATTATGGTTCATAAGATAGACGAAGAATCAGAGTCAAGGCTTGCAAAACTGATAATAGAAGCTGCCGAACTGAAGCCGGTAAGAGCGGATGTATCCCGATTTGCATGGGATAAAATAGCGAGAAGTATATGTGAAGTATACCTACAAGTCTTATGACCGAATCAGAACGTAATATCGCTTTGTTAGTACAGGACCAAATGACGGAGATTAATGAAAATGAAAAGAGCTCTCATCACCGGAGCAACCGGTCAAGATGGCGCCTACTTGGCCAGGTTTCTCTTGGATAAGAAATACGAAGTGTATGGCACTTATCGCCGTCTGAGCACACCCAACTTCTGGCGTCTTGAATACCTCGGAGTTTTCGACAAAGTGAATCTGATTCCAGCTGATTTGTGCGACTCCAGTTCAATCGTTGAGGCATTGAAAATCTCAGAACCTGATGAAGTTTATCATTTAGCAGCTCAAAGCTTTGTAGAGGCCAGCTTTGAAACTCCTATCGCCACAAGTGACGCTACTGGACTATCAGTAACCAGGATTCTTGAAGCCATACGTCAAAACCACCAAGATGTAAAATTCTACTTCGCAGGCACCAGCGAAATGTTCGGTGAAACTGGCTTGTCTAACAGTGAAAGACCACTGAACGAGAAAGATGTATTTCACCCTATGAGCCCCTACGCAGCGTCGAAACTCTATGGCTACTGGATCACTCGAACATATAGAGAGGGCTACAAAATCTTCGCGGTCAACGGCCTTCTTTTCAATCACGAATCACCTTTGAGAGGTTTAGAGTTCATCACTAGGAAAGCCGCCAACGAGGTTGCCAAGATTTCTCTTCGATTAAGCAAAGAGCTCAGGCTTGGAAACCTAAACGCGAAGCGAGACTGGGGATACGCTCCAGAATACGTCGACTCCATGTGGCTAATGCTTCAACAAGAGGAACCAGATGACTATGTAATTGCTACAGGAGAAGCTCACACCGTTAAAGAGTTTGTTCAGAAAGCCTTCGATGTGGTGGGAATCGAGTGGCAGAAACACGTCAAAGTTGAAAAAAGATTCCTCAGACCGCTTGATGTTCCTAGCCTCACTGGAGACTACTCAAAAGCCAAGAAGAAATTCGGCTGGAAACCAAAGACGAAATTCGACGATTTGGTCAGAATTTTGGTCAAAGAAGAAGTCAAACGCTGGGAGAGATGGCTTGGCGGTGAAAGATTTCCATGGGACGCACCGAATTATCCAAGTGAAAACAGGGTTTTGACAAGGGCATTGAGGATGTAGAGCTGAGGAGGTTGTTTTCCGAAATATTAATTATTAAGGATTCATATACGTTATTAGGCGCACTACCAGATATGTACACGTAGGCCTAGAAACAAGGCTGAGAAAGCGATGGAAAACCGTCATGGAAAATTAGCACACAAGAAAAAATTTGAGCATAAAGGTTTGCTTTTTTTTGCGGTGGCAAGTTTCTTATGGTTCATATTTCGAACAGGAACCAAACCTTCTAGAATAGTATATCCTTGCCAACGTGCGGCTCTGGCAAACAGCTCATTGCTACTGAACGCTTTTGTCTCATTCTCTCTGCTCGCAACGTCTGCTAGAAATCTTTTGTCTAAGAGAAGTAAAGCTCTAGCAACGCTGGTTATTGCTACGTTTATCCTAATGAGTAGCGAACCCTTCTGGCGAGGTCTACAGTCTCATGCCGCAGGCAATCCGAACCAAGAAATTCAATTGATACTCGAACCAAAGAATGCCATAGCATTTCCTGCTTCGGACATCTATGTTGCGAATGGTCGGGCACACGCCCACATAAGCGAACTCATAGATCTTATGGCCTCACACGGCCTACACTTCTGCAAAACTGCACTAAATCCACAAGGTTTGATTGCGCGTGACGATGTGGTGTTGATAAAGGTTAACTGTCAGTGGCCTCAACGTGGGGGAACCAATACAGACGTTTTGAAGGAGCTCATCCAAGCTATTGTTGACCACCCTGAGGGTTTCATTGGCGAAATAGTTGTGGCCGACAACGGGCAGATCAAGGGAACTATGGATTATGGTAATTATAACAACGCCGAAGACCACACACAGTCTGCTCAGGATGTGGTTAACATGTTCTCGGCTTATTATAATGTTTCGACTTATGAGTGGAAGAATATCAGAAAAATCCGCGTAGATGAGTATTCAAGCGGAGATATGACAGATGGGTATGTAAAATATGATACAGCAGACCCTGATACAGGATTCTTTGTTTCTTATCCCAAATTTAGGACTCGATTTGGAACATACATTAGCTTCAAATACGGTATATGGGACGGAGCTGGATACGAAAAAAGATTGAAAGTAATCAACATGCCAGTTCTGAAAGCGCATCCGAATTATGGGGTAACAGCATCTTTGAAAAACTATATGGGTGTACAATCGGAAGGCAAGTTTGGGGATGGCGGTTTGAGTAATGGCCATTTTACGGTCAGAAATGGATCAATGGGAACACTAATGGCTGAAACTGGGCTTCAGACATTGAATCTTATTGACGCAATCTATGTAAACGCCAATCCTCCACCTGTTGATCTGGCCAGCAGCCCTAACTATGATGCATTCACAAGGGTTAATGTTCTGATGGCAAGCACTGACCCGGTTGCCGTGGACTACTGGGCTGCAAAACATGTACTCGTGCAAGCTGCAAGCTTAGTTGGGTACGTTGACACCCATACGCTGGACCCCGATAGCACTGACAAGAGTGGGCTCATTCAGGGAGACAGTGAGGCGTTTGGTGTCTGGTTACCACTCGCAAAAGACGAACTTGTCTGGGCAGGCTACAGTGTTACCAACAGTGAAAGTCGCATGAACGTGTATGTCCGCCCAAGTGGTGATTTGCCAAACGACACCGCACCCCCGCTCATTACCATTTTGTCTCCACAAAGCAGGACATACTCAGTAAGCAACATTTCCCTAACCTTCACCGTAAGTGAACCAACATCATGGACAGGCTACAGCCTTGACGGACAAGCAAACGCGACTATAAGTAGAAACACAACCATCACAGGGCTACCAGACGGTAGTCACGCCCTAATCGTATACGCAAACGACACGGCCGGAAATATAGGAAAGTCAAACACTGTCTCATTCACAGTCAACACCTTGGCTCCCTACATCGAAATTCTCTCACCTCATAACAAAACCTATACGACCACTTCGGTTGACTTGAACTTCACAATTAACAGAGCAACCTCTTGGATTGGATACAGTCTGAACTGGCAAGCCAATATGACAGTACCCGGGAACACGACTATGTCTGGATTGCCCGATGGATCGCACACTATAACAGTGTACGCAAATGACACCTCTGGGAACATGGGGCAATCAGACATTGTCTCATTCACAATTGACACGACAGCCCCTCGTATCGAAATTCTCTCACCCCAAAACAAGACTTACACAACCAGCCAAGTTGAACTCAACTTCAAGGTTGATGAAGCCACCTCATGGATCGCCTACAGCCTAGACAACCAAGCCAACACATCCATCACCGGAAACACTACTTTGTCTGAGCTGTCTGAGGGGCCACACGCACTGATAGTTTGCTCAAATGATACTGCCGGAAACATTGGGTTTTCTGAAGAAATCCACTTCACCACACAGACCCTCATCAACATACCACAAGATAGTTTCCATGTGTGGATTCTGGTAGCGCTGGCCACGGTAGCAGTAGTCGGTCCCGTCATTACCATCTATTTTGTAAGACTCAGGCAACGCAAATGAGCAATCGCCAAGCACCATGCACCTAGCGCGTGCTATTTTAGATTTCACCTGTTGTAAAGACGGTGTCTAATTATTTTCTAGAAAAGAGAAGTGAGATTTTCCAGAATCGTTAAATAATTAATGAATGGGATAATATAAGGCGGTTTCTGGAAGATCAATGAACTCAGGAAAGGAGGTGAAAATGAATGAGACATGACAGATACGCATTTGCTGTCTTGGCTGCACTCTTCTTGGCAATTCTGACGGTACCTGTCTTCGGATCGTGGGGCTTCGGTGCTACAGGCTACGCCAAAATATTTGACAACACTCAAAATGGGATAGGCCCGGGCGACCCAAGAATAGGCGACGTCTTCTTCACACAAGTCGACGCTACTACGCTCAGAATCAAAATCGTATTGTTTGGTGGGGTCGGTGTTGTGGGCAGAGCAAGGTTAGAGGTATCGCTGGTAACAGTTGGAACAAGCACAGATGGAGGTATCACTGGGGAGCCAGGCGGGCACTATGGGTCGATCAATGTGATCGGATTTATTTCCACAAGTAATTCAGGATATGGCAGAGGTGAGTACGTTGTGGACCTCGGGACCTTGTGGGGAACCGTTGACGATGTGATGAATTACGGGCACATTGATATTGAAGATGACAGTGGGGCGGTGACTCCAGGAATTTTGGACTATGGTCTCGTGATGAACCAGTATGGCGCAACACGACTAGAGTGGCTGCAGCCTTAGTACGAAAAGGTCTGTCCATTTCTCCCCCTCTTCTTTTTTTGAAGGCATCTTCCCAACCTAGTGCGCGCTAAGACAGAATAGCAAAACCGATTGTAGTTTAATCTTGAGGCTAAGAACTTGCACTACAAAATTCCTTTGGCTGACCCTTACATTAATGAAGAAGACGTGGCAGCTGTAGCGCAAGCGGTCAAAGAGAAAAGACTGTCACAAGGGAAATACGTCCAAACGTTTGAGGATGCATACGCCAGATACTTCGGCACCAAATACGCGGTGGCAGTCTGCAGTGGAACTGCAGCACTCCACACAGCACTCGCAGGTTTAGGTGTACGACTTGGTGACGAAGTAATAGTTCCCTCGCTTACCTACATTTCCACAGCAAATTGCGTCCTATATCAAGGTGCGAAACCGGTAATCGCTGACATCGATTCTAAGACGTACAGCATCAATCCAGACGACGTAGAGCGAAGAATAACTGCGAAAACGAAGGCAATAATACCTGTGCACTTCGCTGGGCAGACAGCGGACATGGATGCCATAAATGAAATCGCCGAGGCGCACAACCTCAAGGTTGTCGAAGATGCTGCAGAGGCACACGGTGCTACATACAAAGGCAGAAAAGCGGGAAACTTGGGCGACGTAGGTTGCTTTTCCTTCTACCCAAATAAGAACATGACAACAGGCGAAGGAGGCATGATAACCACTAATGATGAACAATTAGCTAATAGAATGCGCATGATTAGATCTCTAGGGCAAGACAGTCGTTATCATCACGTAATTCTGGGTTACAGCTATCGAATGACAGACATCCAAGCCGCTCTTGGGCTTGTTCAACTCAAAAGACTTGACTGGGTTGTAAAGAGGAAAGTCGAAAAAGCCAAGTTTTATCAAAAACGCATAGAAGAGCTCTTCGGCAACGAAGTCAAAACACCGTACATAGCATCCTACTCCACCCACGTCTACATGCTCTATCCGCTGCGCCTAAAGGATAAGAAAACGGTTGAACAGGTCTTCGCGACACTAGAAGAAAAAGGCGTGGAATCTCGCATGGCATTTCCACCCTTGAATCTGCAACCGCTTTATCAAAAACTATTTAGATGTAGGCCGGGACAGGCGCCCGTTGCAGAAGAGATTTTCGAAACCATTCTGTGTATACCATTGTTTCCCCAATTGAGCCGTGACCAACAGGAATACGTGCTTTTTGCTCTTAAAGATGGGATCGAGCAAACATTAAAGACTTGAAGTTATCGTGATTTCAAGAATTCGGAGACCAGCAATAAAGGTAAGCACAAGGGAGGTCCTTGGGTGAAGGGGCTTTCAGATGCATTTACGAACCATTCAGAAATCAGAGGAGTGGACCTAGTTGATCTTTGTGATAGGTTTGGTACCCCTCTATTTGTTTTTGATGAGAACCTTCTTCGGGAAAATTACAGAAGTATTCACGACGCGTTTGAAATGCACTACCCAAACTCACTTATCGCTTATTCTATCAAAACGAATTACAACCTAGCGATATGTGAAATATTGCGTGATGAAGGCGCCTACGCCGACGTAGCCACAGGCCTTGATCTGTTTGTAGCTAGGAAGGCTGGCTTCCCCTTTCAGCGCATAATTCTTGACGGTTTACGCCTATCTGAAACTGAACTTTGTGACACTCTGGAAGGCAGGGTACTTATAGTAAATGTTGAAACCTTTTCGGAATTGCAGCGTCTTAACAGACTTGCAGGAGAAATGGGTACGAAGCAAGATATCGGAATAAGAGTAAACTTAACCAAGAAAAAAAGCTTCTTCCGCGGAGTTTTCGATAATGAAGCCATTCAAGGGTATCCATCTTCCAGATTCGGTTTCTCATTAGAGGACGCTTATACCGCTTTCAAGCAAGCGTCGAAATTAGAGAACCTAAACGTTGTAGGGATAATGACGCATCCTTATCGGGGAGCGAAAACCATTTTGCCTCTGGTTGATCAGATTCGCAAAGAACTTGGAACAAAGATACGATTTCTTAACATAGGTGGAGGATTCTCAAAGAAACGCCGAGTGATCCAGATTTCCGATCTGGTAAAAGACTTTGTCAGGCAAAGACTGGGTTTTAGTTCTAAGTTAGACAAAGAGGGTAGAAGCGCAGACTTGAGGGCAATTGCAGCATCAATAGCTAAACCAGTCAAACAAAAACTCAACGATATGCCTAACCTTGTCTTAGAACCCGGCCGCTATATCGTTGGAGACGCGGGCCTGCTGCTATTGCGGGTTGAATGCATCAAAATGGCTTTTGGACACAAGTGGATCATAACCAATGGGGGAACAAACCTGATTCCAGACTACTGGGAACGACGTGAAATCCGAATCGCAAACAGGCATAATGCTCAACCGACGGGGATAGTGAATGTTGTTGGTCCACTTCTTTATCCCAACGACTTCATCGCCATCAAGAAACGTCTGCCTAATGCTCAGGAAGGGGACATCCTCGCCGTCTACGATGTAGGAGCATACACTCTGTCTCAGTCCACCCAGTTTCTTTACCCTCGACCTGCCACTGTTCTCCTAGGTCCCGACGGTGAAATCACACAAATTCGAGAAAAAGAGACTTACGCAGACGTTTTGAGTAAGGATATGAAAGCTTGAGTGCTAAGGGACCAGGCAATGAATGCCTATGATGCACTGATCACTGACGGAGATTTGCGTTTAACACTGGTCGTTCTAAGGTCGCTGGCAAGAAAGAATATAGAAGCCGTCGTTGGTGCAGAATCTAAAAGAGCACTGTCCTTTTTCTCAAAATCATGCAAGCGAATGCTCTTATATCCATCTCCAAAGGATAATAGCACAGAGTTCTTGATTGCCGTCCAAAACACTCTCCACAGAACAAAGTTTCGGGTTCTGTTCCCTATAGGTGAGTGGACGATTTTCCCCATTTCCAAGATCAGGGACAGAATACCGCGGCGCACTAAGTTACCACTCCCACCGCATGAAACACTGGAGAAAACTCTTGACAAAGAACTGACTTTTAGGTTAGCCATCAAGGATGGTATACCAACCCCCGAGACTTACTTCGTAAGAAGTCTACGGGAACTTAAGGCGATTTCAGAGAAGGTAAAGTATCCCGCAGTGATAAAACCACGCTGGTCATGGGTTTGGAACAGAGGAAAAGCCCTATTCAGAAGACCAAGCTATGTAAATTCAGCTGGAGAACTACTATCGGTTTACGAAGTTATTCACAGGGATTTTCCATTTCCGCTGATTCAGGAATACATTCCTGGGACCAATTACTCTGTTGCGACTCTATATTGCAATTCTCAGCTAAAAGCCATTTGCGGCATAAAGGTTTACCGAGCTATGCCTGTCACGGGAGGCAACAGTGTCTACAGAGAAAGCGTTGAATTGGATCCAGCGATGAAGAAATATGCTCTGCAGCTCCTTGAAGCTCTTGATTGGTACGGAATAGCAGAAATAGAATTTAGAGTGGATTCCCGAGATCACATTCCAAAACTTATGGAAATAAACGGGAGATTTTGGGGTTCCCTGGAGGTCGCTGTAGCGGCAGGAGTCGATTTTCCATACCTGTTATATTGCTTGGCTACGGATAGTGAAGTTCGACCAGTACTCAGCTACAGGAAAGGGGTGAAGTGTCGCTGGTTTGGAGGAGATGTTCAGCACTTGCTTAGCGTTCTAAAGGGAGTCTCAAATGGTGCTAGTCTTCAATGGCCAAGTAGACTGCGAACGCTGATCGATTTTCTCAAGTTTTA
>Ga0315309_1000183_pt1 | contig 37778 bp, 38 predicted proteins | sample TDP4_MG_FD_203080 | JGI IMG/M metagenome (GOLD analysis project Ga0315309, IMG submission 203080) | Freshwater sediment microbial communities from Lake Towuti, South Sulawesi, Indonesia - TDP4 | ecosystem: Environmental > Aquatic > Freshwater > Lake > Sediment | place: Indonesia: South Sulawesi...
CGGGCTGTTGGCCATCGGCTGCCCTGACGACGAGTACGACCCTGAGATTGACAGAGTAATGGACTACGCCATGGCGTATTCAGACCCCCGGCAACTCGGCGGGCGGATTCACCAGACGTTTGTGGAGATGTTCGACGAGAGGATCGCCGGCCCGCCGGAAGTCTACCACCGCATCGCTGAGGAGATCATTGGGAGCATTGCGCAGGCTGAAACCCTGCCTGACAGGAGGTGACAATGGACGCCTATCAACTCAAACCCTGGACCCAGGTCGCCACCCCCCACGACGACATCCTGCGCGGCGAACTGGAGATGAGCACCTACGCCGCCGACCTGTGGGCCGTGGCTCGGGGCGACCCCCGCTGTCCCAAAGTCTACCGTGACCCCCAGGACTTCTTCGGGGCCACCTACCTCACCATAGCTCTGAAGGAACTCCTGCGGGATGTGTTGCGGGTCCTCGGTGGAGGGGCCGGAGATAGGGTGCTGCAACTGCGCACCCCCTTCGGCGGCGGCAAAACCCACACCCTCATCGCCCTGTACCACCTGGCTACCGCGCGGGACATTCTGACCGGACTGGGGGAATTGCCCGACCCCGGCCCCATGCGGGTGGCCGTGCTACATGGCCTGGAACTGGACCCCCATGTGGGGCACAAACCCAAAGGTGGCCCCCACCTGCACACCCTGTGGGGCGAACTGGCCTGGCAACTAGGAAACGCGAAAGGGGCGAAAGAGGGCGGAACTGAAGCCTACGAACTGGTGCGCACCCAGGACGAGGGACGGACCGCGCCCGGCGGGGACGTCGTGCGCCAACTCCTCAGCAACGGGCCGACCCTCATCCTCATTGACGAGGCGCTGGTCTATGTCCAAAAGGCCATGGCCATTCCCCTCCACGACTCGACCCTGGGCCGCCAGGTGATGGTCTTCCTGCAAACCCTGACCGAGGTGGTGCGCGGCCTGCCCCAGGCGGCGCTGGTCTACTCCCTCCAGGCCAGCGTCCATGAGGCTACCGGCGACGAGGCCCTCCTACAGGACCTGGATCACCTGGTCAGCCGCGTGGACGCCAAGCGCGAGCCGGTCAGCGGCGACGAGGTGATGTGCGTCGTCCAGCGACGGCTGTTCAAGGACCTGGGCGAGGAGCCGGTGCGCCAGGCGGTGGCCCGCGCCTACGCCGCGCTCTACCAGCGGCTGCGGGAGGGCCTGGGCCAGACCGAGAGCGAGCGCCGCGAGGCGGCCTACGAGGCCGAAATCCTGCAAGAGCGCATCCTGAAGAGCTACCCCTTCCATCCCGACCTGCTGGACCTGATGTACCACCGCTGGGGCAGCCTGCCCAGCTACCAGCGCACGCGAGGCGCGCTGCAGTTCCTGGCCACGACCGTGCACGCTCTGTGGCACAACCCACAGGCAGCCCAGCCCCTCATCGGGCCGGGCGATGTGCTCCTGGGTGACGAAGCCGTCCGTGGCACTTTCTTCTCCCAGGTCGGCGAGCGGGAGCGCTACACCGCTGTGATGGACGCCGACCTGACCGGCACCCAGGCGCGGGTCAAAGAAGTAGACCGCCGCGTGGGGCAGGAGAGCCCGGCGTTGCAGCATTTGCGGGTGGGCACCCGTCTGGCGACGGCGGCCTTCCTGTACTCCTTTGGCGCGCGGGAAGGGGAGGACCGGGGTGTGGTGGAGAGCGAGCTCATCGCCTCCTGCCTGGCTCCGGGGCTGGATCGCATGGTGTTGGCCGCCACCCTGGGCGACCTGCGGGAGCAACTCCTGTACCTGCACTACACCGGCCGCCGCTACCGCTTCGAGCCGCGGCCCAACCTCAACAAGCTCATCGCTGACGAAGCCAGAAAGTTCTCGCCCGAGGAGGTGTTGGACCGCGTCCAGGCTGAGTTGGCCAGGGGGATGGGCAACGGTCGCGGCGTGGTGCTCTGGCCAACCGACTCGACGGCCATCCCCGACCGCGAGCCAGAGTTCAAATTCGTTTACCTGCATCCCTCCTGGGCGGAGAGAACCGACGAGGAAATCGAGCGCGGCCTGCGGGATTGGACCGAGCGGCGGGGCAATGTCAAGCGGGATCACCTCAACGCCCTGGCCTTCGTCGTCCCCGCCCACCAGCCGGCCGACCGGGCGCGGGCGGCGGCGCGGCAGTTGGTAGGCATCGAGTCGCTCCTGGGCCAGAGGAAGAAGTACCAGTTCACGGCTGAGCAGGTCGAGGAACTGGAGGAACGCCGGGCCAACGCCCAGACCGACCTGGGGGCGGCCCTGCTGCGGCTGTACGAGCGCGTCCGCTTCCCGGTGCCCGAGCGCCAGGGGGAAGCGCCGTACCGCCTGGAGACGGTGGACCTGCGGGTGCAGTTAGCGGCGGGGAGGGATATCCACGGGCGCACCCTGGAGGCGCTGCGCAACTGGGTCTTTGATTACGTTACCCCTACCAGGTTAGTCGCTCTGACCCGCCTGGGACAATCACGCGAGGAAGGCGGGCCACCACTGGAGCATCTGGCCTGCGAGCAGATGGTGCCCTGGTTCTTCTCCTACCTCGACTTTCCCAAGCTGTTGGACGCCGGGGCCCTGCGGAAGTGCATCGCCCAGGGCGTGGACGATAAGGCGTTCGGCTACATGGCCGGGGCGCGGGTGGACGAGCGGGGAGAGTTGATTGCCAGTCCGGCCCACGTGCGCTTCGGCAAGCCCCTGCTCACCGATGAGGTAGACCTGTCAGCCGGGGCCTACCTGCTGTCGGCCGATTTGGCTACCCGTCTCACGGCCCCGGAGGTGAAAGACAAAGGGGCTATCGCCGGGCGTATATGGTTCGACGCCGATAGGGATGGTGTGCCAGAGCCCGACGAGAAGGGGTTGGCCGGGCTGACGGTGCGCTTTGAGAAAGACGGTGTGGAGGTCGGGCGGGCGCTCACCGGCGCCGACGGCAGCTACATCTCGCCGCCGTTGCCTGTTGGCAAGATCAAAGTCGTTTGTGAGGCCGGGCCCCAATACACCCAGACCACGCCCTCGTGCGTGGAGTTGCCCGTCACTGCTCAAGCTCAGGTTGCGGCCGATTTTGGCCTGTGGGCCGAGGAAAAGCCGGGACGCAACCGCTACCGATTGCGAGCTACAGCCGACAAGAGCCAGGCCTTCACCGTCTTTACTGTGCTGCAAAACCTGGCCGACAAGGCCCGGAAAGTCACCGTCACCTTCAGCGTCGAAGCCGAGGCCGAGGAGCCCTTTGACCCTGTCTGGCTGCGCAACGCCGTCGAAGAGCCGCTGGACGAGGCGAATATTGCAGCCCAATCGCAGTTGGAGTAGCTCAACATCTAATCGTGGTCAGGAGGAACCTATGGAGATCATCGTTTTGGGAGGCGCAGGGGATATGGGAAGCCGGGCCGTGGAGGACCTGGCGATGTCGGAAGGTGTGCGTCGGGTGACCATAGCCGACCGCAACGTCACAACTGCTCGCCAAATCGTCGCCAGGATGGCTGACCAGGGGGCGGAAATTGACGTCAGGCCAATAGATGCCAACCATCACCATGAACTGGTTGAGGCCATGCGCGGCTACGACGTGGCCGCATCCGCGCTGGGCCCCTTTCACCTGTTTGAAACGAAATTGGTGCGAGCAGCCGTCGAAGCGGGGGTTGATTATGCCAGCATCTGCGACGAATGGGAGGCGGCGAGAGCGGCCATCGTCCAATTCAGCGAGGAGGCCCGGCAGAAGGGTGTGACCATCATCACGGGATTGGGCACCAGCCCAGGTATCTCTAACGTGGGTATCCTCCACTATGCTCAGCAGTTGGATAAAACGCGGCGAGCGGACGTCTACGTCTACCAACCCTTGAAGGCGGGTGGCGGCGAGGCGGTTATTCGACATATGCTCCACATCATCTCCGGTCAGGTGGTGGCCTGGCGGCAGGGAAGGCCAGTGATGGTGCCGGCTTGTAGCGAGGAGCACCTGGTCGAGTTTCCCCGCTTTGGCCCTATCAAGGTCTGGAATATGGGCCACAGCGAGCCGGAGACCATTCCTCGCTTCATCCCGGCCATTGAGGAGGTCAATTTCTTCATGGGCTTTGGTCGAGGGTCCAGCCTTTTCATCGGGCCGGCCAAGTTGGGCTTGTTCGCCAGCCAGCGTATCAGGGAGGCCATTGCCCGCATCATCAGTTTTATCGAGCGAATGACTTCCACTGAGGAGCCAGAAATGGGAGCTGTACGGATTGACGTGTGGGGCGAGGTGGCTGGCGAGGAGGTGCATCGCATGGCGTGCGGTGTGGGCCAGATGCGGGAAGCCACAGGGCTCTCCCTCTCCGTCGGCACGCTGATGCTCGCCCGCAGGGAACTTCTGACTGAGGAGGGAGGGGTGTACGCTCCGGAGGCGTGCCTGGATCCTGGGAAGTTCATCGCCTACATGAGCGCCAGGGGAATCAAAGCGTACGAGGACCTGGCTATGACCCGGCCGATAGCTTGAGCAGGAGGGAAGAGTTCCCGTTTGGCTGGCGGTGATGGGATGCGCACCAAGGCGCTGTGGATCAAAGACGAATATCTGCGGCTCATTCTGGCGGGACGCAAGACCATTGAGGTCCGCGTGGGCTACAGTAACATCACGCAGTTGCAGGCGGGCGACCGGTTGTTGCTCAACGATCAGCACCCGTTTGTCATCCGGCGGATAGGGCGCTATGCCAGTTTTGAGGAACTGCTGGCTCATGAGGACGCAGCCTCCATCGCGCCCGACGAGCCACCCGGACAACTCCTTGAAGAGTTGCGTGCCATCTATCCAGCGGAGAAAGAGGTGCTGGGCGTCGTGGCGCTGGAAATTGGGCCGGAATGAAGGGTCTCAAAGATAAAGGGATATTTTTGGGGCGTTTGCATCAATCCCCGCAGCCCACGCTCTGGACTGCTGACCTTTGAGCACCAGGGCTGCGAGTTCTTCGAGGCAGAGCCCGAGGCTGATGAAGAATGATTGAGGAGGAGACAGATCATGTTCGGTTTTGACCGTATCACTTCTAATCCAAACATGCTTGGCGGTAAGGCGTGCATCCGTGGGATGCGCATTTCGGTGTCGCTCATCGTCAACCTGGTAGCCAACGGGATGACAGTCGAAGAAATCATAGACGAGTATCCCGATCTGGAGCCGGAGGACATCCAGCAGGCCCTGCGCTATGCGGCCTGGGCTGCCGAGGACACTGTCTACATCCCCACGGGAGTCCCAGCATGAAGTTCCTTGCCGACATGGGGCTGGCGCGTAGTACAGTCACCTTCCTGCGTGCTCAGGGACACGATGCTGTCCATCTGCGCGACCAGGGGCTTCAGCGGCTGGAAGATGACGAGATCATCGAGAAGGCCCGAGCCGAGGGCCGGGTGATCCTGACCCACGATCTCGACTTTGGCCGGATAATCGCCGTAAGCCGGGCCAGTGTTCCCAGCGTGATCACATTTCGACTGAACGACATGCGACCTGCCCAGGTAAACCGCTATTTGACCGAAGTGCTGGCCCACTTTGCCGGGCAGTTGGAAACGGGCGCGTTGGTTAGTGTAAACGAGCGCGGTATCCGAGTGCGCTCATTGCCGATCAAAGGAGCGGGCCGATGAACACTCAAGACTGCCGCCTCATCGAAGACTGCATCCCCATCCGCGAGATCAGCGTCGAGGCCTCGCCGGAGAAGAGCATCCGCAAGGGGCACATCCCTGACGAGGTGGGGCAAAACGAACCGCCGACGGAGGAGGAACTGCGTATCCTGCGAGAGGAGGTGGACCCGGAGTGGTTCTACATCTGATGCCCAGATACAAGATCATCGTCAACCCGGTTGCCGGTCGAGGAGCCGGTGAGCGGGCTATCTCCCAGATCGAGCGTGTGCTGAGCGGGTACGGTCTGGATTTCGACCTGGTGCGCACCGAGCGCCCCTGGCACGCTGCCGACCTGGCTCAGGAGGCCGTCGCCGCAGGGTACGACGGTGTGGTCGCGGTGGGCGGCGACGGCACCGCCAACGAGGTGCTCAACGGCTTGATGCGCACCAAGCAAGCCGGCGCGGGAAGGTGCGTGATGGGGATGCTGTGCGTCGGCCGGGGCAACGACTTTGCTTACGGCGTGGGCATCCCCACCGACCTGGAAGCGGGTTGCCAGGCGCTGGCTCAGGGGCACTGGCGCACGATTGACGTCGGCCGGGTCGTCGGCGGCCTCTACCCACAGGGCCGCTACTTTGGTAATGGCATCGGCATCGGCTTCGATGCTGTCGTCGGCTTCGAGGCGGTCAAAATGACCTGGCTGCATGGCTTTTTGAGCTACCTCGTCGCCGTGCTCAAGACCGTTTTCCTGTACTACAAGGCCCCGCTCACTACTATCGAGTACGACGGGCAGACGATCACGCAACCTTCACTGATGATCTCGGTTATGAATGGGCGGCGGATGGGCGGCGGCTTCATGATGGCCCCGCAGGGCAAGCCCGACGACGGCCTGTTCGACTTGTGCATCGCCCGTGAGGTGAGCCGTGCCCGCATCTTTGGCCTCATTCCCCACTTCATGCGGGGCACGCAGGCTACCCAGGAGCCGATCCGGACCGGTCGGGCACGGCGCGTCGTCGTCACTGCCGTCGAAGGGGTGCTGCCCGCTCACGCCGACGGGGAGACGCTGTGCACCGACGGGCGACGGCTGGAGTTAGAACTGCTGCCACGCCAGATCGAAGTTATCTATCAGCAACCGGAGGCTGTAGAATGACACTCACTTACCGGGTGGTGACCTCGACGATCAAGGGCCTGATCCGTCTCCTCTGCCGGGTGGACGACGCCCAGTTGGTGCGGGTGCCGGACCGGGGGCCGCTCATCATCGTCGCCAACCACGTCAACTTCCTGGAGGTGCCTCTTCTCTACACCCACCTGCAGCCACGTCCGATGGCTGGCTTTGCGAAAGCCGAGACCTGGGATCATCCCGCCCTGCGGGTGCTGGCCGATCTGTGGGGAGCCATCCCGCTACGCCGAGGCGAGGCCGACATGGCCGCTCTCCGCCAGGCGCTGGAGGCGCTGGAGGCAGGTCATATCCTGGGCATGGCTCCCGAAGGCACCCGTAGCGGTCACGGGCGCTTACAGCGGGGCCGTCCCGGCGTCGTATTGCTGGCATTGCGCAGCGGCGCGCCTCTGCTGCCGGTGGTCTACTACGGCGGGGAACTCTTCTGGCGCAACCTGAGTCGCCTGCGCCGCACCGACTTTCACATCGTCGTGGGCCAGCCATTCTACCTGGACGCCGGCGGGGTCAGGGTGACCCGTGAAGTGCGCCAGCAAATGAGCGACGAGATTATGTACCAGATGGCGGCGTTGCTGCCCCAGGCCTACCGGGGCGTCTACTCCGACCTGGCGGCGGCCACCGAAACGTACCTCCGCTTTCCCCCCGGCGCGGAAAGCAACCTCCGTCGTGCATAACCTCCATCCCTGTCTCCTCTCACCAAGGACACCGAGATTTGCGGGGTTTACGGCGATACCATGGCTCTTTCCTGGCCTGAGTCCATAACTATAGGAATTTTCTTTTGCTCGGCGTGGACCACAGTCCAACGTCAGAAGCCGCCGGACTGTGGTCCGGCGGGAGCGATGCATAAAAAAGCCACGCCAAAGGCGTGGCTTGGGCAGTTATTCAATCTGCCGTTCAAGAAAAGGAGCGGAAGACGAGATTCGAACTCGCGACCCTCTCCTTGGCAAGGAGATGCTCTACCGCTGAGCCACTTCCGCTCGTGGTGCCGAAGCCCAGAATCGAACTGGGGACACCGTGATTTTCAGTCACGTGCTCTACCAACTGAGCTACCTCGGCTCATCTATCCGGAAACTATTTTATACCATCTTTGTCATCTTGTCAAGCGAGAACGGATTTTTTTTACAGAGGGCCATTTCATGTTTGGGTTTCAAGGTGCCAGGCACCTGTTTGCTTAAGCCTCAAGCTCCTGGTAAAGGCAATTTTGCCTGGTGCCACGCCCTGTTCCAGCACTGTGCAGGTGCCTGGCACCTGACCTTGAAAGGGAAGGGTTTAAGGAGGGATACGCCACGCTTCAGCCAATTCCTCGGCTTCTTTTTCCTGGACTTTCAGCCGCTCGACCAGGTCTTTGGCCGCTGCTACCAAAGCTCGTAACTCCTCCGCCAGTTGTTCGGCTTCCTCTCTGCTCTTTTTAAGTTGTTGTTCGTGGATTTCTATCCCACGCACGAATTGCATGACCCTATCAGTGTTTTCCTTGGTTTTGCTCTTTTGGGCGTTTAGGATTTGGGACAACTGCTGAGCCTTTTCCTCCATGCTTTGATACAGTCGTGCATTTTCGATGGCCACGGCTGCGTAGCCGGCCAGAATTGTCAGCGTGCGGAGATCATTGTCAGTGAAGGCCTTAGATGATACCCTATTGTGCACTGAGAGCACCCCGATGACCTCGTCTCTAAGCTTGAGAGGGACGTGCAGGAGGGACTTGACCAGATAGTCGGTCTTTAACTTGAATTTCTCCTGATCCTCGACGCTGCTGACCATGATCGGCTTGCCTGTGGTGACCACCTGCCCCGAAAGACTGTCTTCAACCTTCACCCTGAAGGAACGAGCCTCCCTTTGACTGAGCCCCTTGGCGGCCCTCATGTAAAGTTCTTCTGTCTCTTTATCCACGAGAAGCAGAAAGCCTTCCTCTGCGCCGGTGAGGAAAACAGCCGCTTCAACGACACGATTCAGTACCTTTTCCAGGTCCAGCAGAGAGGTCACTGCTCTTCCGATATCATGGAGGGTACTTAGTTCCCTGACCCGACGCTCCAACTGCTGGTTGATTTCTCTTATCCCCTCTCTCAACGGAACCTTTTCTTCTGCCCGTCCTTCGCCCAGGGCTCTCGTAATGGCCCCTTCCATCTCCTCTACAGTGTAGGGTTTGATAACATAGTCCTTGATCCCCAGACGGAAGGCCCTAATGGCCACGCTTTCCGAACCGTGAAAGGTCGTCAGGATGACAGGGATGTAGCACTGCTCCTCGCGTAAGGCGCTCAGCACCTCGAAGCCGTTCATCTTGGGCATCCTCAAGTCCATTATGATCAGGTCTGGCTTTTCCTCCAGTGCCCTGTGCAGCCCCTTTTCTCCGTCCATGGCGGTTATGACGTCATAGCCTTTGGGTCGTAGGATGTTGTTGGCCAGAAAGACGATGTTCTCGCGCCTGTCGTCAATAATCAGAATTTTTTGCTTTCCTCTCTCCCTTTCCATCAATCTTTACTCCTTACTTGCCTCGCCTCTCATGACAGCGTTTAGCATGTCCACACTTCAATTATACCACAAAAATTGGTTTTGGGGATAGCCTAATGGTCCTATTGTAGCTTCTTTTCCCAGGCTGGTCAAGGACGGGGTCGGTCGGATATTTTATTCTTTGCGATGTAGGTAAAGTCAAGGGCCCAAGATTGACAGTCAAGGGCGGCGATGCTACAATATGGATAGTCCCAACCTGGCGATCAAGTTTCGTGAATGAGGTGAGTAAGCAATGGCTGAGACAGTCTTGGACCCGGAGCGTCAACGAAAAGCCAAAGAATACGCCAGAATCCGCCACCGGCTCCTGGTGGCAGACCTGGCCCTAGCCGCCGTCTATGTGCTTGTCCTGTTGCTTTCCGGCCTGTCGGCATGGTTCAAGGCCCGACTGTTGTTTGTGACCACCCAACCCCTGGGGGTGATCGCCCTGTATTTCTTGGCTTTCTCCATCGTGTATGGGCTCCTTGATTTCCCATTGAGTTATTACGGGGGTTATGTCTTGCCTCACCGCTATGGCCTGTCTACCCAAAGTCTGAGGGGCTGGCTGGCCGACCAGGCCAAGGGCGCTGCCCTGGGCCTGGGCATCGGCTTGGTGGCTGTGGAAGTGATGTACTACCTGCTCAGGGCTTTTCCTTCAATCTGGTGGCTGCTGACCGGCATCCTTTTTCTGTTTTTCACCATCGTCCTTGCCAACCTGGCCCCACTGTTGATCGTCCCTCTTTTCTTCAAGTTCAGGCCTTTGGAAGATAAGGAGTTGGTGAGCCGCCTGATCTCTTTGGCCGAAAGGGCGGGCACCAGGGTGCGGGGTGTTTTCACCATTGATCTCAGCGCCAAAACCACGGCCGCCAACGCCGCTCTGATGGGTCTGGGGAACACCCGGCGCATTGTGCTGGGAGATACCCTGATGGAAGAGTATGACGCCGACGAGATCGAAACTATCCTGGCTCACGAGTTAGGCCATCACGTCCAGGGCGATGTCTGGCGCGGGATCGCCGTCCAGACAGCCCTTACTCTGGTTGGGCTGTTTCTGGCGGACTGTCTGTTGCGTTGGGGAGTGGCAACCTTCGCTTTCGAGGGTCTGGCCGACGTCGCTGCTTTCCCCCTGGTGGCTATGGCCATGGGTGGCCTGGCAGTGCTGTCCATGCCTCTGGCCAACGCCTATTCCCGCTGGCGAGAGGGGCTGGCCGATCAATTCTCCCTGGAAATGACGGGCAAGCCCCAGGCTTTCATCTCGTCAATGACAAAGCTGGCCAATCAAAACCTGGCCGAAGCTGAGCCGGAGCCCTGGGCTGAGTTTCTCCTTTACAGCCACCCGGCCATCGGCAAGCGCATCCAGCGAGCCCAGAGTTTCAAATCACCCCTGGCTGAGGAAAGTGCCCCCAATAGTCTATAAGGAAGAGGGTGTGAGAGAAGACGCTGATCTTTCCATTGTTATCCCCGTACTGAATGAGGAGGCCAATCTGAGGCCCCTCCATTCCGAATTGAAGGAGGCCCTTGAGGCTCTGGGGCAGAGCTACGAGATTGTCTTCGTTGACGACGGCAGCACGGATGGCTCCGTGCAGGTGTTGGCTGAATTGCACAAGGCCGATGATCGGGTCAAGGTCATCGAGTTCCGCCGCAACTTCGGTAAGACGGCTGCCCTTATCGCTGGTTTCCGCCTGAGCCAAGGCCAGATTGTGGTCACTATGGACGCCGATCTCCAGGACGCCCCGGCTGAGATAGGGGTTCTGTTAGACAAGCTGGAGGAGGGGTATGACCTGGTGGCTGCCTGGCGTTTCGAACGGCGCGATCCCCTTTCCAAGACTCTGCCCTCGCGGATTTTCAACTGGACGGTTGCCTCTCTGACGGGGGTGAGGCTACATGATTTTAACTGTGGTTTCAAAGCCTATCGCCGGGCGGTGACGGAGGAGGTCAAGCTTTATGGTGAACTGCACCGTTTCATCCCTGTGTTGGCTTTTCTGAAGGGTTTCCGCATCGCCGAGGTCAAAGTGGTTCACCGGCCGCGCCGCACGGGTCGGTCCAAGTACGGGATCGGACGCCTGGGCCGGGGGTTCCTCGACTTTTTGACCGTTATTTTCCTGACGACCTACCTGAAGAGACCCCTGCACCTTTTTGGGACGATAGGCATTGCTATATTTCTGGTCGGCTTTGTTATCAACACCTATATGGCCTATCTCCGGTTTTTTTTGGACCAGGCTATCGGGACGCGGCCCCTTCTCCTGATGGGTGTTTTGTCCATGCTGCTGGGGTTGCAGATTATCTCCATGGGCCTTCTGGGCGAAATGCTGCGCAACCTGACCTTTCGGCCCGAAGAGGAGTATTCCATCAGAAGGGTCCTTGATTAGAGGACAATGAGCCAAAATTACGGTAATCTCCAGAAACATCTCAATCCCAACCCTGTGCAGCGTTACCTTGTGCGGCGCTTTCACCGCCGGGTAGAGTTCTTGTTAAAGGTAGCAGGGGCTAAGAGGGTCTTAGACGCTGGCTGTGGAGAGGGTTTCGTGATCAGCGATTTGCCGCGAGAGAACGACGGCCTAGCCATCATTGGGGTAGATTATAGCCTGGAGGTTATCAAGATGGCCCGTCAGATGGTGCCGGGGGCGCTTTTCAATGTAGGTGATCTGAGGGAGATGCCTTATGGCGATGACAGCTTCGAGCTGGTGATGTGCCTGGAGGTATTGGAGCATCTGCCCGATCCGCACAAGGGGCTGCGCGAATTGAGGCGAGTGACCTCGACCCACTGTCTGGTCAGCGTCCCCCATGAGCCCTTCTTTCGAACGATCAACTTTCTGCGGGGCAGACACGTGTCTGCCTGGGGTCGTGATCCCGAGCATCTCCAACATTGGACAGCCGGGCGGTTCCGTCGTCTGGTGGGGCAGTATTTTGAGATCGAGCGGTTTGTCTGTCCCTTTCCATGGCTGATCGTGCTGGGACGTAAGCGTTAGATCTTTGCGACGGAATGGAGTGGCTCTTTGGCAGGGAGGGAATGTTAATGATGAAAGTTCTGTATGTCGAAGACCACGAAGGCCAACGCGATATTATGACGCAGATGCTGGAGCTGTATGGATATAATGTTGCTTTCGCCAGCGATGGGGAAGAGGGGATAAAGAAGGCAAGAGAGTGGCAACCCGATGTCATATTGATGGATATACGTATGCCCGGGCCGATAGATGGCCTCGTAGCTATCCGTTACCTGCGCGATGATCCTGACACAGCGGACATTCCCATCATTGTCATTTCGGCCTGGGGCAGTGCCAAGCAAAGAGCGGGCTCTGAAGGCCGGTGCTGACGTCCATTTCACCAAACCTGTAACCATGGATGAGTTGATTGCGGCCATCAACCGTCATTTGAGAGACGGGCGGCCACACCGTGATACGATTCAAGAAGTTACCCGAGGGGCTGACATCCAACGCAGTGAAGAGATTCCCGCTGAGAGGAAATTGTCTATCAATAAGGTACTACGCTCCTTATTCCCTTGGATGCGCTCCTGGGTAGAGCCGCATAAAGATAGGCCATCGCAAGATACGCTCGCGGCTCTGGGTAGAGCGTTTGCCAGTGCTGAACACGATTTGGTTGGGATGCTATCAAATATTCAGTCAACGGTCGAATTGATGATGTATTCCTCGCCCAAGCGTGAACAGGTAAAACGGATCTGGCGTGCTAGTAGGCACTGTCTGCTGATGGTAAAGAACTTTGCAGGGCTGCGTCCAGGTGGCTCTCTGGATCTTAAGCCCATTTATATTGTAGAGGTCATTGAGGAAGCTGTAGATTTAATGCAGCCAGAGTTGAAGGGCAAGGTCAATGTCGTCTTGAAACCCGATAAGGACTTACCCTGGGTTGTAGCTGACCCAATGCGAGTTGAGCAGGTATTGGTCAACTTGATCAAAAACGCGCGTGATGCGGCGGCGGACACTATAACGATTAAGGTCAGCGCCAGTCAGACTAATGGAGGGCTTCGAATTGATATCACTGACACAGGTTGTGGAATACCAGAAACGCACCACGCCAGAATATTTACTCCTTGGTTCAGTACAAAGGCACAGGAGGGACGTGGCCTCGGTTTGTACATTGTCAAAACCATCATTGATCGCCACGGCTGGATGATCCAATTTAAGAGCAAGCCTGGTAAAGGTACCACCTTTTCAATTGTCGTTCCTCCAGAAAGTCTGACTCAAGCACTACGTTCACGCCTCAGTTCGCAAAGACTACACGCATTGATCACGTCTCGTCCCAGGGTATTGCTGGTTGATGACAACGATGACTCACTCAGTATGTATCAGGAAGGGTTAAGAGGGATGGACTATGACATCCGCACAGCACGGACGGTTGAGCAGGCACTGCGTTTGCTCGAAGCAGAACCTTTTGATACCGTCGTGACCGATCTCAAGTTCCTTGGTGAGGAACGCAGTGAAGATGACATGGCGGGTTTCAGGATTTTCGAAACGGCGGGAGGATCAGGCCCTCCAATTCAAGTTATTGTTGTCACAGGATATGGTACTGAGAGCATTGCACAAAAGGCTATGCAATTAGGTGCATTCGCTTACATATCTAAACCCATCAACTGGGATCAATTCAGGCTTAGCATTCGGAGTGCGATTGAGGCAAGACGCCGCCTGGCGCTCCAAGAGCAGGAAGAGCCTAAGCCAGGTGATATTCCTTACCAGACTGCAGCCATCATTGGCAACAGCGATGCCATGACGGAGGTAATCGAACAGGTCGAAATCGCTGCCAGGAGTTCAGAGAGCGTGCTAATCCGAGGAGAAGGTGGCACAGGCAGGAGCTTCGTGGCAGAGACAATCCGTACTGCCAGCAGGCGGCGAGATAGGCCATTCGTTGTTGTGAACTGTGTAAAGCTATCAACCGAGCCTCTGGAATTAGTCAAGAGCAGATGGTTTGGGAAAAAACTAGCTGGAGAAAATCAGGAGAAACCAGGCGAGTTTGAACGAGCCAATGGAGGAACGTTATTCTTAGATAGCGTGGATGAGCTGAGCGATGAGGTTCAGCGACAGCTAGTAGATGTCATCGAGAACTCAGAGATTACGCGAGTCGGAAGTGACTATTCCATCAGCGTAGATATTCGTTTCATTAGCTCGGTGAGCGAGAAGGCTGATAGCAAACTTAGAAGTGATCTCTACCACCGCTTGTCCAAGCTAGAGATACACTTGCCCCCGCTCAGGGATAGAATAGAGGATATACCTGCACTGGCTGGGCACTTTTTGAGGAAGTATTGTTTCGAGTATGGTTTGCAGGTTGAACTATCAAAAGATGCGCTACTTTTGTTGCAGCAGTACAGTTTCCCCCAGAATGTCGTTGAACTGGAGAGCATAATGCGGTTGGCGGTGGTTCGCGCCAAGGGAGGCACTATTCTCCCAGAACAGTTGCCTCGGAAGGTTCGAGATTTCACACTGGAAGATCGCGATCGCAGTAGAATCGAATCCCTGAGGAGACAATTGACAAGGTATAGAAAGAACCTTTACGTGCTAGAAGAAAGAAAAGCTTTGTATGGAGCAGGGGAGGTACCGCTCTCATTGTCGAATGAGATTGATCTTGTTCGGGAGAAGATTGAAACATTATCAGAAGAGCTTGGGAGGATGGAATGACAGCTAGAAAAAGTGCTAGCATGTATAGGTGATGGATGGAGGTGTTATTATGTCGCAAGTTATGCTCGTCTCGCGCAGCGATTTTCCCCTTAAACCTCTGGTGGAATCGGCCCTGCGCTCCGAGATGAAAATGCTGGAGATTGGCCTCAAGCGCACTGAGGAGCGGCTTAAGACCTTCGAGGATCGCTTTGGCATGACCTCCGACGAGTTTTACCGCCGTCTGTGCAGCGACGAACTGGAAGAGACTCTAGACTTCGTTGAATGGGCAGGGGAATACAAGACCCTGTCCCTACTGCGCGAGAAGTATCAGACCTTGAAGGACATCGAGATTTGTTAATCGCCGACTACTTTCAGGGAATCCGAGGGACTATCGCTGCCTGCGATGTTGTCCATTCCTCCAATGTGGCGTACGACCAACGCACGGATTATGTCGGCTTCATCCGGGGCGAGGTCTACTTGTTGGATGGCTCGGTGCTCCACTTCCGCGAATTCGTGAACGTCGAGACGGTGGTGGAGCGCTACACATACGCTTATCAGTACATGCAACATGGCCAGATGGTCTTCCGCTATGACAACACCGAGCACTATCGCGATCTCAAACTCTCCACGTTCCCTCATCACAGACATGACGGCCGCACGGGGCAAATCACCATCTCCCCTGCCCCTAACTTGGGGGCTGTCCTCAGTGAGGTCCGTGGCCTGTTACCCCGCGATCTCATTGCCACTTCCTCGATGGGTGAGATGTGATGAGAATAAGGGTGCCTTTTTCCTCTCGCCTAAAGTCTCAGTAGTGCCCAAATTGGCTGCTGAAATTGAGCGCTTACGCGAAGTGGGTTTGTCAGTCGAGGACTTGCTGGATGGATTGGACGAACAGCGTCGCTGTTACTACGAGGAGCGATGAGGATTTCATGAAAAGGATCGTCGAAAGTGTACCTAACTTCAGTGAGGGACGTCGGAAAGAGGTAATTGATGAGATTGTAGGAGCCTTGGCCTCGGTGGAAGGGGCCAGGGTGCTGGATGTGCAATCGGACGCTGATCACAACCGCTCGGTGGTGACCATGGTGGGCGAGCCGGAAGCGGTGGAGGAAGCAGCCTTCCGAGGCATCGAGCGGGCAGCCCGGCTCATTGACATGGATCAGCACCAGGGCGAGCACCCACGCATGGGAGCTACCGATGTGGTGCCCTTCGTGCCCATCACTGGCGTGGCTATGGCCGACTGTGTGGAGATAGCCCGCCGCCTGGGAGAGCGCGTCGGACGAGAGCTCTCTATCCCTGTCTACCTCTACGAGGAAGCAGCGGCACGCCCTGACAGGCGCAACCTGGCTGATGTGCGGCGGGGAGAGTATGAGAGGCTCAAAGTTGAGATCGAGACTGACCCCCACCGCGCCCCCGACTTTGGACCAGCCAGGATGGGGAAGGCTGGAGCTACGGCCATCGGTGCCCGCCCACCCCTTATCGCCTTCAACGTCTACCTCAACACCGACGATGTGGCGATAGCCAAAACCATCGCCCGCGCTGTGCGCCACTCCAGTGGTGGCCTGCGCTACGTCAAGGCCCTGGGCCTGCTTGTAGAGGGCCGCGCTCAGGTTTCCATGAATCTGACTGACTACTGCCAGACACCCATCCACCGCGTGGTAGAGATGATCCGCAGGGAGGCGGCACGCTATGGTGTAGCCATCGTCTTCAGCGAGGTGGTGGGTCTGGTTCCCAACGAGGCCCTGGTGGATGCCGCCCGTTTCTACCTCCAACTGGATGGCTTCTCACCGGATCAGATTCTGGAGAATCGCCTGGCCGAATAGGGTGACTGAGGATGCTTGGGGCAGTTACTATTGGATGACCTACTCGAATTCGAACCAGGGATCGTTGGGTCGAGTCCGATAGATGATTCCAGCGACGAAGCCCCAATTCTTGCCTGAGATTGGGGCTTCTTCCATACATATTGGTACAGAAGAGCTATTGACAGAATTGTCTAATCGGGTTATCCTTATGATAGGACTCCTGGTTCTTCAAAGGTGAAAGATGATCAATGAAGTCACGCCGGCCAAGATACCACGAGAGCGGGACATCTTGGATACCCTTTGGCGTCTTTTCAGCTCGACTGAACTGGCTGCCGTCGTGCTGCTTGTGGTTGCCCTGGCCTCGGCTCTCGGCGCTTTTTTCCCTCAAGCTCCCAGCCAGGCAACGAGGGATTCGGCCGTTTACGCTCAATGGTTGGCCAGCGCGGAGGGTCGCTATGGCAGTTGGTTTGATTTCCTGGACGCAATGAGCCTTTTCGATGTCTACGGTTCGTGGTGGTTCAGAGCACTGCTGGCCCTCCTGGCTTTTGGTTTGATCATCAGCACAGCCGAACGGGTGATTTCCCTTTGGCCATCCATCCGCCAGGCAGGGGTCAAGCAAGACGATGAGTCCTTCGTTGATGCATCTAAGCAAGCGGTCTTCTCTGTTGACCGGCCAGTTGAGCAGTTGGTGGAGCGTTTGAAGGCTATGCTGACCCGACGGCTCTGCCGCACCCTCGTGGAGCGGGAAGAGGGGATGGTCTACCTTTACGCCGACCGGCTCTGGGTGGAAGCGGCGGCTCTCCTGGGTCACATTGGATTGATCGTGATCCTGGCGGGTGTGGTCGTCACCAATCGCCTGGCGTGGCAGGAGGATGCAGTGACTCTCAGCCCCGGCCAGAGTTATGAAATCGGGCATGGGCTGGATGCCGTGCTTCGTTTCAAGAAGCTGGAGTTGGATGCCTACCCGAACGGCTCGCCCAGGGACTATAGAACTTACGTACAGATCATAGAGGATGACGCTGAGGTTGAACAGATCATCGGGGTTAATCGGCCTTTCACCTATCGGGGCGTGAGCTTTTATCAGATCTCACATGGGATGGCCGTAGCCGTCAAAGCCAGCGACCAGGATGGCCAATCTCTCCTTTTACAGTCTTTCGCTGAGGGGGCCGAGACGGCTGCTGTAGTGAGCTTACCTTTTTGGGGACACCAAAGCGAGCGTCATTTCGCTGTCCCTGCTCAGGACGTTGTCTTTCAATTGGTGTTCTATCAGTCTTTGCCAGACCATGGCTATGACGGCCCTGTCTTTCTGGTGCAGGCTTACCAGGGTAGTGCGATTGAGCCAATGTATAGCGGCTTCATTGAAAAGAGCAGTTCGTTGAAAGTGGGTGGCGCTACCTATCATTTAGCTCTGGATCAATACAGTGTCCTGCGGATCGTCAGAGACCCCGCTGTTGCTGTCGTCGTATGGGGCCTGTTGTTGACCATTGTGGGGCACTTCCTCTGGCTCTATTGGTCTCCCATTCGGCTCTGGGCTGCGGTGTCTGAAAAGGGGGACAGGACGACAGTCAAGTTGGCAGGGACAGCGGAGCGTGATGAGGCTGGCTTCGCTTCCTGGTTCGAGGGCTTGGCTCAAGAGATAGAGGGTGAAGACAAAAATGGTTGACGAGGTTCCTTTCCTGGGGATGGCTTATGCCTGTTTCTTGATAGCAACCGTCGCCTATGCCATCTATCTGGCAAAAGGAGATTGGGAGATCGGTCACGCTGGCACGTGGACGAGCCTGTTAGGGGCTGTCATCCTGATGGGCGGTCTCGTCGTGCACATGGTCCGGGCAGGGCACGGCACTGTTGCGCCGATTTGGCTCCCGGTTGGCATCTACGAACTCTCATTAACCCTTACCCTGGTCATTGTCTCCCTCTATCTCTTGCTGGAGCATCTGGCCAGGACCCGGGGGGCTGGAGCCTTTGTAATGCCCCTTGTTCTACTTGTCCACACCTACGCGATTTTGATACTCCCTCCAACAGCCAGGTTGGCTGAGCCCCTGGCACCCGCGCTGCGCAGTCCCTGGTTTGGGCTCTATATCCTGGGAGTGCTGATTGCTTATGGTTTCTTTGCTGTAGCCTGCGGAACTGGCCTGTTGTATTTCTGCGCCGATGTCGTCCTGGCCAGAGAGGGCGCAGGAATCTTCCCCCCGTTGGAGGTCATTGATGGACTCAACTATCGGGCCGTGGCTTACGGTTTTCCCTGGTTAACTACGGGTCTGGCGGCTGGTTCGTGGTGGGCCTGGCGAGCTTGGGGAAGTTATTGGCATTGGTCATCATCAGAGATTTGGATTCTGATTCCGTGGCTGATCTATGGCGCTTCTCTGCACCTGCGCAGATCGGATCGCTGGTCGGCCCGTCGCTCGGCCCTCTTATCAACCCTGGGTTTCGTCGTGGTGCTATTGACCTTTCTGTGGGGTCACGTTCTTACAGGCAAACCCGACGCGATTAGCAGCTTGCCCATCTATTGAGAGCGATGTCTTATCCTTTCCCAATTGGGGATAATGATGTATAATGTTAAAGGGGGAAGATGCGAGTAGCCTTGTGTCTCAGTCCGGATGAATATGCTCGCTGCATCTTGGATTACGTAACTCCTGTACCGCAACAGTGGTAAAAGAGGCAGGGGCCCTGAGCCAGGAGGACGATTGAATGGTACATGTCAAGAAACCAATCATCATCGGTGTGGCCGGGGGTACAGGCTCGGGTAAGACAACGGTCTCTCAAGCTATCCTGGATCGGGTCGGGCGCAATAGGATTGCCTATATTCAGCACGATTCCTACTACAAGGACCGCGGTCACCTCTCTCCCGAAGAGCGGGCCAAAATCAATTTCGACCACCCTGATGCTCTGGAGACCGAGTTTCTGGTGCAGCATCTGAAAGAGCTTCGGGATGGGCATCCTGTTGAGGTGCCTGTCTATGATTTCACCACCCATACTCGCACATCTCAGACGCAGCGGGTGGAACCGCGCCGGGTGATTCTGGTGGAGGGTATTCTCATTTTCGCCGACGATGCCTTGCGAGACATGATGGATGTCAAAATCTACGTGGACACCGATGCTGACATCCGTTTCATCCGTCGCCTGGAGCGGGACATCACTGAGCGGGGCAGGACCATGCGTTCGGTGATAGACCAATACCTGGCTACCGTACGGCCTATGCATCTGGAATTCGTCGAACCCAGCAAGCGCTACGCCGACGTCATTATCCCTGAAGGAGGATTCAATCCTGTTGCTTTGGACATGGTCGTGGCCCGGATAGAGGCGATGATAGAGGAGACCCCTCACCGGGCAGCGGGATTCCTGGAAGAGCAGAGCGCGAGAGAGGGCTAACCAAAGGCCAACCACTGTTACAAAGCGATGTGAACACGGGGGCTGGGCCTTGGGGAAAGATGATGATCAAGCGGCTTACCCAGTCATTGGATGTGACTGCCTTAACCGAATACCTCGCCGCGCAACCGGATGTGATTGCAACCTACCTGTTCGGCTCGCGAGTGACCGGGCGAGCGCGTGCAGAGAGTGACGTGGACGTGGCGGTGCTATTGAACGAGGAGGACAGCGTCGCCCGCTTCGAGCGTCGGCTGCAACTGATGGTCGAGGTGAGCGATGTTTGCGATCGGGAGGCGGACGTGATTGTGCTCAACGATGCACCACCCATCTTGCAGTACCAGATACTAAAACACGGGCAATTGCTTTACGAGTGCGACCGACGGGCGCGGGTTGAATTCGAGGTACGGGCAGGCAAGGTATACGCCGATCTGGAACCAATGCGCCGTTTCTTTCAGCAGGCTCTCTTTCGAGAGATCAAGGAGTTGGGACTGGGTGGACGCCGATAAGATTATCTTGGAGCGCCTGACATTCTTGCGCAATGAGGTGGCATATCTGAAACAAGAGCGTGACAATGTGCAATCGTTCAAGGAATATGTGGATAACATACGGCTGCGTAGGGCCGTCGAGCGTAGTTTGCAGGTGGCGATGGAAGCGTGCCTGGACATCGGACGACGTCTGATCGCTGAAAAGGGGCTCCGTTTCCCTGAAGATAACAAAGACGTTTTTGTGGTGCTGGCTGAGGAGAAGGTGATTCCCTACGACATGCTGCTCACCTTGCAGAACATGGTCGGTTTCCGCAATGTGCTGGTTCACGAATACGTCAAATTGGACCACGTTACTGTCTATGGGATTCTTGAGAAGCGCCTGGGCGATTTTGATGCCTATGCTGAGGCAATCGTCTCTTATTTGGAGGGTCTCCAGGCCGAGGCGAGGGGTGAGGGTTGAATATTCTCACCGTGACGGGTACTTTTCATCCCGAGGTAGGGGGGCCGCCGACGTATCTCTATCACCTGCTGCCCGCCCTGGTCGAACGGGGCCACAAGATAACCGTGGTGACTTACAGCGATGTGGCACAGGCGTTTGAGTATCCCTACCGAGTGGTGCGGGTCTCCCGGCAGCGATCCATCCCGGTGCGTCTGCTCCAGTTCACAAAGCAGGTATGGCGCGCTGCGCGGGATTGCGACCTGATTTTTGTGAACGGGTATGGGCTGCCGCCGGCCGTGGTTAACCTCTGGCTGCGCAAGCCGATAGTTATCAAGTTAGTGGGCGACTTTGCCTGGGAGTACGCTATTCGTCATGGCCTGATTGACAGCGATGAAAACATTGACGACTTTCAGCAGAGGCGGCACGGCCCTGTTGTACGCCTGTTGCGGGCGTTGCAATGCTGGTACGTCAACCGCGCCCAGGTGGTCATCGTGCCCAGTCGCTATTTGGCCGGCATTGTCCAGGGTTGGGGCGTGCCCTCCGAGAAGCTACGGGTGATCTACAACGCTGTGGACCTGGCAGCCTATGACTGTTTGCCGGACCGAGAGGATGCCAGGCGGGAACTGGGTCTGGGTGGCAAGATCATCCTGACGGTGGCCCGGTTGACGCCGTGGAAGGGGGTAGACAGGTTGATCGCCTTGCTGCCCCGCCTTAGAGAGCTGGTACCGGACGCTAACTTCGTGGTGGTAGGCGATGGCCCGGAACGGGCCAGCCTGGAGCGCTTGGCTGAACAGACGGGCGTGCCCCACGCCGTGCATTTTGCCGGGCGCGTGCCGCAGGACCGGGTGGCTCTCTATTTGCGAGCGGCTGACGTGTTTGTGCTCTACTCCGGGTACGAAGGACTGCCGCACATTATCCTGGAGACTATGCTGGCCGGAACCCCGGTGGTCGCTTCGGCCAAGGGGGGCATCCCGGAGGTGGTCGAGGACGGTGTGACTGGGCGATTGGTGCCGTGGGGAGACGAGGCGCGATTGCGCGACGCGCTTCTGGAAGCGTTGAGCGATCCAGCGACGGCAGTGTCCTGGGCAGAGCGAGCGCGGGCACGAATCGAGCGCGATTTCTTCAGTTGGGCAGGGTTGGTGGAGAGGACGGCTTCACTACTGTACCAGGTCGCTGAGAGTGGAGAGTAAGGGCTGAATGACCTCTGTCAACTTGCTGGCCATTAGCTTGGACGCCACCTTAACTCGCAAGCCGGAAGGGATGCTGTCGGACGAGCAGCAGCGCCAACTTAAGTATGCGACGATTCTGCAAAGTTATCATCTAATAGTCCGGACGCTTGGTTCCGTTGACGCTGCATCTGTGCAAATGGCTGAGAACCTTTGGGCCTATCCTGCGCCCTCGCGGAACAGGCTTGTTTTCATCTCTGTGGCTGTCAAAATAGGAGGTAGGCTTTGCCAGCAGCGTCAGGTTGACGTGATTTCCACTCAAGATCCTTTTGCCGCTGGTCTAGTGGGTTACGTTCTTAAGCGGCAGTTCGGCATCCCGCTCAGTCTGCAATTCGCTGGCGATATGGTGGACAATCCCTACTGGCTCCGTGAGCGACGGATCTATCCCCTGATGAATGTCGTGGCGCGTTGGCTGATCCGCCGGGCCGACACCTTTCGCGTAGTGAGCGTCAAGGAGAAGCAAAAGCTGATGGACATGGGTGTGTCCGAGGAGCGCATTTGGAATCTAGGCTGGATCACCGGTTTTAATCGCTTCCTCGACGTGGATGGGTCGGCAATTCGAGAGCGCTACCTGAGCGCTTCCAGGCTGGTGTTGTTTGCCGGGCGGCTGGTGTCGCAGAAAGACCTGCCCAACCTGATTCGTGCCATACCTTTGGTGTTGCGCCAACATCCTGATACGCTCTTTTTGCTGGTTGGATCAGGCAGCGAGGAGGTCATAGCGCGGCAGTTGGCCGAGGAATTGGGCGTGACCAAGGCGGTGACGTTTATCAGTGCGGTGCCCTATGCACAGATGCCTGCCTATTTTGCAGCCTGCGACCTGTTTGTTTTGCCGTCGGTTTACGAGGGCAACGCCCGCGTGCTGGCCGAGGCGGCAGCAGCGGCAAAGCCAGTGGTAGCCACCGATGTCAGTGGGACGCAAGATACGGTAATTGACGGGGAGACCGGCTATATTGTGCCTGTTGGCCGGCCGGAGGCTCTGGCCCAGGGGATGATCCGCCTGCTGGACGACCCGGCGTGGGCAGTGGAGATGGGTCGCCGGGCGCGAGAACACATCCTGGCGCTGTACGACGAGCAACACCTGCTGGCTGGCTTTGCCGAACTGTGGGAAACGACGGCAAAGCTGCGAAAGCGGTGACAGAGGGTTGCTGTGTCTTACTTGCGCGTGTTAATGATCACCCAGAAGGTGAACCTGGACGACGACATCTTGGGCTTCACCCACACTTGGGTCAACAAACTCGCCGAGCGGGTGGCGTGGCTTCACGTGTTGGCTCTCTCAGTAGGGCGACATGAATTGCATGACAACGTAACGCTGTACTCCATGGGCAAGGAGAGGGGAGCCGGTCGCCTGCAGCGATTCGTCAATTTCAACCGGGTGGTAGTCCCACTGGTGTTATGCCACCAGATAGATGTGGTGTTCATCCACATGGTGCCCCTCTACGCCATCCTGGCTGCGCCGTGGACGAAATTGCGCTGTATGCCGATGGTGCTATGGTTCACCCATAAAAACGTGAACTGGAAGTTACGGCTAGCGCATCAGTTGGTGGATCGAGTAGTCACTGCCTCGCCGGAGAGCTTCCGTCTGCCCAGCGACAAGGTGGTGGTGACGGGCCATGGCATAGATACTGAGGTCTTTAAGCCAGCGGAAGGCCCTCGTCCGAGACGACCGTTCACGGTGCTCAGCGTGGGGCGCATTTCGCCCATCAAGGATTATGAGACCCTGATCGAGGCGGCGGATATTCTGGTGAACCAGCGGGGGCTGCGAGATTTGTGTTTTATGGTGGTGGGGGATGTGGGAACACCGAGACAGGTCGCATACCGCGAACAGTTGTTGACCGAGGTGCAGCGACGGAGGCTAAGTAATAGCTTTGAATTTGTGGGTGTAGTGCCACACACAAGAGTGGTGACGTGCTATCAGCAGGCGGATCTGTTTGTTAACCTGTGCCCCACTGGCGGTCTTGACAAAGCCGTGCTGGAGGCAATGGCCTGCGGCGTGGTGCCCCTCGCCAGCAACGCTGCCTTCGAGCCGTTGTTGGGAACGCTGGCTGCACGGCTGATGTTCGCTGCGGGTAATGTGCCGGATCTGGCAGGTAAAATAGAACGACTTGTGCAACTCTCCGAAATGGAGAGAGGAGTATGGGGAAAAGAGTTGCGATCCATCGTCGTCCAGCAACATTCGGTGCATGGGTTAATGGATCGGTTGGTAGAGGCGTGGAGCCAAGGTGGGGAATGAATACATCCACGAATAGCATGGCTGTTGAATAGAGTGAAGGGATCCTGCATTCTGGATATCAGACATGTGCGGAAACAGGATGTCTTGCTGCATGGTTTCAGGCAGAGAAACCCCCAGGTTACTGTGGTGGGTGTGGACCTGGACGCGGAAACAGTGTTGGCAACACGGGACCAACACACAGTCGTAGGCGATGCTTTGAGATTACCTTTTCGAGATAACACTTTCGACGCTATCGTGGCTGGAGAATTGTTGGAGCACGTGTAGGAGGGTTTTGTCTTGCTGCGCGAATTGGCGCGAGTCTCGCGTCCAGGTGGTGCGGTCTATGTGACAACACCAAACCCTTTCTCGTTGAACAATTGGCTCCGACACTGGCTGTTGGCTCCTTGCCCATACGACAGGGCTTTCTTTCGGGGCTTCCTGGGCGATGTGGACCACAAGATGTTTTGGAATCCACCTTCGTTGTTCAATGCTATGGCTGAATTGGGACTGGAAATCATCGAGGCCACGACAATTGGGATCCGTGTTCCCTTCCTAGCTCGTGCCGTGGCAAGGCTTGGCTCATTGCAAATGCCCTGGTACCCTTTCAACCGTCTGGGAGGCTATTTGTGTGTGATGAGCCGCAAGAAATAAGTGGATCTACTGAAGTCCAATGAACTCATCTGAACTGACGTTCTTCGACCTTGGCCAAATTCACATAATGATTTCCGACGATGTTGTCTCTCAGCCGAACGAAGCCCTGCGTAATCTCTTCAGTACAGAAAACAGTGAGCGCAGATTTGCGCCGCAGCATCACGGAGCGATACGGTTAGGAGTGGCTGGCGGACCGGTTAGTCACACCTTCTAAACTGTAGGAGGTAGTAATGGTATCCTTTCGTCAATTATGGCGAGAAGCATGGCAGGGGAAAACCATTGCGCGCATCTTGACAAATCATGTGCTAGAGGAATGGCGTGGTGAGGTGCACGGTTTAGTGTTAGACTTGGCCTGTGGTAATATGCCTAGTTACCGACGTATCATGAGGTTGACGGAAAACCCGCATGTGCGAATCGTGGGTGTGGATTACGATCTGGCCTTGCGTCCAACAGTCGTAGCAAACCTGAAGTTGGCACTGCCATTCAAAGACAGTATAGCCGATGTTGTTATCATCTCCGGTTTTCTACATATACTTCCAGACCCCAATGCTTTGTTGGCTGAAGTGCAAAGAGTGTTCAAACGTGATGGTTTGCTCATATTGACTGCTCCGCTTATCTTCCCACGCAACCCCGAGCCTACTGATTACTGGCGTTTCACTGAAGAGGCGGTGCAATTATTATTAGAGCGGGCGAGTTTTGTTGATATTTCCATTGTCCCTGTTGGCGGGCGATGGACAGCAGTTGCTTATCTATTATACCCCTTTCTGGTCCCTCGGAAACTCATGTCGCCATTTGTTTACTGGCTCTGTTTGAAACTGGACGCCTGGACGAAGCGCTTTAGGCTTTCTGAATGCCCAATTGGATATGTTGTGAAAGCAAGAGCACCAGCATGAGTGTGCGAAACTGGGCAAGGAATGCTATTTACAGGCTGATTTATAGTCTTGCAGGTCCGGGGCAGGGCGTGCGTGTCATTTTGCTTTACCACTCCGTTGGCAGCGATGCGCCACATAGCATTCCTGTCTCGGCGTTTAAACAACAGATAAGGCTTCTTGCTGAAAGTTTCAAGGTAGTGCGGTTATGTGACCTACCAGAGGCGATGGCCTCAGAGTCATCGAACGCTAACATTACTTGCGTTACCTTTGACGATGGTCGCCGTGACAATTACGATTGTGCTCTGCCTGTGTTGGAACATTTTGGCATCAAGGCGACCTTTTTCATCACCACTGGTTTTCTGGACAAAGCTTTCCCCACTTTTGCTGGCGAGTATCCGATGATGACGTGTGCGCAGGTGCGGGAACTGGCAGCACTGGGGCATGAAATCGGCGCTCATACGACAAGCCATCCGAAACTCACGAAGGTGCCGTTAGAAACTGCCCGTGCAGAAGTTGAGAGCTCAAAGCGCTTCTTGGAAGACCTTCTAGGAGGCGAGGTCGTCTCGTTTGCTTACCCCAAGGGCGATTATAATGAAGCGGTTAGGGCCCTAGTCAGGTTGCTGGGCTTTCGGATGGCGGTGACCATTCATGAGGGTTTAGTGAGCGAGAGCCCCGACTGGCTGATGCTGCCAAGGGTGTGGATTAGCAACACATTGGATATGGGTGCGTTTAGGGCAAAAACTTCGCCATCTGTTGATTGGTATGCCCGATTGAGGGGAGAACATTGATGGAACTGTCTCAAGGGCAGGCGTTTGAAGACCGTCGGTGGATCGAAGTGTGAGATGGATCTTAAGGTTGTCTACATCACAAACTCCCGCCTTCCCACGGAGAAGGCGCACGGCGTGCAGATCATGAAGATGTGCGAGGCCTTTGCATCGAACAACGCAGAGGTGGAATTGGTCGTGCCCCTTCGCATGCAGACGGCGCAGATGCGACGGGTGCAAGATCTGTGGGCCTATTATGGCATCCGCGAGCGTTTCAAGCTGACTCGTTTGCCTTCTCTGGACTTGATCTTTCTCGACTGGTGTTTTCCAGGTGAGCTTTCTTACCTGCCGTTCTACGTGCAAGCTCTCACCTTCAACGTGGGCGCGGTGCTCTACAGCCTGTTGCGTCGAACGGATGTGCTCTACTCGCGAGATTGGATGTTCTTCCTGCTTTGGCTGCCCTGGTGCTGGTTGCATAAGCGCACGTTAGTGCTGGAAGAACACGCCTTTCCACACCGTGGCGGGTGGGGTGCCAGACTGCATCTGGCAGTCAGCCGTCGGGTGGACAGGCTGGTGGTGATTACCCACCGACTGAAAGAGCGATACGTTGCGGCCGGCATCCCTGCTGAGCGTGTGTTGGTCGCGCCCGATGGGGTAGACTTGGTGCGGTTTGAGAACCTGCCAGACAGAGATGAGGCGCGTCGGCAGGTGGGGTTGCCTCTGAGGAAGACAGTTGTGGGCTATGTCGGACGTTTTCATACTTTGGAGATGCCAAAAGGACTGAACACGCTTATCGAGGCAGCCGCGCTACTGAGAGGACAGGATACCGAGATCGTGCTGTGTTTCGTGGGTGGCCCAAGGGAGAGCTTTCCTGCTCTTCAAGCGTTGGCACACTGGCACGGGCTGTCATCAGACTCACTCATTCTGACGGATCGGGTGCCACTGCTTAAGGTACCACTCTACATGCGTGCGTTCGACGTATGTGCCATGCCTTTCCCGTGGACAGAACACTATGCGTACTATATGTCGCCGCTCAAGATGTTCGAGTACATGGCCAGCGGAACCCCTGTTGTGGCGACGGACCTGCCCTCGGCACGGGAGGTGCTGCGCGATGGAGAGAACGCGGTGCTGGTAGAGCCTGATAGCCCTGAGGCGCTGGCGAAGGGAATACGACTTGTGCTGGAGATGTCAGACCGAGGACAAGAACTCGCTGCGCAAGCCTACCATGACGTAACGGCGTTGAACTGGGAGAAGCGGGCAACGAACATCTTGGCTTTTGTGGGCGTGAATTGAAGGGAGCGGATGTGTCTCTGTGGCGGCGAATCCTGCAAGGGCTGACAGCCTTTTCGGCGGACACGCTGGTCAGCAATCTGGCCGCCGTGTTGAGCGCGGCTTTGGTCTTTCGCTACCTGGACGTATCCGCTTATGGTCAACTGACGTTGGCCCTCTCTTTCTATGCCACTGCTACGGTTTTTCTCAATTTCGGCCTGGGGGACGTGTTCACTGCCGAGATCGCGCGGGCGCGGGGGACGGGAAATCTAGGCTGGGTCAGGTTCCTGCTAACCGGGTATCTATGGCTCAACGTCATCATGGGTTGTGTTGTACTGATTGTTTTCCTCGCCGTCGGCCATCAGTGGCGCGATCCGTTATGGACCGTAATGGGGTTCTATCTCCTGACCACTGCTTTGAACGGGGTGGCCAGCGTGCTGTTTCACGGTTACACAAGTTACCGGCGCCTGGCGGCCCAGTCTGTCGCCCGGAGTGTCTCCCATTTGCTGTTGCTGGTTACCCTGCCCCTCTGGTGGCGAGGGGCGACCCTGTTAGGAGTAGCGTGGACTTATCCCTTGATGGACGTCATTGCCTTGTTGGTATCCCCCTGGCTGGCCCAGAGGGCACTGCGCGGCCTGCGAGGCGTTCGGGCTGATGGATATTCGCTGGCTTCGTTAGTCGTGCTCTTGCGTCAGCAAGGTATCTACGCCACGTTGAGCATCCCGGTCAAAAAAGTTGCCGATCAATTACCTGTCTGGTTTCTAAAGGCTCTGACCGGTGACCTGGGGGTGGGGATCTATGGTGCGGCGCAGAAGGGGTTCTCGTTAATCTATGCTTTCTTTAGTGCCCTGGAGACCACTATTTTCCCCCTGGTGTCTGAGCAAATAGAAGTGGACAAGGAGCGGCTGCAAATCGCGTTGCGGCAGATGCAAAAGTATACGTTTTGGTTGGGGCTCGTCGTGGCGGTGGTGGGTGGCTTGACGGCTAACTGGCTGATACTGATTGTTGCAGGAGGGGAGTACTTGGCCGCGATGCTAGTGTTTCGCCTGATGCTTTGGCTTCTGGTCGTATATGCTTTCCTGCAGTCTCAGCGGCCGCTGTTCTACGCTCTGGGGCAGCAGAGGTGGCTGTTTGTCATGTATGTGATTAGTACGGCTGCGTACGCACTGCTGTTGTGGGCCGGGATCACAGCACTGGGCGTGATTGGAACGGTGTGGGCAGCACTGATCAACAGTACAGCCTTTGCTTTCGTCAGAATGTTCGTACTTTGGCGATTGGACCCGCAAATGGTGGTTGATCCACGAAGTATCTTCAGAGTTGAAGGGTTTGACCGCCGATTGTGGCAGGTGGCACGGGAGTGGGTGGGCAAGCATGGTGCATGCAAGTCGTGAATTCAATACCACCACTCGGCGCACGACGCGCCATCTGCTGGTTGGCATATTTGTCCTAGCCGTGGTTTGTCGTGCAGTTGCATTCTTCGTCGTGCTCTTTCCTGAACAGAGGCACATTGGTGACGATACGGTGCACTACGAGTGCATTGCCCGTAACCTTGTAGCTGGCCGAGACTACTCCTCCTACGAAAACGGAGCGGTTCCAACGGTTGATCGCGCTCCAGGCTACCCTTTTTTCCTGGCAGCTATTTACCTCGTTTTCGGCACGTCACCGTTCGCGGTCAGCGCGGTTCAAATACTGATAGGTGGATTGACCTGCGTTGTCGTCTACCACATCGGCAGACAAGTTGCTGGTTCTACTGTTGGCCTGATCGCATCCATCGTGACAGCGTTGTATCCTTCCTTGACGCTAGATGCCGGTGTCATTCTGACCGAGCCTCTTTTTACTTTCCTGGTGACCTTGGTCGTTTGGAGCCTAGGCCATGCTTTTGAGCGTCGCTCGACGCTGTGGTACGGTATAACAGGTTGTCTCACCGGACTGGCTGCTCTGACACGACCGACAGCACTGTGGATACCACCGTTTATGCTGTTTGGAATGTTGTTCTTACATCGCTCTTGCCGGAGAGAAACTATCACGCATTTCGTTGCCTTGGCTCTTTCGTTCCTGGCGATTCTGGCTCCGTGGGGCATCCGCAACTACGTCCAGTTCGGCTCTCCGCTGCTCTCGGGAGCTTATGGAGGGCTGGCTTTCTGGGAAGGCACCATCGCGCCCAACGAGGAACTGATGCCCGACAGAGATGCTCTTCGGGCCAGCGTAGGGGGTATAGAAGGCATCACTGGCCTGGCAGTTCTGGAAGTCAACCGCAGATTGTATCAGGCTGGCTGGGACAACATTAAGCGGTCCCCCGGACACTACGTGAGGCTGTGGTTCCAAAGGCTTTGGGAGATGTACAAGCGTCCTCACTACATCGGGATTTTCGGCGGCACATTTGGTGGTCAGGGGCTGGGGCAAAGGCTGAGAGAGTTTGTTTCGCCTCCTTTTGAAGCCCGGAATATTGAGATGCTTGGAGATTTCATGAAACGGCCGGAACTGTGGTATAAAATTATCGTGGAATTGTTGCATTTTCTGCTACTGGGATTCGGAAGCGCCGGGGTGGTGATCTCGCGGCAGGCATGGCGCAAGGCGCTGCCCACGGCGGTGGTCATATTGGCTCTTACAGTTGTCCCCGTTTGTACGTATGCGATTAGTCGCTATGCATTGCCACTGATGCCACTGTTTGCTGTATTCGCTGCTGTGGCTGTTCAGCGTGTCCTGTGCGGTCACAGCATCGCTGACGTTACAGTGGCGAAAGAGGGGGAAACAGAGTGAGAGTATGTTACTTGACTTCTGCCCTCTCTCACCATGACGGCTGGGGCCGATACTCACTAAAAGTTGTCGAGAGCGTATTGCAACGAAGCATCGAGCCGGTGGTCCTGACTCCTGTGAGCGCGAGTGAAGGTGAGATCTCCGGGATAGAACTTCACCCTATCTTGATCCCTCTGTTCTCCGGAAGGAGCCTGGCTTCGCTCCGCATGTTCGGAGTCTGGTCGCAGGTACGACGATACGCCGCGAGCTGTGATCTGATCCACTGCCTGGTCGAGCCGTATGCACCTCTTGCTGCTCTCGGTTCGTGGAGGAGACCATACATAATTTCTGGAGTAGGCACATATATGGTTCTACCTCTGGAGCACCCTCTTAAGAGTATTGGGTTTAGATTCGTCTACAGAAACGCTGCCAGAATCGTGTGTATCAGCGAGTTCACGCGACACCGGATCTTGGAACACCTCCATCTCGACAACACTGTGGTCATACCTTTGGGCGTGGATAGCGATTTCTTTCAAAGTACTCCCACATGCGTCCACGAGAGAAAAGATTTCCCTCTTGTGCTCAGCGTGGGCGCGCTTAAGCCTCGGAAGGGGTACGACGTTTCGATCCGTGCCATCGCCAAAGCCCGTAAAGCCATTCCCAATCTGCGTTACGTCGTCATTGGCGATCAAGGTGCCTTTGGATACGTGAGCCACTTGCGGATGTTGATTACAGAGCTTGGCTTAGACGGCGCGGTACGCCTCCTGGGACAGGTCTCAGAAGCTGAGTTGAGGGATTGGTACCAACGTTGCGACTTGTTCCTGCTTACGCCAGTGCAGGTAGGAGGAGCGTTCGAAGGGTTCGGGTTAGTGTACTTGGAAGCGGGAGCCTGTGGCAAGCCAGCGGTAGGATCTCGCTCGGGCGGGGTGCCAGACGCGGTGATAGATGGGCAAACCGGTCTGCTGGTGCCAGAAGGGGATGTGGAAGCGGCAGCGAATGCTATCGTGCAGGTGCTTTCTGACCCTGACCTGTCTAGGAGGCTAGGGCAGGCTGGTCGGGAGCGAGCCAGAGGGCTCTCGTGGGAGGTTTACGCTCAACGACTGGAGAGGGTGTACCAGGGTGCACTGGAACGGAGGAGTAGACGAAGGTGAGGCTGAAGTCGCTCTTGAAAAAGTGCCTCCCGCCCGGATGCGTGGATTGTCTGGTGAAAACCCGCCAGAGATTGGTTTCGCTACTCAGTTATCCCCACTCCGCATCGCTGGCCCTTGACTACGACCAGTATTGGGAAACAAAAAGAGGTTCTCGTATGGGAATTCTCTTACGATATCGGGAAGATCGGGCGCGGGCGATTGCAGGTGTAGTGGAAGAGGGCGCCAGCGTGCTTGACGTAGCCTGCGGCGACGGGGCGATCCTCCAATATCTCATTGAGCACAAAGCGGTGGATGCCCACGGCGTGGACATCTCCGAGCGGGCAGTTGCCCACTGTCGCGCACAAGGGTTGGACGTGCGCCTGGCGGATGTGGCGCAACCAGAAGCTCTGAACGTGCTGGCGGTATATGATTACATCATCTTGTCAGAGATTATCGAGCATATCCCCATCCCTGAAGATTTGTTGGATGGCCTGCGCAGTCATGTTCGCCGGGCGTTTATCGTCTCGGTGCCCAACACCGGCTACATCTGGCATCGCCTACGATTGCTTCTAGGGCGGTTCCCACTCCAGTGGCTTGCTCATCCTGGCGAGCATCTTCGCTTCTGGACTCACGTTGACTTCCTGTGGTGGGCAGACTGGCTGGGCTATCGTGTGCGGGCTGCGCTCCCCTATCAAGGCACGCCAGGCCTAAAGCGCCTGTGGCCCAACCTGTTCGCCAGTGGGATAGTATATGTCCTGGAGGCTGGAACCAAATGAAACTCGTACTCTTCACCATGGGCCAGAATTCTAGATCCGCACACCGCGCTGTACTGTTGATTATCTTCGCGGCTGCACTTCTGTACGCTGCCGGTCTCAGCCCCTACTTGCAAGGCGGTGGGGACGACATCTATTACCTGACTGTAGCCAAGTCTCTGCTCGAGGGCAAAGGATTTGCCAGTGGCCATCTCGTCGGCAATCCCCCCGATACCTATCATACGCCTTTCTTCCCGGTGCTCCTGGCTGGATTGTATCGCTTCTTCCCAAATGACTATGTTCTCTTGAAGCTCGCATCGCTGGTGCCAATGCTGATCGCCATATACCTGGTCTTCAGGTTGGCATTGGAGTACGTGAGTCCGAGACAGGCAACTATCATCAGCCTGTTGTTCGCGCTGAACCCTCTGGTGTTTCGGTCCACCCATGACATTCTGAACGAGCCCCTCTTTATCGTGCTCTCGACAGCGGCGCTTCTGTGCCTGAAACGTTACAACGAGACCCGTTCTTATGACGGCTGGCCTTTTTGGGGGTCTATTCTTTTCGCCAGCGCTTCGTACTACACCAGGTCTATGGGTATCCCCTTGCTTATGACCGCTGTGCTGTACTTTCTGGTGCAGAAGAAGTGGAAGAAGGCCCTCTTGATTGGCAGCGGCATTGCGCTGCTGGTGGCCCCGTGGCTGGTCAGGCAGGCGCTTTTGGGTCCGTCGTCGGAACTACAACTGACTTATGCTCCTTTCTACTTTGCCCAGGATCCTACCGATCCATATTCACCAGCAGTGACACTGACGGGCCTGGCTCTTCGCGTGTTGAGGAAAGGGACTGGCTACCTAGTGCGAGAGCTGCCAGCTCTGATCACTTTTTCTGACTTTTTTGACGGTGTTTCTTTGGCTTATTTTCAGCCAATCTTTCTGCTTATCATGACTTTGGGACTTTTCCTTTCGATGCCAGTGTTGGTCGGATACCTGCGCAGCGTCAGGCAGGGCAGGCTGCTCCTCGCTCTATATGTGCCGTTGTATTTTGCCCCTCTGGTGACTTGCAGCTTCTCCTCGCCCCGGTTTCTCGTTCCCCTCAGCCCTCTTCTCCTGCTGTTCCTCGTGGAGGGAATGATGTCACTTCCGATGCACCGGTGGTCGCGTCTGGCCGTGGTCGTTATCATTGCCATCACGCTCATCTCCGATGGGGCCGAGTTGCGTCGCTCCCACGCCGTGGAGGTCCCCACTCAAGGGGAATGGCAACTGGTGGAGTGGATGAAGGAAAACTCATCGCCGGACACAGTCTTGATGGGCGGTCCGATTGGGATACTCTATCTCCATACTGGGAGGCAGGGCGTTCCCCTGTGGGGAAAGCTGACGCAGCAAGAGATACTGGATCGAATCCAGAGGTACGGGGTCGACTATGTGTCCCTTTACTCTGATGCCGATTATTCCCAGGATGCTGCATCGGCTCAAACGGCTCGCAACCTGACAGAACTGATACAAAATCATGTTGATCGGTTTGTCCTGGTGTGTGAGAACGAGGACGTTGCCCTCTACTCAGTGGAGTTGCCGTGACCTGTCGTCGCATTTATTACATCTTCATAGGTGTTATGTTAGTCATCTATCAGCCGGAAGGGCGGTGATCCATGCGGTGAACAGGGACAGGCTATGTGGGAAAGGATGGCGCAGACAGGATCGTCGACCGAGCCCGGCGCAGCTTTGAGTCCTTGGGGTGGCCGGACGTGGAATTGAAACATGTGAGTTGCAACTTGTGTGGCTCTCGGAATGCAGAGATTCTCCATCCAAGCACTATGCGGAATTTGGAGGGTCCTTCCGACTTCAGTACCCTGCGTTGTACGACTGCAAGCTACGGCCGGCATTTCACGATCGTACGTTGCAAGTCCTGCGGCCTCGTATATGCGAACCCAAGGCGTCCATTGGATGTCCTCCTTCAGGAATACGAAAGCGTGGAGGATCCGCTGTACGTGGCAGAGCGAGACGGTAGAGTGTTAACTTTTTCACGAAATCTCAAGCCATTGGAAGAAATCACGGGGCCAGCGGGGGGGCGTCGTCTGCTAGACGTAGGATGCCATGTCGGCGTCTTTCTAGAAGTGGCCAGCGAGCACGGCTGGGAGCCGTGGGGTGTTGAACCTTCTTGTTGGGCAGTCAGGCTTGCGCAAGAACGGGGACTACGAGTGGAATTGGGCACGCTGACCAAGGTAGCCTTTCCCAGTACGTTTTTTGATGTGGTGACCTTGTGGGATGTGATCGAGCATCTCTCTGACCCTAAAGCTGAACTCGAAGAAATCTATCGTATTTTGAAACCAGGTGGGTTGGTCTGTATTCACACGATAAATATTGAGAGCTGGATGGCACGGCTATTGGGGAGACGGTGGCCATGGTTCCTGGAGATGCACATCTACTACTTCTCACCACGTACCCTGGGGCGAATGTTAGAGGAGATAGGCTTCCAGGTGCATAGCTATATGAACCAGGGGCGTTTTATCAGACTGAGTTACCTCGCTACTCGCGTTGAAGCCTTTTTCCCAAGGGTTGGACGACTTCTTGGTGCACTGGTAGACCGGATGAGTTTAAACTCTGTGCCGGTACCTATCAATCTGGGTGACCTGTTTACCATATTCGCGATCAAGCCCTAATTACCTGGCAGATTACAGGACAGACCATGTATGTATGCATCACATTTCACGCTGAGAGACTGCACTCGGATGGGTTGTGGGGTAGACTAGCCGAGATTGTCAGCTTTTTCAATGCGCAGGCGATTAAGGCAACCTTCTTTTCCATTGCCCCGCTCCACCCGGTTTACCGAGAGCAGCCAGGCTTTTCCGAGAGGAAGTGGATTGAACGGTTAAACTGTCTTAGGCAAAGCGGGCATCTAATTGAGCAGCACACCCATTTCTATGGCGGAAGGGAGAAAAAGGGTGATTTCTCCTACGACAACGTGAAAAAACGTCTGGAAGAGGACAAACATTGGCTGGAGCGACATGGATTTCCAATACAGGGTTTTGTAGGAGGCGCTTGGGTTATAAATGAGGAGGTCTTCCGGCTTTTGATTGAGAATGGCTATAAATACGACTGTACGGCTAGGAACTTTGAACTCAAGTACCTGCGAGGGCGTGGGGATCACCTTCTAACGTCTCAGCCGTTTCAGGTTCTATCGGGAACTAGTAGTCTACTCGAGGTGCCAACCACTGCTTCGGTGAAGAAAATGCTGCTGAGTTCCCTGCCCTTTGTTTCACATAAACCTTGCCTCGTTGCAGGGGAGAATATAAGATTTTGCATCGTATACCTCCATGATTACGATTTGGCTAAGGCTATGGTTGGAAATGCCCTCAAGCTAGGAATTCATTGGTTAAAGGCTAAGGGCGGCAAATTTATTACAACGAGGGAATTGTACCACATTTTGAGTGTCGTCCAGTTAGAAGAGCGCGTTCTTGGGGGGGGTTAGCCAGTGAGCTTGTTCGAATCAGCCCAGCCAATTGTCGGCGAGATAGCCAGGGTACACCTGCTGGAGAGGGTGCTAGAGATAACAGCGAATGAAAAGTTTAGCATCCTGGATGTGGGATGTGGAGATGGCAGCCTATGGAGGCCCTTGTTGGGAAATGACAAGATTGGACTCTGGGGCGTCGATCGCGATAAGGAAAGAGTAGAGGCGGCAGCCGCGGTGTTTGGTAAGGACAGGGTAAAAGAGGGGAACATCTATAACTTATCACGCTTATTTGAAGGGTTGCGCTTTGAAGCAGTCGTCTCTGCTCAGGTGTTCTCATACGTCAGGAACCTAAGAAAAGGGTTAAGGGAGATCAATAGGGTGACAAAGATGGGAGGAAAGTTGCTCTTCACCATTGGGTTGCTCAAATACCATAAGAGTTACCGACGCCTGAGGCGCAAGCTAGCAGGCTATTTGTGGGAGGAGCATTATTACCGATATTACGATGAGGTAGAGCTGGCAGAGTTGCTAAACGGGGCAGGGTTCGGGGTGGATGAGGTTCGCTTTCACACTATCCATCCTTTAAAGGAGATCCATAACCGGATCATCTCCCTTGAGAACAGAAACCGGATGCTTCAGAAATGGAAGGAAATGGAGGATATTTTGGCAAGTGATCCTGAGTTTGCCCTTAAAGGCAAGCCGTATTGTCTAGGGTTGTATATGGAGGCGACCAAATATCGCGAAATCGAATGAGGTTTCCTCTTCTCAAAGAGTCTGCTGCTGTGAAGAGCACTAGAATACTACACGTCATTTACAGCCTCGAAATCGGCGGGGCGGAGATGGACCTGGTCGCCAAGGCTAAGGTCTTGGTTGAGAGATATGGATATCAGGTCGCTATTGTTTGCCTGCTGAGGCGCGGGGAGTTAGTGGAGGAAGTGGAGAGAGATGGAATTAGAGTCATCGGCCCTGTGATGAGTGGGAGCTCAGACATTAGAGTTATCCCCTGGCTCCTCAGAATAATACGCTCCGGCAAGTTCGACGTCGTCCATACCCACATGTTCGCCTCCAATTTTCTGGGACGCGTGGCGGCTACACTCGCCGGGGTTCTGGTCATCATATCAACTGTTCAACTCATCGCCGAGAGGGAGAAATGGTGGGAGATGCTCCTCGACCGAGCGTTGCAATTCAAGACCGATATGATGATCGCCTCCTCTGAGGCGGTGCGACAGAGCTTCATCCAGCGAGGTATCCGGCCAGCGAAGATTGCCGTTATCCACAATAGTGTGGACTTTGCCCGCTTTGATGCCGTTGACCGGGAAGCAGCCCGCCGGGCAATGCGACAAGCATTTGGGTGGGACGAGGGCCACTTTGTGGTGGGCACTGTCGCTCGTCTGGAGAGGATCAAGGGCCTGGATCACCTGATCGAAGCGGCGAAAACGGTAGCGGAAGCCCTCCCTCAAGCCCGGTTTCTTGTCGTCGGTGATGGCCCGCAACGAGAGGATCTGCTCAGCCGGGTTCATCACTTGGAACTGGGGGAACATTGTATCTTCGCCGGCCTCCGAAGCGACGTCCCACAAATCCTCCCCGCCTTCGACCTCTTCGTGTTGCCTTCTCTGTCTGAGGCCCTAGGTACTGCCGCCATCGAGGCTTTGGCCAGTGGGGTGCCCGTAGTGGCCAGTCGGGTGGGCGGAGTGCCCGAGGTCGTAACCCACGGCGAGACCGGGCTGCTGGTTCCACCCGGCGATGCGATGCAACTGGCACAGGCTATCTTGCATGTGGCCGCCAACCCGGCTGAGGCCAGGCAATGGGCCGAGCGCGGTCAGAAAAGAGTGCGTCTAATGTTTGACGTGAACAGATT
>Ga0315309_1000185_pt1 | contig 37678 bp, 38 predicted proteins | sample TDP4_MG_FD_203080 | JGI IMG/M metagenome (GOLD analysis project Ga0315309, IMG submission 203080) | Freshwater sediment microbial communities from Lake Towuti, South Sulawesi, Indonesia - TDP4 | ecosystem: Environmental > Aquatic > Freshwater > Lake > Sediment | place: Indonesia: South Sulawesi...
TTGGTCTCCTCGCCCAAGCATGCACTCCGCCAAGATTGCCCAGGCGTTGGCGTGGCTCCAGATGGAACCGTTTTCCTTCAGCCCGGGCACGTAGCTGGTCAACCCTCCTATTTCAGGATAATACCTTGAGTAGGCTGGAGCAAGAAGAATCAGCCCATATTGAGTGTCAAGATATTTTTTCGCCGAGTTCATGCAGTGTATTGCCCGTTCTTTGTCGGCGATTTGGCTGATGACAGCCCACGATTGAGCGTTGAGGTATATCTTTCCCTCTTTGCACTTTGAACTTCCCACGGGTTTTCCCGAATCGTCGAACGCCCGGATGTACCACTCCCCGTCCCATGCGACATCGTTAACGTGGGCTTTGGTCTTTTCGGCATTGGCTGCAAATTTTTGGGCGTCTTCTTGCTTGTATTCTTTGCAGAGTTCTGTCAGTTCTAGGAGGGCTTTGTGGAGCAGCATGACTGTGAAAACGCTCTCAGCCGCGTTGTTTGGACCCGGCAGGCTTAGGGGGTCGTTCCAGTCTGCAGTTCCCAGCAGAGGCAGGCCATGGTTCCCCGTGTTGTTGAGGGTGAAGTTTATGGACCTTTTTAGGTGTTCATAAAGGCTTGCGCTTGAACCTTCAACAAATCTGACGTTTTCATCTAGGATAGTCATGTCTCCTGTTTCTTTGATGTATTCGCATACTGAAAGGATTAGCCAAAGATGGTCATCGCTAAAGAATTTCATTTTCTCTTTCGTGTAGTGTGGGAAGCCTCCTTCTCCGGTGAGTGGAAAGTATAAGTGGTAGACATGGCCGTCTTCAAACTGGTTTTTGGCGAGATCTAGAATACGTTGACACACCCTTTTTGACAAAGCGTGAACTATGCCTAAAGCGTCTTGATTGCAGTCTCGGAAGCCTATTCCCCTCCCTATACCTGTTTCATAAAGAGAAACATATCTAGACCAGTCGAAAGTTGTCCTACACTGATACTGGTTCCAAACATTAATCATTGTATTAAAATCTTTGTCCGGAGCGTCCACCTGGAAGTTGCTAAGGTAGGTGTCCCAATATTCCCTTAATCTTTGAGATTCTGCGTCTACAGCGGCTTTTTTCTTGTACTTTTGGATGTGCTTTTTTGCTTCAGACTTTCTTTTCGCCACGCCTAGGATGAAAATGATTGTTTTTGTTTCTCCAGGACCGAGTTTCACAAGGTTGCTAGTAGCTGCTATGGGGTTACCTCCAAGGCTTTCAGAGTTAAAGCATCGACCTCTTTCCACGGCTAGCGGGTTAGATTCGCTGTGATAGGGTCCGATGAACTTTTCTCTGTTACAGTCGTATCCGGTGACTGCACCATTTGAGGCGAAAAAAGCGTATCCTGTGCTAAGGTCGAAAAAGTGGTGGAAAATGGCGTCTTCCTCGCATTTGGCTACACCTCTGAACTGGATAGATTGGAGGTCGGTTTGGTCGTATTCCGCTTGCCATAGGCAGAACTCGGCGTATGAAAACACTGTTAGTTCTCTCTCTTCATCGGAAACGTTTTTTAGGGTTAACATCCAAATCTCTAAGTTCTCGTCCAAAGGCACAAAGTACACGACTTCAGCTTCGATATTCGAGTGGGAAGAGGATATTTTTGTGTATCCTAGTCCATGTCTGCATTCGTATTTGCTTAGCTCTTTAGGGACGGGCTGCCACGTTGGAGACCAGTGTTCACCAGCTTTATTGTCTCTGATGTAAAGGTATCTTCCCGGCCTATCCATGGGCACGTTATTATACCTATATCGGAGTATTCTCCTATCTTTGGGATCTATGTGAAAACTGTATCCGCCAGCCGTGTTGGAAATTATAGCACAGTATTCGCTGTTGCTTAGATAGTTGATCCACGGCGTGGGGGTGTCGGGTCTTACAATTGCGTATTCCTTGTTATCTTGCAAAAAATATCCGTAATCCATATTTCTGCACCTTTTTGGGTTTTGCGTGTAATATGCGCAAGTATCCTTTATACTTTTATGGCGAGAATGTAGATGGGATGAAAACACAAGAACGCGATTATGCGTGCGATTCATTCTTTGAGTGGGTTTTGTATTGGTTTTGGACAGTTAATGGCTTTTTCTATGGTGGAGTATTTTCCGTGGAATGTGGTTCACTTTCCGTCCACATTTCTGATTATTTGTATAGCTTCTTCGAGCTGTGCGATTCGAACAGGGGTTTTCGGGAAAGGTACCTTTCCATCTGCGAAAGAGGGCGGCGGGCTGGTCTTCAACTATGCTCGCGGTGCCTAAAAGGCGAAACCATTATTCGCGATTACCTGTTTGTACCAGTAGAAACTCTTTTTGGGAGTACGCTTCAGGGTCTGATAGTTAGTGTGGACGAGCCCGAAACGCTTACTGTAACCTTCGGCCCACTCGAAGTTATCAATAATTGTCCATACGAAATATCCATTGAGTCTCACCCCGTCCTTGATGGCACTATATGCCGCAGCAATATGGTCTCGAAGGAAAGCTATTCGATCGTCGTCTTGGACCTTGCCTTCCTTTATCACGTTGTCTTCGAAGGCAGCGCCATTTTCGGTGACGTAAAGCGTTGGATTACCGTACTCCCTTCGTAAGCGTATCAGTATCTCGTATAATCCGTTGGGATAGATCTCCCAGCCCCTCTCTGTGGTGGGCGTGTTCTTCTGAACCACCTTAGCCCGTGTTAGATGATTGGATGGATCATAAGCTGCGAGGAAACGCGTATAATAATTTACCCCCAGAAAGTCTAAAGGTTGTTTGATCAGATCCATATCTTCCTGGTTAGGTTTCATTCCAACCTCCTCTGCCAATGGTGGATACTCGCCCTTGAAGATTGGATCGATGAACCAGCGATTCCTGAACTCATCGAGCTTGCTGGCTGCCTCCCGATCCTTTTCATCATCGCTGATCGGATGCACGACATTAAGGTCTACAACTGTACCTACTTGGAAATCTTTGCTGATGTCCCGTAGAACTTGAATGGCTTTCCCTTGGGCAAGCCCTAGATGGTGCGAGACCTTTAAGGCTAATTCCAGATTTTTTATACCTGGCGCATGAGTTCCATAAAGATGCCCCAACCACGCTATACATCTAGGTTCGTTAAGGATCAACCATCGCTTGACCCTGTCGCCTAACTCGCGAGCCATGAGCCGAGCGTAATCTGCGAAGTACCGAACGATATTCCGATTGGCCCATCCTCCTTCGTTTTGTAGCACCTGAGGCAGGTCCCAGTGATAAAGACAAACCCATGGTTCGATTCCCGCTTCCAACAGCTTGTCGACAAGGCGACTGTAGAAGTTGAGGCCAACCCTATTGGCATCGCCTTTTCCATTAGGAAGCACACGAGGCCAGGATATGGAGAATCGATATGCATGCACGCCCAACTCTTTCATTAAAGCCACATCTTCTGTATAGCGATGGTAATGGTCGCACGCTATATCCCCAGTATCACCATTCTTGATATTTCCAGGGATGAGAGAGAAGCGATCCCAGATCGATTCACCCTTCCCGTCCTCGTTCCAAGCACCTTCGATCTGATAAGAGGAACTCGCAACGCCCCAAAGAAAACCATGTGGAAAAGCGATTCTCCCTCTGGCCACACACATAGAGTTTCACCGAATCCTTTTGATATTTGCCGTTTTCCATATTTGTGTTTTGTTTGCATAAGAAAAAACTTGGGCTCGAACCCGTTCGGGTTTTAATCCTGCCCGGTCCACAAGACTTTGAACGAAAAACTCTTAACCTCTGGAGACATATGCCTATACGGTGAAATGCGTGTTGTTCGTAACTCTGCTTTCTCCTAAAGGAAAGGGAATGGACGCCGTAAAATATCTGAAGAGTTTGAAGGGAAAGGGAAACATCAAAATCCGAGACGTGCTCTTCACCTTCGGCCGCTACGACGGAATAATAATCTTTGAAGCCCCAGACGAAAAAGAAGCTATGAAATTCGTCATGGAAACAGGCTTCACAACACAGTACACCGTAGAAACTTTGGTTGCTGTTCCAGCCAAAGGACTGTAAAAGCAGACAGCTTCGGCTCCTTTAATTTAGCAGCGATTTCACTAGTCTCGCCATATTTTTTCTCTAGCAAGCTTGCAGCGCTCTGAAGTCTCCCCGAATATTACTGCAAATTTTTTCCCTGACCCTCGCTATCATCTTTTTAATAGTAAGATAAAGGTTGCATAACTAAAAGACAGAGTTAGTGCAAATTTACGAACTCGAGTGATAACGCTGAGAAAAAACCATTCATTTTCGAGTATATCTGTTTCTTTAAGCTTTCTTGCAACCTTTGTGGCGCAAGGCAGAAAAAAGGGGGATGAGGTTGGTTCTGGCTAACGATCTCTATATTCGACGAGCTGATGCTGCTCCGCAGCTGCAGCGGGAGGTATGTGTGAAGTACTCTCCGATGTTAATTACGAGGATGCTTCCATCGGGCGCTTCAATGGCCATTGGGACATAATATCCTGTGACTTGTTGTGACCCGCCTGGATAGGCTCCTGGGTTGTTGCCCGGTGGGTCTAATGGCGGTGGGGCTCCTCCAACATCTGGAACGTATGGCACTAGTGCGGGGTCGCCGATGAGGTACATGGTGCTCCAGTAGTTCATGCCAGCCATTGTGGCATAGTAGTAGTGCAAGACGTGAGTGTTGACGTTAGCGTATGCCATAGCTTCGCCTATTGAGTATTGAGTGCCTGTGGCTGGGTTTGTGTGAGTTAATGCGTTGTAGAAGTATGCTGCGCTGCAGTCGCCTTCACAGACCTCTTGGCTTGTGATGCCCATTATTACGGCGACTGCTCCCTTGTCGACGATTTGGAGTGGGAACTCCGAGGCTCCTGTCATGCATGCTGTAACACGGACCACGGCGTAATCCAGTGGAGGCACTCGCTCTATGTATTGAGATCGGACTGGGCTGTCGAGAACGTCGTTGTTTATGAAGTCCCAGATTTCTCCTGACCAGCCGCCAGCTGGCGTCTCACCACCAATTTCAATGTCGTAGTAGTATCCTGTTGACCAGTCATATGGAAACGTGGTCAAGCCGTTACCCGGTCCTGCCACGCCTGTCATGAAGTTTCCGTGGCATGTTAGGTGCCAGTATCCCACACCAGCCACAAGCTCTGGTCTCACGTTAGCCCAAGTTGGATACCCATCTGGTGGGCCGTCTGGAGTGTACCATGCTAAATCAAAGCCTGCGTTTGTCAGCATGCTCGGCAATTGAGTATAGTAGTCGTAGACGCCAACCGTGTAGGATGCAAGGAATCGCCCTGCCTTTTCAGTATTGGCGGCAACCCACTCCTTATATGTGCCCGCACGGTCAACCAAAGCCACAGCATCAGCAACGGTGTCACCAGTTATTCTGCCGCACGCATATCCGTACCATGATAAGCATTCTTCGATAACGAAGGGGCAGTAGGCAACAGGCACTTGTTGGGCGTTCATGCTTGATGGCCACGCGTCTGCGGGAAATGGAAGGCTCGAGTCCCACCATTGAGCCATTCCTAAGGCTGATACCCAGTCTGACCTTCTGGTCTTGATGTCTCCTACCAGAGCCACGTAGTGCGGCTGGTATCCAAGTTCTGCTTCAAACCAATCGTGGAACAAGTCGCGTACGTCCGCCTTATGCCTATCCAAGTGGAGTATGACGTTTATCTGTGCCTTGTCTCCTGATCTGTAATACCCCATCGGAACTGGAATGCTTCGATAGCCCCATGAATAATACGCTATCCATAGGTAAATTTTGAGGCCACCGTCCATCAACAAGTACTTCACTTGTCTGTCAAGGTCCATAACAACGCTCTGTATTTCCGGGGGCAAAACAAGGACTACCGCTTGAGGATGATAATATAGGAGCCTATCTATCACTGGTTGCCATTCTGTTTCTTCTTGTGGCGCAACAATTATGACATAACTCTGGTCCGTCGCTCTAGTTGTGACCAAAACTGTTGGTACCAATAATAAGATTGTTGCAAGCAGCGCTACTAATTTAAGTTTTCCGTTCATCTTCTCTTCTCCTTTCTCTTAAAAGAAGTTATATATCGTTATCTTGTATATTTTAATCTTATGGAACCCCTATTCTACTAATCATTAAGGTTCTCGCTGTGCGTTCCCCCGTATAATTGGAACAGGGAACAATGCTCACTGCAAGCGGACTGCCGCCAAGACCTGTTCCAACCCGAACCACTGTGAACTTCAACCTCAACTACGATCTGAATGACATGCTAACTGGCACACGGCAAAGCCTCCGTTCTGTGGAACCAACCAACGCACCAACCGCAGTCGCAGTACCAGTCGAGATCATCTACAATCCATAAATGAAGGAGCAAGATAATCCCCAATCCTCACCTTTTTTACAATTAGAATAAAAGCACAAACCATAAACCAATTTGAGACCCTAGAAAACCTCCATTTCGACAAAGGAATTGTGAGAATAGGCAAGCTTTTACAGGTTAAGGCGGGCCCGGTGGGATTTGAACCCACGTTCTTCGGCTCCGAAGGCCGGCGCCTTGATCCACGCTGGGCTACGGGCCCGTAGGATAGAATAGGTTTAAATGATTAAAAGGGTTCCGAAAATCCTTAAAAATAGTTAAATGGTTTATAGTAGTTGACGTTGTTGGGCCGGTAGCTCAGCTTGGCTGGAGCGTTCGGCTGATAAAGTCGCAGAAACCGAAAGGTCGAGAGTTCAAATCTCTCCCGGCCCACTTTGAAGTTATTTGTGCTTGCGGAAAAATCATTAGATTATGTGTTGTGCAACGTGTTATGTGCCGGAGATCGTAGGCTCTAAGGTTATCTTGGCGATGGGGGAGTCGGGGGAGGGGGCGGTGGAATATGTCTTAAGGAACGTTGTTTCGACGCTCTTCTTTTTAAATATACTATCCCTAGAGCCAAAAGCAATGCGGCTGATACAGCTATAATTAGTATATAGATCCATGGCGAGACACCAGTGGGATAAAGCAGATTGTTGACTTCCGCACTAGACATACCAGGATGAAGCGTAAACTGCCTGTCGGATTTCCCATCTTTGTCATCATCAACGCCCAGGACTATTGTGGCTTGTGGAGTGCTGAGGTCTTTCCACTCTGGGATCGAAATGAAGTGTGCTATGCCCGCTTTGGCTTGGACTTCTAATAGGTCGAACGTTCCGCTCGCGTTTGATGTGAGGTGGTTGAGCTGAAGGGAGTACGCCTTATCTTCGCTGGGGTTGATTAGGAACATGGTGTTGTTTGCGAAGATTCTTATTTGGTCGCTGGTTGAGGCTGTGAGTGTGGAGTTTAGTGTTACAATGTTAAGCATGTCTAGTTGGTCAAAAACCATCTGCAGGGTGTAGTTTCCTGTAGCCATTCCATTCACTAATATTGTGTATGTTACGTTTAGAGGCAGCATATACATTTCTATGCCCTCCACCTCCATGCCCGCCGCGTTCGGAATTTCCCTTACAAAGCTACCGTTAACGTAGCCTATTCGCCTTCCCTGAGGATCTATTATGGTTAGGTCTCCTGGGCATGTGAAATAGATGTAGCCCATGGCTTGGCTTACTATGTAGGTCTGTGCTTCGACAAAGAATACATGTACACGACTTCCATCATACTTATAGAAATCTGCTCCGTCGAACTTGAGGTACCATTCTAGCGACTCCGATGGCTTGTAAGGATTATTTGGATTGTATACAAAGATGTAACTTGCACCTGAATCATCTTTAACTATTTTTGTTACTGCTACAGCATGTTTGTCCTCCACAATCATCGCTATTAATGGATTGTCTCTTACTACATTGAGGTTGATGTCATCAAATTCCGAATGTTCATTTATTAGACTTGGGAACGTCATGTACAGAGTAAACAAGCGTCCAAGTTGTCCTCTATACTGATGATACTGAATCAGCCCCTTCACTTCATCCCATGTTTTTTCATAAGCAATTATGTACTCTAACGAAAATGTTCTCAGAAGTCCCTCGAAGAAAAGTATCGATGTCTCACTCATTCCGAAGCAGTGTCCAGGTGGTGGATTACTGAAGCTGTATCCGTTTACCGCCCACCAGAAGTTGGTTGCAAGAAGCTCGTAGTTACTTGCAAGGGAAAGAGTATAGGTTGACCGGTTATTAGAAGCTATGTCTACGAAAGATATGGTGCTAGCGCCGGTTGCAGGTGCGCTGAAACAGTAGTCCAGTATTATGCGAGTCCTATAGAGGGACTTACTTGAATTTAGAGTTACCTGAATTGTTTCTCCATACTTTTCTTCAATCAGAATCCAGTCTTGACCGGGTGTCATGTTGAGAGTGACAGTGGGGTAGGTGCCGGTCTCTGGATGCTTAAATAACTGTAGAATGGCGTCATATGTGAGACAAGGGTCACTTCCACCTTTTTCCAATGTTATTTTTACTAATGGGAATGGGTCGATATCGTTGCGTATTCCGTCTCTATCCCAGTCATCATCTGACACGATTCTAATGTCCACGGATGCGCACTCTAAAGGAAGACTCTCGTTAACGCGTGCCCAAACGTGGATTTTGTAGAGACCACAAGGATGGCTTCTACCATTCTCTGGTGGCCATGAAATAACGGTCATTCCGCTTGAATTGGTTACGAAGCCACTTATTCCACCCAACATTATTGTTTCGTCTCCAAGAACGTAAGCACCCCATACGCTAGCTCCGCCGATTGGATGACCTGAAAGTTCACAAACAGAGACAAATATGTTAGTTTGTTCAGTAAATTCAACAATGGTCTCATTCTCTACAGTAGCCGTAACATTGAAAGCTTTCTTCACATGGATGCTTGTGGATCCATATCCGTCCTCGTATCCTTCTTTAATTGCTTGAGCTTTGATTGTAAACCAATCCTCTTCACAGAAGCATTCATATTCGAATGGTGGTGAGCAAAAAGGGGGGTACCATGCAATCGTGACTTTTCCCTCGTGGTCTGAATATCCTCCTGTAGCAGTCACACCTCCTCCACCAGGTGAAATTACTACAGCAGCGTTCTGGACTGGTTCTTTGATCTCCCATGAGGTGCCACCTGAATGCATCAATCGACTGCGGTAAACTGTTATTTCAATGGTTGAATTCGGATGATAGAAGTATTGGGGGTATATTGATGAAGAACTTCTGTAGATCGTGTCTGAGGTGGCTTTTACGGAAACCCTAAGCCTTGGTGTGGTGACCTGAATTGTAAACGTGCAGTTGCCAGCCGAGAAGCCTTCCTTCGTCGCCTCAATGGTCACTTCATACGTGCCTGAAACCGTTGGAATAAAGTCCGTTGTGTATCCACCCCCATCATCTGTTTGTCCCACGGGTTGAGCGAAACCTCCTTCGGATGAATTTATTCGGATAGAGGCATACGGAATCCCCTGCCCGGCCCAAGTTACTCTAATCATTATGCAATCGACCTCTCCCAACTCAACCGTCATGGGCGCATAAACAACCTCGACAGACAGTTTTCTCTCCACGGGAACTTGCTCCCCGTAATTGTAGGCAGCCACAAGGATGTCTCCAGTAGCGTAGCAGACGTAGAGGACTCCATCCTGCGCCACAGCAGCCGCCGTGGTTGTGTAATTTGCGGGGGGATTTGCAACCCATATCACTACCCCTTCATGGATATAGCCGCAGTAAGTTTCTCCAACGGTGCAATAAGGAGGCCCGCAGAACCCGCCTCCTACAAGTGCGTCATCGTAAGAGGCGTAGGGGAAGAAATGATAGCCAACTCGGCTCACATGCTCGTATGTTATGTTCATCGCAATTGAGAGGTTTGGAAGGTTGAGTACGTACCAAAAGGGCCCGCTTCTCAGCACCAAAGAGCCTCCGTAAACAGCCATCCCGACTTTTTCGACTCGATCATCGCCTGAACCCGTAGTTTCCTCCGGAACCATGTTGAAGTATCCCTCCAGATCTCTTGTTACTCCATTAAGGCACCATATGGTCTTCAATGTACGATAGATTAACAATTCTCCGTGAATCAATGGTGGAAGGGTTATTGATGCAGTGTCAATGGTTCTTTCCGGATCGGTGAAGCCACCGTAAGGAGGCAGCTGTACGCTCCAGAGCACCATTCCTGTGGCTGCATGTACAGCTGAGAGTTTTTCTCTGTTTTTCTGGAAGAAGAATATTTTGCCATTGGAGTAGATGGGCTTTGATGGATACGATAGGCCGGAATGCTCATCCAGTTGTGTCTTCCAAGAGATGGCTCCGTTCGCGACTCTGACCGCCGTCAATTCTGCCCTTCCCCCCGACAAACCCAGCACATAAATCGTACTTTCGTCTTCGGAGAGGCATGCACCTATCACGGGAGAGAGGACAACATTTGAAGTCCAGATATGGGAGCCGTCTGCGATTCTCCAGCAGTGTAATCCGAACCGTAAGCTTGGGTCCAGAGATTGATCAAGCGCCTGAGCCAGAACATACGTGTCCGTAACTGCAAGGAGAGTGTAGGCTGATAGGTTTTTTCTCCAAAGGAGACCTCCGGTTTGAGAATCCAACGCAACAATGGTCCATCCCCCACTCCCTCCTTCCCCTAAAGAGGTTGCTGCGAGGACCGTGGAACCTTTAACGAGTATTGCTTCCCCCATTAAACTGTGACTATATCCTTCCCCACGGTCAACGGAAAAAGTCCACTGTGGATTCACGATTGGTGGAGTCTCGACATCCGCACTTAATATGGAAATTAGAGGATAAGTTAATAATAGGAAACTAACCGCAAGAATTAAAAACTTACCTTTCCGTTGAAGTTTCTTGTCCATTGAAGCTCTCGACCTCAATTATGGCAAGCATGAGTTTAAGTATTATGGCTTATCCAGATATAAGTGGTAAGTCAAGCCATCTATCTGGAACAACTGATGCAGACGCCATGACCAAAATAATGGTTTTCCGCTTTTAAATAGGGGACAGCTGATTTTCAATTTTATACGTTTTAAGTCCAAGCCTGATTAGGTGTTCGATGAAGGTGCTGCGTTTTTCTCTTCCTCGGAGTTCTTCAATTTCTCTGAAAAGTTTTGCGTCTATCGTAAGTCCTATATGGTGTTTCACCCTTAAGTCTCCTCCCGATATCTTGTATATTTAGTATACCAAAAAGCTTTATTAAGCTTATTACACAAGTTACACTCATACCACTCGAATTGAGGCTGGAAAATGAAAACCTTAAGAATATCGGATGACGCCCACCAGAGGCTCACGGCTCTGCTAGGCGAATTAACAGCCCAGACAATGAAGATGCAGACCTACACGGACGCCATAGAAAGCCTCCTTTCGCAGTCCGTAATGCTGCCGCCTGAACTTCTCGCTCAAGTTGAGAGTTTCATAGAGGAGAACAGGCATTTGGGTTATACAACGAGGGAAGAATTTATACGGGACGCTGTCAGGTGGAGACTTCGCTTTCTAAAAGAGGAATATGAGTACGTGGAGATTCCAAAAGAGGAGTATGAAAAACTGCAACAGGCGATAAAGGATCTGGGGATGCCATTCCTGAGCGCAAGCAGCTTCATAGACCAACAGATAAGAAGTCTGTTGGAGAAATACGCTGAGTGGACAAAAGAAAAAGAAGCTTATGAGAAAAGAAGTCGAAAGAAAGGATAGCAGATGTTCCTAATTATTCTTGGCGGATCTCAACCAGTCTCTATTTCGCTTAGTTTCTTTAGCTTTTCCAGTTCTGAGGCTTGCCGTCTTGTAAAAGACTTTATCTTGAACATAATACTCCTCTTACTTTATCGATAAAGAAACCACGGCTAAAAATCTCAGCGTACTCATCTTTGTTGATTATTCAGGTCGAAAAGCTGAAATTCTGATTAAGCTAAATACTTATGTTTAGTGATTAGTATGCCCTACTACATACTGTTGTCGAATTTGACGGATGAAGGATGGAAAACCGTTAAGGAAAAGCCCGAAAGGATCAAGGAAGTCAATAAAGAGCTTCAGGCCTTCGGCGTTCGGGTGATAAGCCAGTACGCTGTTTTGGGAGCCTACGACTTCGTGAACATTGTGGAGGCTCCTAGCAACGAAACCATTGCCAAGGTGTCTATTGAGCTTGGCTCTAGAGGAACAATCAAAATCGTGAGCATGGCCGCAATCCCCATCGACGAGTTTATAGCCTCGATGAAGAAGCACTAAAACCTTCAAGCACCATCCTTTTTCTACTTCAATTGCGCAAGAATTAGAATTTCTACTCCTAAGCAGATTGTCGAGCAAGGCAAGATATTATTAACTTTCATTTGCGCTAGAAAGTGCCAAAGTCCATGCGGATTGGGGTAAGTCAGGTTTATAGCGGTTTATCACTTCTTCATCGTTATTCAGATTCAGATTCCGAATTCATACAAGTTAAATGTGATTTTTTTCCACTATCTTTCGTCGATCGACGTAAGCTGGTTTAAGAAAGTGCAGCCCCCATCGCCGTTGCTACCGGAGTTCTTTGCACTGCTGGGTATAGACCTATTTCTGATGCTCAGTCTGCTGACTTGTCTCTTGGACGATCGATTTCCTAAGGCGACTCCATACGTCTATCAGGTAGCAGCTCTCGCGGGGTTCGGACACCTCATGATCAGCAAGGATTTCATGATCGTATTTGGGGAGTACATGCGATTCTGGTACTGTTTTTTCTACCTTGTTGTGGCTTTGGCAAACACGGTTGCGGTCAATGTATATCTTGGAATCGTGAAGAGGCTGCTGAATTACGCAAGGGTTTTCATGTTCACGGTGACTCTTCCAGCCCTGTCTTTGGCCGTCTTGTTTCTGTTCAATTACGCCGAGGTTGCGGCGAACCCGCCAATAATGGTTCCTCAATTGTTCCAGGAAGACGTCTTGATAGCCATAATTGCCTTGGGCACATTCATTGTGGGGTTAGGCGCATCTGTCTTCTTCAAGCCCAAGTCTTGGTACATGGCCCTGGGCGCAGGCACAATCGTGACAAGCACAAGCCTATACGCCCTATTTAAACCAGCGTGGGGAGGGGCTGCCTTCATGATGTTAGCTATAGCGTTAGCAGCAGCGTGCGCCGTCACAGGAATAGGGTTAGGGCACCTTAAAATGAAGAAAAAAGGAGGTGAACAACAAAATGAAGATAAGCTTCAGGAAAAGTCTTAAGCTGATAATACTGCTGCTGTCGTCCTTACTGATAGCAACAGCAAGCGCAGTTGCGTACGTTACGCTACAATGGACAACAACTGCAACGGTTGTGGCTAATCCTAAAGTTTGTTTTGTCAGGTGGTCAGATAATTCAAAGCAGAACACTTTTGACTATCCAGTAAATATCTTTCCAAGCATTAAGACCATAGATGAAAACATTACACATGGAGTTTGGAACTGGGATACAGAGGGGCATGTCGCGTATATGCGTTGGTATTCGTTGACAAACTCTAGTAATATCGCCAGCCTCAATGTAACCGTTTATAACTCGACAACAACCATCTACACGCAGTACTGGTCTTCGGTTCCCTCACTTCCGACAGGGTGGGTTCAGTTCAATCCTAGTCCAATGGCAGGCGGTAAATACACGATATGGATTGAAATCACCGCAACAGGGGTGGCTAGCGTCGGTTCAGTGTTCACGTTTGAGATGAAGGTTGAGAATCCATAACTAACTTTCCCCTCTTTTTTAATTTTGGAGGGCAATGATAAGAGTTGAAACAAACTGGGATGAAATATGTATTAACTATTCCGGTTGTTTTGCTAGTGGTAACATTTGCATTATTCACCTCAATTTATCTTATAACAATTCCATGGAAACCAGTTTTCGCAAGCCCAGATACATTAACTTTAAGACCTAATGCTGCCGGCACATATCAAGTTTGGGGAACTTTTGGTGCCCCTCCAAGTCATTGGGAGGGAACAAGCGACCAAAACGATGCTACTGGTGTTCAATCTCCTACTGGTTCGACTGCGGCTAAGGAAACAGAACATTTACAGGATACAACTCAAACTGGAACAATAAATTCTGTAACAGCCTATATGAGAGCTAAAGAATCTGGCGAAACTATTGAATATGAACAAATCACATACGTTGGGTCAACTAGTGCAACAGGCAATAACCCAACGAGTGGTTCATTTACTTTACCAAGTGGTTGGCAAGCAAATGATTTCTGCATCTTCTGGTGGTACACATATGCTGACACTAAAACTTTTGTTCATAATGTTGGACAGATAACTCAAAAATATAATACATCATCATCTGGTTATGGAAGATTATTTATTGGTTACAGAATATTACAGACTGGAGATACTACATTTTCATGGACATCATCTTCAGTAACTAGTTCAACGACCATTTGGGGAGTTTCAGTATTTAGAAATGTGGACACTACAAACCCATGGGATACAGATTCAGGTACACCAATAACTTTTACAGATGCAGTTAATCCAGACCCGCCAGCAGTAACAACAGTAACTGATAAAGCGTGGGTATATCCTGTTTTTGGAAAGAGAAATGATTATACATCTATTACACCGCCAAGCGGTTATACTTCAGCTGGACAAGGCTCATCTACTGCGGGAAGCGATGCAAGTGCAGGGACAGCATATAAGGAAAAAACTCCAGCGGGAAGCGAAGACCCGCCGGCATGGACATTAGGTGGAGGAGCATCAACCGATGATGGACAAGCGTGGACAGGAGCACTTAAACCAAGTTCATCAAATCCAGTAGAACAAGCTGTTATACTTTGGCGAACTTATGACACGGACTATGAAAGTGCGGCTACAACAATTTCAAGGACAGCTTTTGCAGACTATTCTGAAGCGAGGACAACTAACCCATATACTGGAAACCCTTGGACTTGGACTGAGGTTAATAGTCTACAAATAGGTGCCCGTGCATCTACTGTCGGCGCTTCTGAGTATATTCAAGTTAGTGAGTTTTGGATTGTTGTGGATTACGCTCTTGGGTATAATCTTAACCTTCGTGTTATGGACTGGGATTTAATAGACGCAATAGCTAATGCTCAAGTTTGCATGAATAACAGTACAGACTATTGGAAAACAAGCGACTCTGATGGGTGGGCGAACTACACTGGCGTAAGCGGAACAGTAACAGTTAAAGTGCAATATTATGGTTTTTGGGTGAATGGGACATTTTCAGTCACGATGGATTCTGACAAAACGATAGATGTTCAGTGTAATCTCTATGACGTTACTGTTTTGGTTCAAGAAAGCATTCAGAACGCTTACCTTGCTAGTGCGAATGTTACTGTTTTCAATGCAACAAGTGTAGAGGGCAATAAAATAACATCAGGAACAACTGGAGACAACGGTCAAGCGCAGTTACTTAATTTGCCAAACAATACGCTAACGTTCACTCAGTATGGGGGCGCTTCTTACTCTTTACTCATTGGAAATGCAACCGAACTTGTTTCGTCAGAAAATCAGTTTGTCACATTAACATCTGATCAGAACAACGTAAACACAAATAATTATTATTCCATAATCGCTGTTGTTGGAATGACGATTCCCTTAAAAGGCGGCTTCGTAACGAGGCGGCTGAAGAAAAAGAGGCGAAACAAGCCTTCCAAGAAGAAGTTGTACTTTGATAGCCCATTGCAACTATAACCACATCAACTTACAGCCTCTTCATCGCTTTTAAAAATCACATAATATCGGAAATCTGTCAGACCATTTGACCTCTAATCCAAACACAATTGCATTTCCACAGAACCACAAGTTCAACCTATATATAAGGGGCTATAACCAACACAGAGAACTCATCCAAACTGGATTCAAAATTCATAACTTCTTTATCGTTCAGTAGCACCTGCATTTCCCGTATGTCTGAGAAGCACATGACCCAGGTTTGGATCAGCTGGGAAACCTACAGGCGTTTGCTTGCTGTCCGTGGAGAACTTCAGAGGCGTGACGGAAAAATCAGAAACATGAACGAGGCCGTAAGCGAGCTTATCGCCTTTTGGAAGGAATATTCAAAGGTTTTACAAAAAGCCGTAAAGTAAATTAGTCCTCATCATACTCCGTTGGTTCTCTCGCTGTTTCTTCGCTGATCTCTACTCCTGAAACGGCCTTTTTAATTCCTAAATAAACCGTCAAGCACGCGAGTATCATCACTCCTGTTATGAGGGAAGATGCGGCAAGGAACACAAGCTGCTTCTTTGAGGCATCATCCACAGCTTGAAAGGACAGAAAAGCGAAATAAAACGATGGGAATAGGCAGACTGCGAGGACAACCACGGTCATTGATTCCACTTTCAAACAAGAACATGCTATCCTATTGTGCTTCAGACTTCAACTAAACTGCCGTTCAAAAAGATTTTGTGAACCCAAAATCATTACCAAAGCTAAAGCTTTAAAAAAACGATAAAAAGGGGTAATTTTTGTGTTAAGTTTAAACCGCTTCACGTCGGATTTATTTACCGCGAGTCTTCTTTTTCTTCGTTTCCTTCTTCTTTTCACACATTCTTAATTCACCATTCAAACAGACGGCTCGTGAGCAATTATTCTCTTTATGAAGCTTCACATAAAAGCTTTATTGTGGAAGAACCGGCACAAACTAAAAGTGAGAGACTCCTCATAATAATGTATGTGAACCATGTTATGAGCAAGCCTAGGCTTTTTGACAGACCTGAGTGCAAGAACTGCGTTTTCAGGGGAGGTAGTTACTGCTGGAATCAATGCCCCTACAACATCTGGCGAAGAACATAAGCAAGTGTCATGGAAGAATAATCTGCAAAATCAGATAAATCAGTAAAATTTAAATATACGGAATTCATGTAAATCACTGAGGCTGAAATCAAAATGGAAAAAGACAAAATGTACTGTGTCCATGTGCCTGGAGAAGGAAGATGCTTAACCGCCTGTAAACTTGAGGCCTTGGTGTCCGTTGATGAAAGGGGACAAATGATATTGCCCAAGGAGTTAAGAGACAAAGCGGATATAAAGGCTGGAGACAAATTAGTCGTTGTCACCTCAGAAAAAGACGGAAAAGTCTGCTGCATCTCGCTGATAAAGGCAGACGAACTCAAAGAGAGCATAAAGAAAACCTTCGGACCCCTATTAGAAGAGCTCTTCCGCTAACCCACGCAAAAAGGAGACACGAAAGTGAAAGAAGAGAAAATCAAAAAGTTTGTCAGGGAAAGGTACGGCGAGCTAGCGAAAAGGGAAGCATCGTGTTGTTGTTCACCTTCCATTAAAATCGAACCGATAAAAGGATTAGGTTACACTGAGGAAGAACTCAAATCTGTTCCCAAAGACGCCGTCACACTGGGATGCGGAAACCCCGTTGCGCTCGCCTCCCTAAAGGAGGGAGAAACAGTCCTCGATCTCGGTTCAGGCACGGGGCTGGATTGTTTCCTCGCCGCAAAAAAGGTTGGAGAAAAAGGAATAGTCATTGGAGTGGACATGACTCCCGAAATGGTTGACAAGGCTAAATCCATCGCAGACAAACACGGCTACAGAAATGTCGAGTTCAGGTTGGGCGAAATAGAGAACCTGCCAGTCGAGGACAACTCGGTCGACGTGGTCATCAGCAACTGCGTGATCAACCTGTCTCCGGACAAGGAAAAGGTGTTTCGCGAAGCTCACAGAGTGCTAAAACCCGGTGGCAGAATTATGATTTCCGACCTTGTCTTAGAAGGAGAGTTGCCTAACGATATAAAAGAAAGCCTTTATGCATGGGCTGGATGCATCGCTGGAGCATTGGGAAAAAGAGAGTACTTAACCGCGATAAAAAGAGCGGGATTCGAAAAGGTCAAAATCCTCTCCGAATCGCGCTGGAATCTTGGTGTTCCTGAAGAGATGAAAGGAAAAATAACAAGCGTGAAAGTTGAAGCCACAAAACATTAGCTAGATATACTCCTCTTCTCTTCAATCCAGAACATATACGCTCTTTCTGCGCCAGAAAACATAAATTCAGAGTTATTCGTTAATTTGAAGTCGTCAATATAATTAGCTGTTTCCATTAAAATAGGAAGGTGCCTGAATGGCTGTCCAGCTGAAAGGGGAGAATCGAATTAAGAAGTTTAAACTTGTTGCTGAACGGCTTGCTTCGAAGATATCTTTGTGCGAAGGCGTTATAGGGATTGTTTTTATTGGCGGTTTGGTGAGGGGCTTCGCGGACAAGTTTTCAGATTTAGACACAACAGTCTTTCTAAACAAAAGAAATGAAGGGCTCAGAAAGAAGATTTGTAGTTTGGGTATAGATGAGGAAAGACGTTCTGGCATAGACATAGATCTGGAAGTGCATTTTCTCGAGGATTTTGAAAGACGGAAGTGGGATGAGGCGGATAAGTGGGAGTTTTCTAAGACTGAGATTGTTTTTGACTTAGAAGGAGAGGTTAAGAAAGTATTTGAAGAGAAGCTGAAGGCTCCCAAGGATTTTTGGACTAAACGGATTGTTGCTTGTGCAGAATACCTCAAATGGTACTGCTGTCCAACGAGAGAGGACATCGGCACCGTTGCCGAGTCTTGGATTGAAAGGGGCGATCTAACGGCTGCACATTACTGCTTAAACTATGCCGTGGATTTGCTAATCAGAATAATATTTGCATTGAACAGGGAGTTTTTGCCTGCGCCCAAATGGCGGATGTTCTACTCTTACACTTTGAATTGGTTACCTAAAGGCTATAACGAGCTCATCAAAGAAGCAATGAGTCTTCGAAGCTTTTCAGTGAGGAACTTTAACAAAAGACTAGAGGCAATTAGGAAAATCTGGCAGGAAATTGTCCCTAAAATAAAAGAAGAGACTGGATTGACTACAGATCTTATCTCTAAATATTACGTTGAGGAGATACTCCGGCTAGGTTCCCGGATTCCTTCAAAGGAAGCAGAGCCAAAAACAGACTCGTCTAAGCATGCCTAGTTTTGACTGCCTCTTTCCTTGGACGCGTTATCAGAAGCGTGCAGACAACACCAACTAGCGTGCATGCTGCGCCAAGGAAGATGAACGAGGCGACTAGAGTCAAGGGCAGAATAACCTCAACGTTCACCCCTTCAGCAGGACTAAGGGCCTCTTCAGCGATCATCAAATCTCTTGTAAGCCCGCTCGGGTTTCCATCATAGTTCAGAACAGTCAGCCATGCGCCTCCTTCATCAAACAATTCTCCAATTCTCAGATCTATCTTGGATAAGTCGCCCTTCGAAAGCACAAACTCTATGGGTTTTGGGCTTTTCCCTAGAACCGTGTAGTACATTTTCTGCATAGGCTCGTAATTCTTTTCAACTTTTTCTTCGGTTAGAAGGAACAGTGTTATCTCGGTTTCTCCTGGAACTGGGCTCGTGATGACGAGCGGATAGTACAGAAAGCTTGAGTTAAACCGGTAAAGTATCGGGTCAACGCTCCTTTCGTTGGGTGTGACTGTTATCAAGTCTAAAACGTAGTAGTGGAATCCTCGACCCATGTAACTTTTTACAACGGATTCAAAGCTTCCTAGTGAGGCGGTTTCATTGACTTTGCTGGCTTGCAGGAAACTTTTGATCCAATCAACCAATTCACTTGCGCCTGTTGCCTTGACGACCGTGATGTTGTGGGCGCCTATCTGCTCGTGGAAGACGATTTCCACGCTTCCTGAACGAGCCGACTCCTTTGTCGAATACATGAACGTGTTTACACCCTCGTCCCAGATCAGCCTCTGGATTTCCTCGAAGCAGCTAAAACTCGCGGGCTCCACTTCTGGTTCGGATGGAAGAGGAAGCAACTCCAACACAAGGGTTTCGTCGCTTGAGGTTACATCCGTCGAAAGTATCAAAATCTCCTCTTGACCGTTCCAAGCCAAGATGGCTTTCTGTCCAGGCTCATACACCGAAACCCCATGCGAGATGGGAATCATTCCTCTGTCAGCATAGACTAACGAAACAGAAAAGAGAACCAGAAGGAAGAAGATGGTGCACACGGAAATTTTGTGCAAACTTGACCCTCAAATAAAAAGCTTGTTCCAAACTAATAAAACTAAAGATTAGAACAGACAACTCTAGAAAGTAGAACGAAGAGCAAAATGGTATGTAGGTTTGTTTATCTAACGGACACCAGAGGATTTTTCCAGAATACCGCTTGTTTCAGGCGCTCGGCTCACGTACTCTCAGAAAAATTGGTTAGTTAAGGAGTCGGTTTGTCAAAATATCTACCCACCAGAATATTTCAGAAAAATCTCTACGTAGTTTGACCTACTCTTGTCTTTTATGTAGCCGTCCGAATAAATACTCATTGCACTCTTTAAGCCTGGAATATTTCTTCTTCAGCCACTCTATTGCTTCGGCATAGGGTGGTTTTCATGGTGTGTATATCGATGAGGGCTTCGGTTGCAATTACGTTTTATTGCGCTGGAGAAAGAGATGAATATGAGCAGGCTGCCTTGCAGGTCTGCGCTTAGTACGCCTCCTTCCCAAGTGATCATGCTATAAACTGTCAAGCCGATTATGAATATTCCAAAAGCCCATAACAAGGTTGCAATAATGCTGGGTCTTTTCACTTCTTCTTTTTTCAAGGTGTTCACCATCACTCCAATCCTTCACTTTCACTTATCTAACTCTGGTATCTTCTCGTTTGTTTCGGCGATTGATTTATGTCTTGTTCTCTCGTCAGGTCGTTATATACCCCCAGAAACTGGCCAAAATGTTACGTATCCTCAGCTTCCTAAGACTAACAAAAGTTTATCTATTCCGGACAAAGGAACCGCGAGAAACGCATATGTATTATGTTATCTACCATTCTTCAGGGCGATGTGATGAGAATCTATGTAACCCACTGTTCCGCGAAGAAAGATAATTCACTAAAAGGTACTGACAAGAAAGTAACCCCAGATAGATTGTATACAGCAAAACCATTACAACGCTTTATAAGTAGATGTAAAGAGAAAAAACTCCACTGGGCCATCTTCTCAGATAAGTACGGTGTTTGGTTTCCTCACGAGGAGCACGAATGGTACGAGAAAGCCCCCGCCACGGTTACAGAGCAAGAGTTTAAGAACCTTGTTAGAGACTTTGAGGAAAAAATTGGAAACTATGACGAAATCTATTTTTATCATAATCCTGGGCGCTTCCATTCCATGTATAGAAGACTGTTAAAAGAAATAAAAGTAAAAGGTAAGGTAACTCTCTTCTCCCATCTTGTCGAAATTGTATAAGGGTGCTAATATGTCAGAGCAATGTAAATGGTTACACGAGAAGTTGGAACAACTACCCATTATCAAGTTCCCTTTCAAACTGCAACAATTGCCAGAAAACGGGATATACTTCTTTTATGAACAAGGCGAAATCTGGGGGCATGGTGGTAATAAGCCAAGAATAGTTAGAATTGGCACTCATAAGGATGGTAATTTTAGGAACCGCATTAAGGAGCACTATCTTTTGGACGAATCAAAAATGAATTTTGACTCTGGTAAACCTGCGCTTCATGAGAGAAGCATTTTCAGAAAACACATTGGAAGCGCACTGCTGAACCAACATAACGATGATTATTTGCAAATATGGGAAAAAATTGATTTCACACCAAAGAAAAATAGGGAAAAGTTTGGGCATCTTAGAAACATTAGAAAAGAAAAAGAGATAGAATCAGAAATCACAAGGATATTGAGGGAGAATTTTTCTTTCAGATTTATTCTGTTAAGCAGCCAAAGGGAACGGATGGGAAGCAAGGGGCTTGAAAGTTCTCTTATTGGAACAATAGCTCATTGTCAACTATGTAAACCATCAAATAACTGGTTAGGGAATTATTCTCCAAAAGCGCGAATCAGAGGAAGTGGATTATGGCAAGTACAGCATCTTAACGCCGATGGAATAAATGAAACCGATAAGGAAGCCATTCTAAATGCGATGATAAGAACAAAGGCAGCCTATAGCTCAATACCTACGTGCACAACTTAATAACCAATGATTAAAAGCGACCCGAAGTAGAGGTTTTTCATGAACTCATAAATCTCTTTGGCCATTATGTAAGGCGATGTGTGTACTTTCTCTCCTTTTCCACGATATTGCTTTGGGCAAATAATAACTCCATACCTCACAAGTTTCTTTTTGTTGGCTATAGAAAGCTTGACTAAATCTTTCCAGATATTCTTAACTTCCGTCTTCTCGATCTCAATCGCTATCTTTCGTTTTGGCTGGTAAATGTCAACTGTATAGCCGTGTTTTAATCTAAATCGTGCATCCCTAAAAATGGGGACTTCTAAGCCAAGGAATTCTTCGTCACGCTTCTTTAACTCCTCAAGTAGTCTTTCATCAAGACGTTCATCATAGGTTTCCAAAACAGCTTTCAAGGCGGAAATAATCATGTCTCGAATGTTTGAATCAAAATCCCTTGGTTGGTAATAATCTAAAATCATTTTTCTCATTAAAGATAGGTTGGTTTAAGTAAATAAAGATTCAAAAGTCTTCCGGATTCTTCCAGAATAAGTAAACTTTTGTCTGCAGAAGCACTCCAACAATTTTGATTAGTTTAGCTACTTTTGGTAGCTCTGCGTCTTTGATGGCTTTAACATAGTCAGCTTTTCTGCCATAAGCCACACGCCGACAGGCTTCAAATTCTTTCATAAACCTCGGATGACAATTCTTAATGAAAGTCTCTTTCAACGCAGCTAACTGTTTCATTGTTAAAGTTCCAAGCTTTTCCTTAACGTGTCTTTCGCTGCCCAAAAGCTTAAGGTTAAACCCTAAACGAGACAGAACCTCAGAAATCCGCAAAGCCTCCTTTCTTGGCGGCTGTTCTGCTATTTTTTGCATACCTGCCTTCTCCGCAAAGGGATTGTACTTGGCCATGACAGCAACCATCTCGACAAAGGGCGTGCCGACTAAAGGCAAAGTTTCACCCACAAGCTTGGCGCCCAAACCAATGGTGCGGTATTTTGGATGCACAACAACACGCATGATAATGCTCAATTTCTCATTCAACTCGCCAATAGCCATCCTCGGCAAAACCTTACTCCTGCCAAAACAGGTCGGAGGAGGATAGCAATAAACAATCACGCCGCACAATTCATTTCCACGTTTTAAACAGAAAACCCGCCTGATTGCGCCTACTTTGTGACTGCGGTAATGAAAACCCGCCAAGCCTCGCCAGTCATCGAATGTGCCAGACTCAACTCGCATTTCCTTGGCTAAGCTACACTCCTGAGCTGGCTCGTTTGGATAATAGTTTACGCTGATTTCTTTTCCAAACCGCTTATGAACGTGAACGCTTGGCTGCAAATCCTCAAGAAGGTCTGTGTGGGTTGTCGCAACAATAACGGCTTTACCCATATGCCTCGCGATCTTCTGCATGTTAAAAGCCACAATTTTGGCGGTGTCACGGTCTAGCATACTGCAAAACTCGTCGGCTATCCACCACTGCTTTCCACTTTCCATAAGCTTGGCTATTTTGTAGCGATATTTTTGACCGTCGCTTAACTCTCTGAAACGTCTTACGAACAGAAAGGCGTCGTTTAGTCCAGCTCTGCTCAAAAGCTCTAGAGCTTCGTTAAAGTTTTTGCCAACAGTGTCGACTATTGGCTTTTCTGGGTCTGGCTGGATGTCTGCCATGTCCGTGGCTTCTTCGCCTAAATCTTGCTTTATGGCTTTTAACAAGACGCTCTTACCAGAACCGCTGTCGCCTGTGATATAGACAATGTCTTTCGGGCTTATTTTCAACTCGGCATAGTCGTAAATTGCGAATTTTTGGGTTTTGTCTATGCCTAACCCGAATGCTTCTGCTACCGCTATTGTGCGAGGTGTCATTTCCGTAGCTGTTTCATAAACTATATCGAACGTGAACTTGCCTGTTTGCCTATCATAGCGTCTTGCAAGCTTTGTAATTCTGAAATACTCGCGTCTCTTAGTCATCTTGTTACGCCTATTGTTTGATGTTTTAGAAGCTTTTTACGCAGCTGCTGCAGCTTCATCTTGCTCTTGCTCATCCTCGAAACAACCCAAAGCTTAGGCACCAGCTCTGTTTTTGATGCGGCAACTGCGAGAGCTAAAGCCCATAGCATGTCGTCATGGCTGTTTTTTGGGTGAGAGAACTGCAAGTGTCCGCTCTTGCCATAGTCATATTGTTGCTCATTTATTTGTTGACATAGACGCCTGTGGTATGGAATTGCAAGTCTTTCTTGCTCCATAAGTATCCTTAAGCCTGTGAGAAGCTCTTCCTTTGTTTCCACAGTAAATTTTAGGCCTTCAACGCAACCTATGCCCTGGCTGCGAATCTCCTCAAGAATCGGCTCGCCTACGCCTGTTTGATCCACAAGAACCTTTTGGAAACGGAATCTTTCATTTGCCCTTACGAGATGACCTATCACTTGGGCGTAGGGGGTTTCGAGAGGGAACTCGCGTATATAGAACAATTTTATAGTGTTATCTTCTACTTTCACAACTGTCAAAACAGAATAATCTTTTAGCTTGCCGAAGTCTAGACCCGCATAATAGTTGCCGTTTGGAGAGTCTTGTTCAAGGTTTGGGTGGGGTTCTGTGCCGAGTTTTTGTGCTAGTTCGACGCATTTGCGGATTAGATCTTGTGGAAAATAGCTGTTTAGGGCTTCTACGAATTCGGCTTCGTATTCCATCAAGTAGGCTTCATAGGTCATGTTCTGCTGCATTTCTTCAAGAAACTCTGGCTTAATCAGTGGACATTCAACAGACCTTATTTTGTGAACGTTGTATGCGGGGTTAACAAATGCTCGATAGAAGAAATGATCTCTACCCCATGGTGTGCTGAGGAAAATTGCGTAGCCATCCGTTGTGCTCAACATTGGAAAAATGACTTGAGTTATAACTGTCTCGGGCATGAAGGCTGCTTCGTCACAGATTACCATGTGAGCTGTGTAGCCACGTAGCAAGTTTTCGCTGCATGGCAAACCGATTATGCGGCTTCCATTTTCAAATTGAATCAGTGTCCTTGTTGTTCTGACAACTTTATTACGTAGATAGGTTGTTGAATAAACGAAAGCGGTTATGCGGTCGAACATTATCATACTTTGACGCAGAGAAGGGCTTGTGATTAGCACGGTTACATTTGGGTTTGTGTCTGCAAAAAAGATAGCTCTTATGGCGATGATTGTTGTCTTGCCAGTCTGTCTTCCCATGCAGGCAACAATACGTTTACTTTTATCCTCAAGCAGTCTAGCCTGATACGGAAACGGCTTAACGCCCAGAATCCTCTCAGCGTAAACAACAGGCGAGCCCATCACTTCTTCATTCTTCTCATGAAGAAGATTTCTAACCTTACCTTCCACTTCTTCAAGCTGCTTGTTTAGGCGTTTCTGTCTTCTTCTCTGAAAGAAGCTGCTCCACCAATCTCTCAAGCTTTTCCACACGAGCCTTCACCTCTTCAATCTTCTCATACTCACGGAAAAGATCCCGATACTTCCAGGCAGCCATGAAAATTATGCGAAAGCGTTCGAGTTCCTCTTTTCTGTATTCTGTCATGTCGCAGATTTTGTTGAAGGCGTCGATGTAACGCTTGACAATGGCGTCTAAGCCTACTATTTGGGCCTCTCTGATTTGTTGGGTGGTGAAATTTTTTTGTTTAACAATTTTGCCGAGTCTGGAGAGTTGCATTTGGATTGCTGGTGGGGTGCGGTTTGGGAATTTTTGGCTCTTGATGATTTCTTCTGGTGTTGCTCCTTCTTGTGCCATTTCAATGAGGAGTTTGTTTTCGGTTTCTGTCCAGGGTTTTCCTCTGGCCAAGTTTTGTACCTTCTAGGTTTTTTGGCTGATAAGGATGCCGCTTATTGTTCCGATTAGGGCTGTTATGGAGGCGAAGATTTCGCTGTTCCATTTGTGTAAGAATGCGATGTGGGCGATTTCCAGAGCGGATAGGCAGGCGGTCATGGTTATGGCAAATTTCACGCCGTAAACAAGGTTTTCGTTTGGTGGGATTTCGCGTTGTCGAGTGTGCTTTGTTAGGGCTTTTTTAATCCAGTCTTTCGTGGTTTTTCACCTTCTGTTGTTTTATGCGTTTGCGGGCGGTGCGTTTTCCGCTTGTAAGGAAGCTGTTTAGGAGCTGTTTTGCTTCTGTTGGTGAGACGTGGTTTTTGATTATGGCTGTTATGTTTGTTGTCCACGCTGTTGGAATAGCGGTGTAGTCTATGTCGTATAAGCCGTCTGAGTAGCGGAAGTTGTTCTGGGCTAGGATTATGTGCTTGTTCTTTGCACCTAAGACGCCTAGGAATATGCCCCAGCTCGTGACCGGAACGTCTATGCCGTTTAAGCCGCCGCTGAGACTCTTGCCTATGCTGGCGTCGAACCAGTCAACCCTAACGAGGTCGCCTATGTTTAAGGCTTTAACTTGTTTAACAACCTCCTTCATACTACATCATCAAGAGAAAACGAGGAAGCAACAACCGATATAAAGAATAGCGAAATTCACCAATTTACAAGTTTCAAAATTTAAATCTCCAAAATTTCTCTGGAATTCACAACGGCACGCAAAGACTAAGTGTCAATCTTTTAATATTAGCTCAAACTTTAACATTAAATACGGTGAAATTCAATGGTTGAAAGCTCTCTGGTGACTGCTGAAGAAATCCTCACCTACGCTGAGGAAGAGCTTGAGAAAGCTCTAAAAACAAAGGATATGCTACTTTACAGAAACGCAATAGACAAAGCCTTCCTATCAATGATTGTTGCCGTGAACTCCTACATAAACCGCAAGCTGGGTGTAACCCCCAAATCACACAGTGAACGCAGGTCTCTGCTCAGAAAAATGGAACAAGAAGACCTCAGAGCCCTCTACAGCGACGTAATGAGAACACTGCACGAAGAAGCCTTCTACGAGGGAGTCTACAACCCAGAAGAAGCCAAATACGCCATATCACTAGTTAAGAGGATGTTGGAAGAATTCAGGAAAACTTAACCCAACCCTTTTTGAGACTATTATTTAGTATTTGACCGCCGCTGAGACTTTTGCCTATGCTAGTGTCGAATCATTCTACGCGGATGAGGTCGCCTAGGCTTAAGCCCTTAACTTGTCTAATAATCTCCTTCATACTATATCATCAAAAAAACGAGAGAATAACACGAATACAAAGACGAGCGAAATTTACCAATTTACATAGAGGGGAATGTGCGATAGTCAGAAAAGGCACATTTTCCCATGATGTTTATCTCTTCAGTTCTCCAAGATTTCATTATATTCTCTTCAAAATCCTGTTCTGTAATAGATACTCCACCCACACTATGAAATTCCAGATGGATGTTAAGGGGAGACACTCCAATATTCATTAATGGACAAATGGAATTCTCTCTAATCTTGCTCAAGATTTCTGTTACTTTTTTTAATGACAGCTTGACAAAATCATCATCAAAAAAGACGGCAAAGCGTAGGAGCTTATCAGACATTGTCGGCGGCGGGGTTGAACAACGTAGAAAAGAAGTACTTTCATCTACTGCAATTTCAGAGGTCAGACCAATCTCCTTCCACGAATTGAATACCCCTAGTTTAGCTTTGTATAGGCTCTGCCTACTGTTTCCCCACCCCCAGACTTTCTCATTTCTCATGAAATTCATCATACTCGGAGAGATTTTCTGGTCTATCAAAAGTACACCGCCTTTGATTTTCTCAGAATTCTTAGCATTGTACCTTCGAATCTTGTCTCGGAATTTGGTCACTTTTGTGTTTCTTAGAGTCTCTTCAGTAACTTCAAAAGCAGTCAAACCATCGGGAGCATAACGTGGTCGAGTGAATCCGCCTCTGATTTTTGGGAGAAATCTGGCTATGCCGTCAATGTCGTACTCTTCATTGTTCTTTTCTTCTATTTTATATCCAAGGCTTTCCAGAAACTTCCAAGCTTTGGTCTCAGCTTCACTCCCTACGCTTCTGGCTCTTTCACCCATGAATGAGCCGACCGTCTAGACTGCGACATACTGGAAGTTACCCTTTGGTCCAAGTCTACGTAACTCTTTCTTTTTTATCAAGTAAACCAGAACAGTTGCAACAACTGGTTTCTTGTAATAAAGTCCGTTAGCTTCCAATGCCTTCATAACTTCTGCAAGGGTTCTTGGTTTTCTTCCCCACTCAGTCTTGAACAATTCTGACAATGCTTCCATTGTAGATGAAGGTCTTCCTAGTGGCGGAACAGCTTCTTCCTCGGCAGAGACTTCTGGGGTGATTTCGGGTGAAGGTGGCAATTGTTTCGTAGTTTCTTGAAGCCCCTTAATGAACTCAAATAACTCTTTACCCATCAGCTTTTTGACATTGCCATGCGTTCCTTCCAATTCGACTTGAAATTCACCTATCCGAACCGAAATCCGTGAATGTTCTTTCTTCTGTTCATTTTCGTTTGGCATTCTGATACCCAATTCTAGTTAACGTGTTTTTGTATAAAAGTTTAAGCCAAAATTCACCATAGAAGGTTAAGCATGAAGACTACGCTTAGAAAGAAATGTTCGAATTGTAGTTACTGGAATAGGATAGAAGTAAACATAGAACTATTCGAAGGGTATAAGTTGTGGGTTCTTCTTTTTAAGAAATTTGAAAAGTTTTTCTGAAGTGGTTAAGTCGTCAACGTTATGCTTTATGATTTTTTCAAAATCCTCTCTTTCAAAGTAGTTTGGCATATTTTTACCATCTAACTCTGGATGTTTCCTTTTAATGTTTGCTTGCTCAAGCCAATGCCTAAGACTTCTATAATCATTTCCAAGATACTGATAAAGGTCAAACCACTTCTTAGAGTGAATATTCCAATATCTTGGATTGTATTTACGAAGAATTCTTAACCTTTCAAGCATGAACGGAACATCAAACTTCAAATTATTATAACCTATAATAGTTTCGTTGGTTTTCTCAATTTCTTGTAAAGCATCCAAAATCATTTTCGCTTCGTCTTTTATTTCCCACAACTTCCAAAGTCTTATTTTTCTTCTTATCTTCATTCCAATAAGCACTACCTGATTTTCGTGCGGGTTTAAACCAGTTGTCTCTATGTCGAATGCGATTACCATATTTAATCATTAGGAGAGAGTTTAGATTTAAGATTTTCAAAAAACGAAAGATAACGTTAGAGTGCGGTTATGTTTGTTATCTCTACTGCTACCACACTCCCTCTCTTGTCATAATGCACTATCACCCTTCCATCCCCAGTCGGCTCACCCTCACCATCCTCAACATACTCAACCTAATGAAAAGGTAAAAATAAAGCAACACAGTGAAAGGTAAATGGTTAGCGCATGAAACTAGAGGAGATTAAAGTCAAAATAATTCCCGTATTAAGACGTTATGACGTTAGAAAAGCAGCCATCTTCGGTTCCTTCGTGAAAGGCGAAGAAAGAAAGGACAGCGACATAGACATCCTCGTCGAATTCAAAGGAGAAAAAAGCCTCCTCGACCTCGCAGGACTAAAAATAGAACTAGAAGAGGCTCTAAAAAGAAAAGTCGACGTCCTCACCTACAACTCCCTACACCCCCTACTAAAAGACAAAATCCTACAAGAACAAAAAGTGATCCTATGAAAAAAGACCCCAAAATCTTCATCCAACACATAATAGACAGCATAGAAAAAATAGAAGAATACATTAAAAACGTAAGCAAGCAACAATTTTTAAATTCAAGCCAAACCCAAGACGCCGTAATCAGAAGAATCGAAACAATAGGCGAAGCCGTCAAAAACATCCCAGAAAAACTAAAAGAAAAACACCCAGACATCCCCTGGAAAAGAATAGCCGGAATGAGAGACATCCTCATCCACGAATACTTCGGCGTCGACCTAGAACTAACATGGAAAGTCGCAAAAGAAGAAATCACCAACCTAAAAAAGAAAATACTAAAAATAAAGGAAGATTTGAAGCAAAAGTCGACGCTTGACCTCGCTGGTTCTGGAGCAAAACACGCAAACCCAGAGAAAATGAAGACACTTCTTGATAAACTCAGAGAAGAAGATATCTAAAAAGAGTCTGTGACATCAGATTCTTTATCTCAATGGCAGACAGCATAATAGCAGCCACAACCCTAACCCTAAAAGCAACATGCCTCACAGACGACCCCCACCTAAAAACCATAAAAGAAATCAAAACAAAATGGATATAATCTTATGAAATCGAAGCGTGGCTAAAACATGGGAAAACGAAAGGACCCGATGAAAGTGCTCGACGAAGTGCTTAGGAAACACGATGAAGTTTTCCGCGAACTGAACACCGGATCCAAAAAATCAAGAAAATAACCAATCCTTTCCAGCTAAAAAACACAAATTCTCATCACACCAAACGCCATTTAGAAGATCTTTGAGAAATCATCATACACTTTTTTCCTGTGCCCAACAAACAATACAATAACCCGATTCTTTTCTCTGTCAATCTCATAAATAGCCCGGTAATCACCAACCCTCAGGCTCCAAAAATCAGAATACCTCAAACGCTTCCCAACCCTCTCAGGACGACTTCTTAGCTCCCTAAGCCTCTCAGCAATCCTCAGCCTCACAGATTCCTCAACCTTCTCCAGCGCCTTAGCTGCCTTCGGATGCAACACTACAGCAAAACTCACTCAAATTCCTCTAAAGGAACAAGAACCTCAGGACGCTTCCTCGCCTCTTCGCTCCGCCTCACCAACATCTTAAAAAACGCACGCGTCTTCTCCCGCTCCTCATAAAAACTAATAATAGCCTTTATGGCGTCACTTCTGCTCTTAAAACGCCCCTCAGCAACCCACCTATCTATCTCCTCAACCATCTTTTCGGGCAGTCTAAGCTGAACCTGAGTCAACAAACCACCGTAAACAATACCGTTTACAAAACACATAAACATTTCGATAGAGGGCTGTTATGTCAGTCGTCTCTATCGCCGCTTATCAAACATCAACCTTTCCCTAACCCGCTCAACAAGCTCCTCCTCACTAATCCCAGGATTCTGGTCTCTAACACCGTCTGCACAAACCCTGACACAAACGTCACTCATGCCAACAGCGAGATTAACCCTCTCCTCAGGCTTCAGCCTTCTCACAGACAGCCACGCCAAACAAATCTTAGCGTCAGTGCTCATTTAAAGCTTCAGCCTCTTAATCAACGCCCTAACCCTCTCCGGGTCTTTCAGAAACTCCTCAATAATCGCGTTTGTCAGCTCGTAAATCCGCAGGTCGTTCAACAGAGCCAGCTTCCTAATCTCCCTGTGCAAATCCTCCCGAACCTCAACAACTGTCCTCTTGGCGCTCTTACCCAATGCTCAAACCACCCTCGTAAACCTATGCCCACTCAAACGGCAACAGCCAAGCTTGAACACCTAAATCAATCCTTTGTGAGTTGAAGTGCAAGATTACCAATGATGAGGAAGAGTTTGGTTGGTTTGACACCGGGCTTAACAGCAATTACGAGTTCTTGACCGGTGGCTGTGTCGATGATTGCTGCAACGTCCCGCGTCTTCAGGATCTCTTCAATACCTTGAGCTAAGTCGCTGATTGAGATGTATCGTTCGGAACGAAAGACTTGTTCTGCGCCGAGCCCAGCATCCAGAATCAACAACCTACGCTCTTTGAGAATGTATTCTGAGCCCACAGCAGCATCCGTTATTGTGGGAACTATTCTTGTCTTCAAAATCGTTTCTAAGCCAGACGCCAGATCAGTTACAGAGAGGCTTCTCGTTTTAAGAATCTGCTCAACACCACTTCCAAAATCTGAAATAATCATGCTTCGTTCCAACCTTTGAACGATCTCGCTACCCGTCGCCGAATCAGTAACCAGCTTCAGTATTTCACCAACAATTTCTTTTATGACCGTTTCTACTCCAACAGCTGAATCAAGCACAACAAGATTGCGAGCCTTAAGGACGGTCTCTATTCCGCTTGCTGAGTCAAGAATGGCGGCGACATCACGCATCTTTAGGATTGTTTCTAAACCGGAAGCAGGTTCTGTCAGAGTCATTGTTCTTTCGGGTCTGCTAAAGGCTTCCTGTCCAGTCGCCTGGTCGCTCAAACTCACCTGGCGCTCTGGACGAGTAACAGATTCACCGCCAACCGCAGAGTCAGAAACACTCACGGCAACTCCAAGGGATAGGAATGCAAATCTCACGTTGTATGGGCTTGCCGTTTTAGTCAGATAGGCTAAGCCTATGTAAGAATATTCCGTGTAATAACATGTTAGTTTGCTGTTGGCTTTTAAGTGGTCGGTGCTTTCGTCTATCCAGTCTGTTGGGTTTGTGTCCCATGTTCCGCTGACACGTTTCTTATAGTAAATGTGGTCTGCCGTTGGTGAACCTGCCCAGAAACAGATTAAATCGTTGTTAGTTTGCTTCGCCAGCACAGGAAGGGTTGTAGAGGTGGTTGCGCTTTGAACTGTTACTTCGCTTCCCCATCCGGTGCCGTAAGTCCGCTTTATGTAAACCAAATCGTAGCTTGTCACTTTAGTATAAACAAGATGTATGTCATCGCCTTCCGCTACTGTCGTGCACCATCCGTAATAGCTTTCTATGTTAGGTGTTGCAACTGAGGAGATTGATTCTTCATCTCCCCAACTGCTGCCACTCCACAGTTTGCCTTTAATCACAGAGCCTGCAGCCGTTACATAAGTGGCGTACATTTTGCCAGCGGTCAACGGTGTCAAAGTAGCCGCCGAGGAAGTGTAGCTGGTAAGCGTCCACGGAAAGCCATACGCAGTAGACCAAGTGCCATCGTTTGTTGAGCTTTTCGTGACTTGAATGCCCGCACTACACCTGTAGATAATCCAGGGGTAACCGCCCGAATCAGTGCAGATGGTGTGGTGTTCACAGTTGGTAACCGTTCCCACAGTCTGTTCAGCTTGCCATGTAATACTTGAACCACTTATGAAGCCTCTGCGATAGTATTGTGTTTGGCCCGTGCCATAATTGGCGTAGGCGTAGTGCACGTAAGTGCCGTCAAACCAGATAGCAAACATGTAGCCGCCAGCGCAAGCTCGGACAGTTGTAGCGCTTGACCAGTTCACACCGTCTGAGCTTGTGCGGTAAACCATGTTTGTGCCGTCCGAATAGAAAACCCAGAAAAGTCCGTTGGCATAAAAGGTTTTGCGGTTAGTACCGTAACATGTTGCCCACTGGTCTGTGCTTGTTCCAACAGTGCTCGGCAAAAGCGCCACCACCACCGAGGAGGATTGCTTTCAGCAGCCTAACTCAGGGTTAGTTCTATCTGGCAGGTCCAGACCTCTCCACTGGGTTTTGTGCCTTTAGATGTCACTTTGCGATGCAGGTTCTTGTTTGGTGTAGCGCCGTTGTCCACCGTGAACTCTTCCCAGGCGAATTCCGCCTCGCCGCTGACAAACTCGCTTTTGAAAACCGCCTTCTGGTTGCTTCCAAACGTTGGATAGCCACTCAGCATTGCCTTGAACTGTGTGCTTGCCCCTTGCAGACCCACCTGTGTAGCGTTTTCAGCAGCTGTGCCATTACCTACACCGATCCGAGCGTTGGCGTTGTTAAAAGCGGTTTCAGACCCGCCACAGACAAGCGTCCAGATAGTGTTTATGCCTTCGTTCAGGAACACGTCCTCGAGTTCCCATGGATAGCTCTCCTCAATCACTTCGTACGGTTCAACGCCGAGTCTTTGAGCCTCAGCGAGGCTTTGCGCCTTGTACTTCTCAATGGTTATCTTAGCCGCTAAGGCGGAGGCTTCTCTGACGATGGCTGCCCTTTTTCCCTTGCCTTCTGTCAAACTCATTTCTCAATCTTTTCTCCCCCGCTTACACCAGCAGACGTTGAACAAACCACATTCAGAGGCGATAGCGAAACAACGGCTACCCAACCGACAACCCAGTCAAAAGACAACCTTAACACGTAAACATTTTCATGGGTTTTAAAGAGCTTTTTGCCCTCGGCACGCGCAACAGCTAAGACATCACCCAAGTCTTTGAATTTGCCTTTATCGTCTTTTATGACCAGGGCTTTGTCAGACATCCGATCGACTAACCTCCTTCAAAGTGCCATCAGTGTTCCATAAGAATGTTAGTGTAAAAAGTAGTCCCTCTTCGTCGTGCGCCTTCAACGTGGCTAATGAACCATCGGCGTTCCAAGTAAAGGCGAGTTTTGTTATCCTTTTGCCAGTGGGTGGAACCATAAGATCAGAAAGCGCACTGTGAATGGCTTTATACGCTTCTTCGTAACGCCCATAAGGAACACTCATGCAGCCACACCCGCCTTGGCTTTTTTAGTCTTCAGTCGTTTGATTTTTCCGGCTATGCTTAAGTTGCCTTCCTCATCGAGAACCATCAACACTTTGCCCTTGTCGTTGAGAAAGGCTAAGCCCTTTGGAAGGCCGAGTTTTTCCGCTTCAGTCATGCGAAGCTCATTGCCAAGAATGTAGTCGCCTGACTTCACCCAGTTTTGACAGTTCACACTCACTGCAACGCTTAAAGCGTTAACGTTAATTATGTTAGGGTTAAGCGTCTCTCCAGCATGGTCGTGGTCTCTGGCGTGATGGTCGTTTGGCCCTGCACCTAGTAATTCGGAGTGATAGTGACTGTGGCTTGCTGGCTGATAACGGTAATTTGGGTTGACATACATGGGGTCGAAGCCTGCTCCCTGAGCTTCAATTACATAACTCGCAGTGCCTCTGGGAAGTCTTGCTAATGGGAACTGCCCGTTTGTGATTATGGCTGCGTCTGCGGTTGCGTTCTGCAAGACACGGGCTGAGGTGATAACCGTGTATCCGCCAACGTTTAGCCAGCCTAAATCTCCACCACCACTAACGTATAGATTGCTCCATTTCAGCGTGCCACTGCCTAAGTCTCGTGCGTCTGTTTGGTCTGGGAGAAGGTTTACGGCTACTCCGCCTTCTAAGGCTTTGATTGCGCCTGAGAGGTAGAGGTCTTTCCACCGTTTGTTGCTTACGCCCAAATCATACGTGTCATCCGCGTCTGGAATCAAGTTGAAGTTGAAGAGCATGTTGCTGACGTGAATGTTCACGGCGTAGATGTCTGCCCAGCGTTTCGGCGTTGCTCCCCCCAAGCCTATGTTGCCACTGTTATCAGCCGTCGGCAGCAAATCGTACCTAAGCTCGAGCTGTCCATCGCCTACACGCTTAAGCCACGTATCTAACGCTGATGCGCCGCCCAGACCAAACTGGAGCATGTCGCTGCTTAACTGAGCCTTTGGGTTTGCTTCCCCAACGCTTTTTATCCGCACGAAACCGTCGGTGTATAGAAGCAGGTAGAGCGTGTGCACTTCTCTCCATTTCGCGGTTTCAGAACCCAAAACCCCGTGTTCGTCATCGCTTGGATTAAACTGATGATCTAAAACCGTGGTGCCAGCCTTGTTTCTGGTGCGGAACCTGATTATTGCTGGTTCATCATTAAATGGACCGATGTGTTTGGGACAGATCCATCCAGTAATCTTGTCCCAACCGCCATCATCAGGCGTTGACCACTGCTGTCCATCTTCGCCTCCAGCTTCATGACCAACGTGGTGGGCACCCAAGCCTCCACCATATGACACTGTTGGTATTCCTTTCCTGCCAAGCTTTGTCCTTGAAAGCTTCTCAACTGTTACCGTTGTGGCTCGCATTCCATACAAGTAATCGGCTAATAGTGGCGGGACCTTTCCAAGCTCAAGCGTTACCTCTAGAGTTTGGGTTTTCGAATCTACGTAGTATTCGACGCTTTCAATGCGGAAATCACCATCAACATTCTCGTTGGGAAGGATGACGTGAATCTTATCTCCTGGAAGCAAAGGCGTATTATTATAATCAAGAACCGTGGTTCGCACAGTGAGGTATTCCGCTGGATCTTTGAAGTAATCAAGCAAGGCTTTAGCTCTCAAGTCGCATTCATTGTCGCTTATGAGCTCCTCATCGGTCTCAGTCAATTCTCGAAGTCCATAGGCGTTTTGGCTCGCCGAATCCTCTCTCACAGCTTCATATCTGCGACCGCCAAAATACAGGGCATCGATCCAGAAGTTGCCTGTTCCTACACCGGCGAACCAGCTGGCAATCTCCACTTTCTTTATTTGGCTCCAGTCGAAGCCCGCTTGAACGTATGTCCAGTCTATTTCATTGGCCAAGCCTACTTTAAGGTCGGTTTTCCTCCAGTCGTCCGGCGCAATAGTGATAACTTTAGAGGCTTCCTTGTTGCCTGTATCCTTAAGCCGAACAGTTACGTTGCCATCGTAGGCTTTCTCGAGAAAAGCGTAGAAGCTTAGAATGGGGTATTTGTTCGCGTTAATCTCTTTCCCAGCGTTTAAGGTGAAGATGGCTCCGGCCCAGTAGAGGTTTATGCCATAAACCTTGATGCTTCCGGTGCCCTTCATCTTTCTTGTAGTATCAAAGCTTACCTCTCCAGCACTTGCGCTCCAAGACCCGTCAGCAGGAGTTAGACCTTCTGTCCAAGCATCCTTATCATCGGGAACGCTTTTATCCGCTAAGCCATAAACCGTAATCTTATTTCGGATGCGATGAATATCTTTGCGGTATTCACTGACCTCGATCTTTTCGGAAAGGCTGACGGGTGATGTTTTGCTGTTTTTCGCGAAAAACTCGAACTTGCCGTCTGGAGCTACACGAAAATCAAAGCCTATCACGCCGGCTTTATCGCTGCTTTCAGCGACATATTTTAGGACATCCAAGACAGGCGTGTTCTCGTATTCCAGCCTCGTGTAGGTTGTATCCGTGTTCTCTATAAGCTCTGTGCCGCCTCTTTCATGGCTTAACCCCACGTAATTGTCAACCAAATCCTTGACGATCTCTTCGCCCTTCTTGTTCTCGTAGGTTTTTGTGACCACTCTGCGGAAAAGCCTCTCGCCCCAGCACCTACCACTAACATGAACATAGTTTTCGGTGGGCGTGGATTCATACGTGACGCTTTCAACACGGCAGGTGATGATTTGCGGAACGCTGGTGCCTCTGCCGATGTCTATGGGGCCGTCCATACCCACGTTAATAGGCGAAGCGCCGCCCGGACTGTACTTCTTATTCCAGTTCTGAAGCAGGACATCAAAGCTGCCGACCTCCTTTGTGCAGCCCAGGTGCACCCTCAAATCGACAATGTCTCCTTGAGGCGGAGCAACACCGCCAAAAGCAATAGCGACCTTGGGAATCTCTACGCTCATTCGACACCCCTCCGATACATTTCCTCCTCTCCAGAACGGATTATGGAGCGGGTCCGTGTGGGCGCCTCGGAAACTGCAGCGTTGTATTCCTTCACACTAGCCGTGGCGGCGTTCATCTGACTTGCGAAATGCCACATGGCTGCCGCTGCGGCAACAATCACTCCTATTCCGACCCCAGTTAGGGCGAGAAACGTAGCATAAGAGATATTGAGGGCGTTCTGTGCGGCAGAAGCAACCCAGCAAGCAGCAGCATAAACCTTCTGGGCTACGGCTACGCCCAAGCTCGTCCGCATAAACATACCCATGGTCGTAATAACCATCATAGCGGAATTGAAAACCCGAGCCTGCTGGTCGTTGAGCAAGCCAAACTGGTGGGCTACGTATCCAATAGCGGTGCCTGTCGCCCCCAAACCAGCAATGGCTGCCCCGAGAGTTTTGATTCGCACACTCAAGGCTTCGGCGTCGGACTGAACCCTCGCGAACTCGTGGCTTGCACGATTAACAGCCCTTATGGTGACAGCGATTTCTCTGAAGGACACTATAATTCAGCCTCCGCCTTGGCAGCGTCAAGAGCGTCCAGAATTATTTGTTCAAGCCTCGGAAGGCGTTCCAGCACCGCCGTAGATATGAAGGGACGCGCTTGCATGTAACGAGTACCCAGCTCCACAAACAACGCATAAGTGGCTTCGGCACCCACATCGGCAACCCACTCATGAACCTTCGCATAAATTGAACTACGTAAGCGTCCGGTCCTAACCGGAACAAGCTGCCGAGCCAAGGCTTTAACGTCAGCCGCCCAGCCTGCCAGCTGCCTATGCACATGCCTCT
>Ga0315309_1000186_pt1 | contig 37636 bp, 35 predicted proteins | sample TDP4_MG_FD_203080 | JGI IMG/M metagenome (GOLD analysis project Ga0315309, IMG submission 203080) | Freshwater sediment microbial communities from Lake Towuti, South Sulawesi, Indonesia - TDP4 | ecosystem: Environmental > Aquatic > Freshwater > Lake > Sediment | place: Indonesia: South Sulawesi...
GGCATTCGTTCGGAAGACGACTTAACCCACAAACTCGTAGACATTATCCGCATCAACCAAAGACTGAAAGAAAACATGGAAGCAGGCGCCCCAACGCTTATCATTCAAGACCTTTCTGAACTGCTCCAATATCATGTGACCACATACTTCAACAATGAAGCGTCAGGAATTCCACCAGCCAGACATCGTTCAGGAAGAGCCCTTAAAACCCTTTCACAACGCCTCAAAGGAAAAGAGGGTAGGTTCAGAAGCAACCTCTCAGGCAAACGAGTTGACTTTTCAGCCCGTACAGTCATCTCTCCAGACCCAAACCTAGACATCAGCGAGGTTGGAGTACCCATCGATATCGCCATGCGGCTTTCCATGCCTGAAAAGGTCACATCATGGAACATTGAAGACATGCGTAAGCTTGTGATTAATGGACCTGAGAAATATCCCGGCGCTCTCTACATTGTACGACCAGACGGCAAACGCATCCGCTTGGAGTTCGTTACAGACAGAGAAAAAATCGGAGAAGCTATCGAGCCCATGTTCATTGTGGAACGTCATCTCAGAGGCGGAGACATAGCTATATTCAACCGACAGCCATCGCTACACCGCATGTCTATTATGGCGCACTATGTGAAGGTGCTTCCACACAAGACCTTCCGCCTTCACCTCACGGTTTGCCCTCCCTACAACGCCGACTTCGACGGAGACGAAATGAACCTCCACATACCGCAAAGCGAGGAGGCACAGACTGAGGCACGTTTGTTGATGCAGGTTCAAGACCAAATTCTTTCACCCAGATTCGGCGGGCCCATAATCGGCGCCAAAACAGATTTCATAACGTCTGCATACTTGCTGACTAAAAACTCCACTCGCTTGACCAAGGAAGAAGTGTGCCAACTCCTGCTCGCAGCGGGGTACGAAGCCCCCATTCCAGAACCAGAAGTCAAGAAACCCGAGCCAAAATGGACTGGCAAACAGATTTTCAGCCTGTTTATCCCGAAAGACCTCAACTACGCATTCAAGGCAGCCACATGTATTGCATGTCCTAAATGCCTGCGCGAAGAGTGTGAATACGACGCTTACGTTGTCATCAAAGATGGTGTCCTCAAAACAGGAGTCGTAGACCGAGCCGCAATAGGCGCCGAGCAGTCAGAGTCCCTTCTTCACAGAATAATAAAGGACTACGGCTCGGCTGCGGGACGAACATTCCTCAATCATGTTTGTCGATTACTCAACATGTTCATGACTCTACGAGGCTTCACATATTCCTACGACGAAATGGAACTGCCTACACCAGCTCAAAGAAAAATCCGTCAAATCATAGATGACTCTGGGGAACGAATTAACAAGCTAATCAAGAACTACCAAGACGGAACCCTACCACGGCTTCCTGGTCAAACTCTCGCCGACTCGTTCGAGATATATGTCATGAACGAGTTAGCCGAGGCCAGAGACAAAGCTGGTAGAACCGCGGAGAATGCTTTCGCCATAGACAATTCAGGCATGATAATGACCAAAACTGGTGCGAGAGGCTCAAGTCTCAACATTGGTCAGATGACAGCTGTTGTGGGGCAACAGTCTGTACGAGGAAAACGAATCATGCGTGGCTATTTAGAACGTGCCTTGCCTCACTTTAAATGGCGCGATCCGTCGCCTACGGCCCGAGGCTTCGTCGACGCCTCGTACCGTGACGGTCTTGACCCCGTGGAGTTTTTCTTCCATTCGATGGGTGGCAGGGAAGGTTTGGTAGACACCGCTGTGCGAACGCAGCAGAGTGGTTACATGCAGAGACGTTTGATCAATGCGTTAGAACATCTGCGTATAGAATACGATGGAACCGTGCGAAACTCCATCGGCGACATTGTTCAGTTTCAGTACGGAGAAGACGGAGTAGATCCGGCCAAGAGCGACCATGGAAAAGCTGTCAACGTGGGCAGAATAGCTGAACAAATCAGAATTATGGTTGAGAAGGGAAAGCCTGCACCGAAAGAATATGTTAAGGAAAAAGTCGATGACGTAAAAGACAAACTTACACCAATACTTGTCGATGAATTGAAGAGTGAAGTAAGCAAAGAGGAATTAACTCGCAAGGGCGTAGACAAAGCAGTGGAATTAACGCAAGAAAACTATAGGCGGGCGCTAGTTGAACCAGGTGAGGCTGTTGGAATAGTTGCGGCTCAATCTATCGGTGAGCCTGGCACTCAGATGACTCTTAGAACGTTCCATTATGCTGGTGTGAGAGAACAAAACGTTACTTTGGGTCTACCTCGACTAATAGAGATAGTTGACGCACGTAGAATGCCTTCTACACCTATTATGGCGATTTACCTTAACAAGGAGCACAGAGACAGCAAATATAAGGCCACTGAGGTGGCACGCGAAATCATTTCAACAACTATGCAGGACATAACCAAGGCCATGTACGTGGCTCCTGAATTGGGAGAGGTCGTCATACAACTTGATCGAACCATGATGGAAGACCGAGGCGTGACACTCAGAGAACTTCAAGATGTTTTACGCTTGCCCAGCTGCACATTAAGAGCAAGAGAAGACAAGCTGTATCTTAAACCAAAAAAGATGGAGCCCCGCAAACTGCTTGACAAGGTTACGACTCATCATGTGAAGGGTATACCGAGCATTCGAAGAGTGCTGGTCACCGAAGAGAAGGGTGAATGGGTTATCCGCACCGACGGATCAAACCTGCCAAAAGTGTTGGAGATTTTGGGCGTAGACCCAACGAGAACCGTTACCAATCATATCCACGAGATTGCGAAAACCTTGGGAATTGAAGCCGCCAGAAATGTCATCATTAAAGAAGCAATGGGAGTTCTTGAAGAACAAGGTCTAGACGTGGACATTCGTCATGTGATGCTTGTAGCAGATATCATGACAGCCACGGGCGAAGTGCGCCAGATTGGAAGGCACGGAATTAGCGGTGAAAAATCCAGCGTCCTTGCAAGGGCGGCATTTGAAATAACCGTGCCAAACATAGTTGACGCCGCAATTAAAGGCGAGAGCGACCCATTAAAGGGAGTAACCGAAAACGTTATTGTTGGGCAATCAATACCCATCGGCACGGGTTTGGTTGACCTCTACATGTCAACGCTTGCACGAGGAAGTAGTCAATGATAGATGTGAACAAAGCCATTGCCACAGTAGTCAAGACTGGTAAAGTCTTGTTTGGAGCCAATAACGCTGTAAAGAGTGCCAAGCTGGGTCGAGCCAAACTTATCCTCTTGGCTTCAAATTGCCCCCGGAACATGATGGATGACATAACATATTATGCCAATTTTTCTAATGTCCCAGTAGTTATTTATAAAGGCTCCAGCATAGACTTAGGCATAGTGTGTGGTAAACCTTTCATGGTTTCTGCCTTGGCAATTCGAGAACCAGGCGATTCAGATATACTCAGATTGACTGAAGAGGTTACGGCTAAGGAATCCATTGAGGAATCGGAGACGAATTCAACGGAGGAAACCGATGCATAGCGGTATTCGTTTGACCAGCAAAGAGATGCGTTACATAGCATTGTTTGAAAGCATAACTAGTGCAACTGTAAAGGACTGCATTGTAGACGATGAACAAAATCGCATCATTTTTGTAATAAAAGAGGGCGACAGCGGAGTCGCCATTGGAAAGGGTGGCAAAAACATTCATCTGCTCGAGAGGATGACAGGTAAGAAACACGAGATTATCGAACACTCTGGGAATCCAGCGCAGTTCATTAAGAACGCGTTAAAACCAGCACGTGTGAACGAAATCCGCATCACCCAGCGTCCAGACGGCAAGTCCATCGCAGTTGTTGCCGTAAACCCTCGAGACAAGGGCGTAGCCATCGGCAAAAATGGACGCAATGCAGAACGAATAAGATTCTTAGCGAAGCGATATTTTCAGATTCAGAGCGTGAGCATCACATAATCTGAGCCTTTTTCAGTTTGGTTTCCACATCTTGCAGTCCCAATCTCTTGAGAGTTTTAGGTTTTGGCAAGCCATTCTTATCCCAACCTACGGCCTCATAATATTCTCTCTTTGACTCTTCAAACGATTTTTTGTTAACTGTCTTCCCTTTGTAGGGTCCAGATGGCAAAGGTTCATTGAACCTAGCCGGGTTCTCATCGTCTGCGCTGGCTTTCCACTTTAGGTCTGGGCCCCCGAGAAGTAGCATGGCTCTTTGTAGGTTAAGTATTCTCAATCCGTTGGTCTCATACCATTCTTGACGTAGCGTCTTCCAGCCTGTGACTGCTTCAAAAAAGTCCCAAATGAGGTCAATGCCCGTTGAAAACGTGTTAAAGGAACAGTAAACACCCGAATCGTCTAACACGGTGTTCAGCTCGTCATTTTCATGCTCGGTTGGAATAAAAGCCAGGGAGGTATGGTCTCCAGCCTGAACGTTACAGGCGTAGGATATGTTGGCAGGATAGTCTCTGCCACTTCGGATTCCGTGGGCACCGATTGCCATTCCCTTCTCGTGGACCGAATAGATTGTAAGGTCCATGGCCTTTCTCTTTCCTAATTTAAGAGCAGCCCTGTAAGATCCCTCAGCGAGTATTTCACCGATTCCTTCGCGTGTGGCAACCTTTTTCGCCAATTCGGCAAAAGCTCTGCTGTTTCCCCATTTTGGTCGGATGCCGTCCAAATCCTCTTTGTTCACAATTTTGCGTTGATACAACTCGGCGATGAAACCCAAAACGTTTCCAGCCTGTATCCCACATAGTCCTAAATCGTCGATTAAAGAGGCTAAGTAAACGCAGTCTTCAGGCGTGAAGATGCCAAGATTTGGTCCAAGATAGGCTTGCATCTCATAATCTGGGTTGTCAGTAATTGAACCCTTAAACTCGCCGGTCTTCGGCGCAGCAATCTTAAGACACGATGTTGGGCAGCCAAAGTCACACCAATACCTCTTGACCCAAAGCCTCTGCTCAAACTTGTCCACAGCGAAACTCTTCTGGTCATGCCACTCTTCCTGCCAATTCCGCACCGGTTCAGAACTCGTTTTGGCGCCGTAGTTGTAGCCTCCCGCGCCAGTGCCCCAGCTTCTGAACAATTCGCTTTTGTAGCATTTCTTGTCTGCTTTTTTCATCAGCCCACTAACTTTTTCGATGTCTTCCACTTCTGGCAGTGGACCCAAACCTTTAGCAACAACGGCTTTCAGATTCTTGGAGCCCATCACTCCGCCATAGCCTCCATAGCCAGCCGCATGGGTCCACTTGGCCATAACGCCTGCAATTCTGGTTTGATTTTCCCCTGCCGGTCCGATGTAGAGCACGGAGGGCTCTTTCAAATCCCCGTACTCGGGAAAACTCTCCTTCAAGTCACTTCTTCCTTCTTGAGTGAGAATTTTGAGTGTGTGCTTTCCATCCTTACCCCAAATGTGGCTGGCATCTTTGATGGAAACCTGACTTTCAAAGATTGTTATGTAGCTGGGTCTAGGAGCTTTGCCTCTGATGATTATTCCATCGTATCCAGCGCACTTGAGTTCTATTCCAAACTCTCCAGCCACGGTTGAGCCTACCATTCCATTGCTTTGAGGCGACTTGCCCGAGACGCAAACTCTACCGCCTGGGAAGAAACCCGTTAAAGGACCAGTCAGAACTGTAAGCACATTTTCGGGTGCAAAAGGGTCAACGGTTTCCCATGTTTTACCCAGTCGGTCCCAAAGAATCCTGGCTGCGAGACCGCGTCCTCCAATGTAGCTTTGCAGAATATTTTCATCGAATTTGATTTCCTCTACCTTCTCGTTTGAGAGATCGATGTTCAAGAATTTGCCTGCGTATCCTCGCACTATATGTATTCCTCCCCTGCTTCGCCGTATAGGTTGTTCACCAGCTCACGAGTTATGTCCTCTGGTTTACATGCGTGAACTTTGAAAATTTGCCACGAGCTTCTCGTCACCGTTTGCAAGGCATCCCAGTTTCCCTCTTGACACACTCTTGCGCATTGAGGTCGTCCATCGCAGAGGTCACAAATCAAAATGCTCTTCTTGACTGGATGGAGATGTGGTACTCTTCCAGGACAAGCCTCAATACAAGCGCCGCAGGCATTACATTTTTCTTCGTCGACAAGAACCGCGCCCGTTTTCTTACTTATTGTCAAAGCATCCATAGAACAAGACTTGACGCAGGGATAGTCTTCACACTGCACGCAGAGATGCGGAACTTCAGCCCCTGGAACAAGCATAAACACTCGAATTCGAGATGCTTCGGGCCAGATTTTTTTCTCGTGGAAAAGCGAGCAGGCGATTTCGCACTTTCTGCATCCGCTACATTTAATGTAGTCTCTGGCGATCCATATCCTTTTTCGAGAACCCATTTATACCCTTCACACTCAACCATAAGAAGTTATGCATGCCCCACTGTTCTTTATTAGCGTTGCCGTTTTTTGCATCTGAACTGAGACTCCGTTGTGCTTAAGTATAAGCGTAGTGGACATGTTAAGAAGTGAATTGGAGGTGCACTGCGCTCGACAAAATCATTGTCACAACCGCCCTTGTGTATGCTAACGGTGAAATTCACTTAGGACACGTTACCTCCACGTATCTACCTGCTGACATTTTCGTACGGTTTCATCGACTTAAAGGTGACGATGTCATTCACGTTGGGGCCACAGATGACTTCGGAACCCCGATTTTGGTTGAGGCAGAGAAAGAGAGTAAGAGTCCAGAAGAGTTCGTGGCTTACTGGAATGAAATCGACAGAAGAGACTACGCTGACTTAGGAATATCATTTGACATCTTCTACAAGACCAGTTCAAAAGAAAACATAGAGTTGGTGCAACACTTCTTTAAAAGACTCTACGAAAAAGGCTACATATTCAAACAAGTCATCCTGCAACCCTACTGTGAAAACTGCAAGAAGTTTCTGCCAGATCGATTTGTGAGAGGAACTTGCCCATACTGCAGCGCGACGGATCAGTACTCAGATAGCTGTGAACAATGTGGACGAACATTCCAGTTAGGCGAAATCTTGAACCCACATTGTGCTATATGCGGGTCAAAACCAAAAAGCAAGGAAAGCGACCATTATTTTTTCAAACTCACTCAATTTTCAGATGCTCTTAAGAAATGGCTTACAGAAAACGAGAATCTTCAGCCAGAGGTCAAGAACTACGTGCTCAACTGGATAAAAGAAGGTCTACGAGATTGGGACATTAGCCGTGATATAACTTGGGGTGTACTCATCCCACTGAAAGAGGCGAAAGGTAAGGTGCTCTATGGCTGGTTCGACAATCACCTTTGTTATATCTCCACCGCCCAAAAATTCTTCGAAGAGAAGGGAATCGATGGAAAACAGGCGTGGAACACCTCAAAAATCTATCATTTTATCGGAAAGGACATAGTGTACCATCATTACTTGTTTTTGCCAGCTATGCGACTGGGCGAAGGAGAGTACAAACTTCCAGACTATATTCCTACGAGGGGCTTCTTGCTCCTCGAAGAGCAGAAGTTTTCCAAGAGTCGGGGATGGTACGTCGGCCTCAGAGACTTCTTGAGCAAGTTTCCTGCCGATTACTTGCGCTACTACCTAGCTTCTATCACACCGTATGCTCAGGTTGACGTAAACTTTGATTGGGCAGATTTTCAGAAAAAAATAAACAACGAGTTAATCGCCAACATAGGCAACTTCATTCATCGAACCCTAACCTTCATCTGGACCAAAAACCAAGGAAAAGTGCCGCAGCCACAGAACTACGCTGCATTGGACAACGAATATCTAGAAAAAATCAAAGAAGCGGCTACGGATGTGGGCAAAGAAATTGAGAGCAACGAGTTAACCAAAGGGCTAAGAAAGATTGTTGAATTCTCAGCTTTCTGCAACCAGTATTTCCAGAGAAAGCAGCCTTGGGCAGACAAGGAGAAGGCGAGAACAGCACTTTACCTATGCGCGAACGCTGTCCGCAGTCTGGCCATTCTTCTCGAGCCATACACGCCCTTTTCAGCGGAAAAACTCTGGCAACAACTCAACTTACACGGTTCGGTTCACAAACAAGACTGGAACTCAGCCTCACAATTTAAAATTGAAAGCGGACACCAGATCAACGAGCCTAAAGTGCTGTTTCAAAAGATTCAAGATGAAGACATCGAGAAAGAGAAGCAAAAACTCCATAAACTAGCCGCAGCCCAGCCTTGAACTATACATAAGACAAATAAAGCAATACTCCTTTCCACAAGTTAACTCAGTGGGAAGTTGTCAACATGCCAGAAAAAATCGTGTCGCTTGAAGAATTCTCCAAGATGGACCTGCGCATAGGCAAGATAATCAAAGCGGAACAGGTTGTTGGCTCGAAAAACCTGATCAAGTTGCTTGTAGACGTGGGAGGGGAAACCCGCCAAGCAGTAGCTGGCATCGCTCAATATTATTCTTCAAAGGAACTGGAGGGAAAACAGGTCGCGGTCATAGTTAATCTGCAGCCTAAGCGAATGTTCGGAATAGAATCAAACGTTATGATACTGGCTGCTGAGGACGACAAGACGGTGTCTATACTTCTGCCAGACCGACCCGTTAAGGTTGGAAGCAAAATAAGATAAGTGAAATAAAGTTTGCCCTTGAAAATCGACCTGCACCTACACACACACTATTCCAAAGACGCCACAACGACACTTGAAGAAGTGATAAACTACGCCAAGAAACGAGGATTAGATGGAGTGGCAGTAACCGACCACGACACAACATTGGGAGCGCTCAGGCTCATCAAAGAAAAACACCTCTTGGTCATTCCAGGCGTTGAAGTCAGCAGTCTGCATGGGCATGTTTTGGCTTTAAATGTAACAGACCCGATAACGCCTGAACTTAGCCTACGAGAAACGGTTGAAAAAATCCATCAGTTAGGGGGAATAGCCGTCATCGCACATCCCGCAGCTGTTCTCAAAACTGGATTAGGACACACAATAATATCGTCAGCCTCCAACCTCGACGCCGTTGAAGTCATGAACACTGCAGCCTTCCCCTTCCTTCTAACAACCTACTTGAGCCGACGGTTAGCTCAACGGCTTGAGCTTCCCCAAACCGGGGGCAGCGACGCCCATCACCCAGATGAAATCGGAAACGCCTACACTGTAATAGACGCGGAGTCAAATCGAAACGACATTGTTGAAGCAATAAGAAAAGGCAAAACTACACCTTTCGGAAAACCAATCTCTTGGCTGCTGAGGCTCCAGAGAGGAGCGTTTAACATACAAAATAAGCTAGGAGGACGTTAGTCCTCGAAGTTTTCGATCTGATTTAGGCCAAAATCGACTGGTAATGATTTTTCTTGTTCAGAAAACGAAGACTCGATGTCGTAGAGTTTTGGCATAATGTCTCTTACCCCACTTCGCGAGAACGATGAACGCACACCAGTCATGACAACCGTGACTTTCAGAGCTCCTTCAGCGTGAGGGTTCACGCAAGCACCCCAGCTGACCAAGGCGTTGTGTCCAATCATTTTTGTGACTATTTCTCCGACTCTGTTGGCTTCCTCGATTGTCATGTTCGGGTCACCACTGATGTGAATCAGCGCTCCTTTAGAGCCAGTGTAATCAACATTGAGGAGGGGAGTTTTTAATGCGTTTCGAACAGCTTCTTCAGCTCTGTTTGGGGCGTCTGATTCACCCACACCAACAACCGCAATTCCACCTTTTTTCATGATGGTTTTGAAGTCGGCAAAGTCCAAATTGATCAAACTAGGCTCCATGAGGGTTTCCACTATGCCTTTTATCATGTTAGCCTGCACCTGATTTGCAACTTTGATGACTTCCATCATTGGAAGTTCAGGAACCAGTTCTGCGAGTCTGTTGTTGTCAATAACCACAACCGTGTCGCATACCCTTCGCATCTCATTTAACGCCCGAGTTGCATATCCAATCCGACTCTTTTCTGTTCTAAGAGGCGTTGTAACCACTCCAACAACAACAGCGCCCTTCCGACGGGCAACGTCAGCCACGATTGGAGCGGCTCCTGTTCCTGTACCACCGCCCAAGCCAACGGCTATGAACACTACATCCACGTTTTGAAGCAAGTTTTCTATGTATGGTCTCGATTCCTCTGCTGCTGCTCTTCCGATTTCAGGGTTGCCGCCAGCACTTAAGCCGCGCGTTACTTTTTCCCCTATCAAAACCTTTCGAGCTACGTTTACAGAATTTAAATCCCGTAGGTCCGTATTGATTGCAACACACTCAGCTTCACATAGACCATTTTCAACGAGTCTGCTGATCGTGTTGTTTCCAGCGCCACCAATGCCCAAAACCATGATGCTACATCGGGGTTCACTTCTGCCTTCATTAACCCTTTTGTGCCATGTGAAACGAGATGTTTCCCTTTGCGACTTAACCACTAGTGTTTCTCCTCCAAACCTCAGCGCTCAAAAGGTCTCGAACTGCTACACGGATAGCTTCGGCACGATTTGGATAATAGCGCTCGTCTACCAAGCTCTGTAAAGCTTTTATATAGGGCTCAGGGAGATATAATGTAATCAGTTTCATTCAAACACCTCCTACAATTCTCCGCAAGGCAAAAGCAAAAGAGCTATGGAGAAAAGTTATATTTCTATATATTAAGATTAAAATATGATTTAAATATGTTTGAGTCTGTCTTTTTAAGTCTTCTCCCACATTTTTCTATAGCTGTTCCTTTTTCGTGTAATTTGCTGATTTGAGGAATGCTTATGTTTTCGTTGGTTGATTAAACGTTTAGGGTCGTGCCAGATTGAGGTTGCTTTGCTTTTGGTGGGCCTGAGAATCCATGGGTGACAAGCGGGAGCACTGCAGGGTTTTTGTTGAGAGTTTTGGTTGTTCTTCTAGCATGGCTGATGGAGAGTTTATGGTTGGCTGTTTGTTAAAGGCCGGCTTTGAAGTGGTTGAGGCGGTGGAAGAAGCCGACGTTTTGATTTACAACACCTGTGCAGTTAAGACACCAACGGAGAACCGCATGATTGAATTTTTGAAGAGAACCGGAGCCATGAAAGACAAACGGCTCATGGTTACGGGCTGCCTCCCGCTGATCAATTTTGAGAGGCTCAAAGCTGGAGTTGAGTTTGATGGGGTCTTAGGTCCAAGCTGTGGTGCCCGCGTAGTGGAGGCTGTACGTAGGGTTCTTGGTAATGAGCGGGTTGTGTGGCTAAACGGAAATGCCGAAGCAAAGTCTTGTTTGGACATGCCGCGACACGCCATGAACCCTGTGGTAAGCATTGTTCCGGTGGCGCAGGGCTGTTTAGGTTCGTGTAGTTATTGCTGTGTTGTTTTTGCGCGTGGTCCCTTGCGCAGTTGTAGCGTAGACGAGGTTGTGAAGCGGGTTAGACGTGACTTGAGTTCCGGCGCTATGGAGGTTTGGTTGACTGGACAGGACATGGCTTGCTATGGAAGAGACATCGGTGTCAGCTTAGCGGATCTGCTGAACGCTGTCTGTGAGATTGAAGGGGCTTTTTGGGTCAGGGTAGGCATGATGACGCCCAGCCTTGTTCTAGACATGCTGCCTGAATTGGTTGAGATTTTCAAAAATGAGCGCATCTTCAAGTTTGTGCATTTGCCAGTGCAAAGCGGCGACGATGACATCTTGAGGCGCATGAATAGACGTTATTCTGTGGGCGATTTCAAACGGATCGTTGAAGCTTTCAGAAAGGCTATTCCCAGCATCACTCTGGCTACCGATGTCATCTGTGGTTTTCCAGGCGAAGGCGCTGAGGCTTTTGAGGGGACACTGCGATTGATAGAGGACCTCAAACCTGATGTTGTCAACATCTCAAAGTTCTTTCCAAGACCCAAAACACAGGCTGAAAAAATGACTCCTGAAGTTCCTCCCCTGGAAGTGACGGCGAGAAGTAGGAAAATGGCGGATTTAACGAGAAGAATATCGCTGGAAAAGAACACAGCGTGGATGAATTGGAAAGGGCGCATTCTTTTGGATGAGCGGGGAAAACAGCCTGGCTCCGTTATCGGTCGGAACTTTGCTTACAAACCAGTCGTGGTTAAGAGCGAGCATCACTCGAAACTTGGAAGCTTTGTAAACGCTCATGTAACAAGGACTTTTCAAACTTACTTAGAATGTGAAATTATTGACTCATCAGAGGCTTAGACTTTCTCATCTCGTGAATGGGTGTTTTCCGTTTAGGTTCCAGTTGTCTGTTGTGAACTTTTCTTTTCTAAGCTTCGATGCAAGTTGCTGTTCTTCTGGGGTGAGGGCTTCTTCTTCGAGTTCTATTTTGAGGGCTTTTTGGAATCCCCGAACTAGCGCTTCATAAGCCTCTGGAACACTCACATCGCGATTCAGTTCTTTTCTGATTGATGTCAGCTTCTCTCGAGCAACGTGGACCACATCCTGTGGGGTCTTTGCCCATTGAACCCGCAGAAATGTGAACATTTTTTCCAGATCAACATCTAGAAGAAATGTTCCATGTTGCAAGAGAACGCCGCTCTTGTGATATTGAGCGCTTCCTGAGATTTTCTTTCCGTCTATGGCGATGTTGGGACAGTTTTTCGAGTCGCCTACGTCGAAATGTGCTTTCACCCCTAGCATTTTCGCCGCTTCTACAAGCCCGTTGCTTATGGTGTTGTAGGCATAGGTCACGTCCATGGTTCCAAGGTCTTTCTCTTCAACTACGACGCTATATGTGATTTCGCTGTCGTAGTCATGAAAAACTGTGCCACCACCCGTGATTCTGCGTACAATGTCTACCCTGCGGTGCTTGCAGTTTTCCACTTGAACCTCGTTGGAGATATGTTGAAAGCGGCCAACCGAAACTGCGGAGGGTTTCCAGCGATAAAAACGCAGTGTGTTTGGAACTGAATCGTTGATTCTGGCCGAGACGATTGCCTCATCTATGGCCATGTTGGTGAAAGCGTCGTTTACGTCGAGCTTTATTAGCCTCCATTTTTCCACTTGCATCTCGCTTCCTTGCCAATTGCTTTATCATTTTTCTATCTGGTTGATAGTTTAAACCTAAATCATTTTCTAAGGCATTAACCATAGGAAGATGTAAAGCAGTCCCACAGTGAAGGGCTCCATGAGCACAGAAGTAGCTATGCCTAGAGAAATACTTGAAATGATTCTGGAAAGTGCGAGAAGGCTTCATCCAAGGGAAACCATTCTCCTTTTGCGTGGCAAAGCTAGCAAAAGCACGATTAACATTTCGGAAGTCCTCATTCCACCGCTCGCAACCTACGGAAAGGGTTTCTCTTCCTTTCCCACACACATGTTGCCGATGGACTTCTCAATTATTGGAACTGCCCACTCTCATCCAACTGGAAATCCTGCGCCTTCAGTTGAAGACCTGAACCATTCACTTGGAAAGGTAATCCTCATTGTAGCCTTCCCCTATTCAAGAATAGAAAATGTGGTGGCGTACAACCGAGAAGGAAAGAAAATCATGCTCCAAATAACATAATTCGATGGTTTAACGAACTGTTCTAAACCATAGCATAATAAAAGTGCAAACTGTCTCTTGATGTGGAGAGCTGAAATGTCTTATTGGAAATGGTCACCTATTTTAGCCGTCGCATCTGTGGGCAGCGGATTATTCTTGACTTTACTTTCTAGACTCTATATTGTTAAGCCGTTTGTTGTGGACGTCGAAATAATTTACTACGGCTTTCCCTTCCCTTGGTTAGAAGCAGCGAGAAGCACTTGGCAGTTGCAGACGCCTTGGCGTTTCCTCTTCCTGTGGGGAGAGTTCATTGTCGACTTCATATTTTGTGGATTGATTGTTGCAACAGTTGTAAGTATTTACTTTATGTCTTTACTAAAAACAAAGAAAATGGTCGCTTGATACATCGCCTCAAGCATCGATTTTCGTCTTGCTTTCAAGATCGAGCCGCAGGTTGTACTGCTGCCACTGGTGCTGCTTCTGTAGCCTTTTTTCTGGCAAGCATCTTTTCCAATGTTGGCCTCAGTTTAGTGTTTTCAGCCAGTATCTTGTCTTTCCCAAGTGCATTCAACTGTGCAGTCATTTCTTTATTGACATCTGAAAACTTTACTCCCTCAGCCGCTGAGATATAGTCGATTCGAAGACGCTCTGGACTCATTCCGAGTTTCTCTAGCATACCCTTCAGAGCGGTCATTCGCTTTGTCATCCAAACGTTCCCTGAAATGTAATGGCAATCGTATGGCAAGTGGCACGCTGCTACCAGCACCATACCTGCGCCTAGTCTGAGCGCCTCCAAGACGAAGTCTCTATCAACCCTTCCCGAGCACATAACACGAATGGCTCTCATAGTGGGCGGATACTCAAAACGACTTGTGCCCGCCAAATCGGCACCAGCATAACTGCACCAGTTGCAAAGGAAGGCCAAAATCTTCTCTTCTGGATTCTTCTCCAAAGCCGCTCGAATCTGATTCACTATTTGAGCATCGGTAAAGTGCATCTGAGTAATAGCGTCGGTGGGACACTCGGCGACGCAAGTGCCGCAGCCGTGGCACATAGCTGGCGTAACCTTAGCTGGTTCTTTTTCAGGAGCTGAAACAGCCCCATAGGGACAAACCTTCTCGCAGATGCCGCACTTTACCTTAGTGTTTTGACATGTGTTGGAGTCTACAACAGCTATGATGGGCTCAATCTTCCACTTCGGCTTAGACAATATCGTGGCTGCTCTCGATGCTGCAGCGCTGCCCTGAGCCACGCTGTATGGAATGTCTTTGGGTCCTTGACAAGCACCTGCGAGGAATATTCCGTCAACCGGTGTGTCAATCGGCTTGAGTTTGGGATGACTCTCCATGAAGAAGCCGTCGCTTCCTCTTGAGATACTGAATATTCTCGCCACCTCGTCTGAGCCCTTCTTTGGAATAGCCGCAGTGCATAGCACAACCAGTTCACTTTCGACTTCGATTGGTTCACCGAGACTCATGTCTTCAGCTCTGATAATAAGGTTCTTTGTTTTTGAATCCTCGAAAATCTGAGAAGCCTTTCCCCGGATGAAGTTTATGCCCAAGTCTCGGGCTCGCCGATAAAATTCTTCGTAGCCCTTGAAATGCGTCCGCATGTCAATGTACATGAGGTAAACTTCCACGTCGTCCTTGTACTTCTCCTTCAACAAAATCGCGTTTTTCAAGGCGTACATGCAGCAGAAACCCGAACAGTACTCATACTTGTTGACATCTCGAGAGCCAACACACTGGATAAAATTGACGGTATGCGGTTTTTTCCCATCAGAGGCACGTATGACCTTCCCGGCTGTTGGTCCAGCGGCCAAAATCAGTCGTTCAAACTCCAGCGCAGTAATCACGTTGTCGTATTTACCGTAACCGTATAAGGGGTCGTCTGTTGGCAAATAAATGTCAAATCCCGTTGAAAGGACAATTGCGCCCACGTCCAGTTCGATTTCTTCGGGCTGTTGATCAAAATTGATGGCTTGGCGAGCGCCGCAGGCGTCAACACACTTGTAACAATTGATGCAATAGTCCTTGTTGACTGTGTAAACCAGCGGGATTGCTTGATCAAACGGAACCGATATGGATTTACGCACACCCATGTTCATATCCCATTCGTTGGGATACTCAACTGGGCACGCGTCTCGGCATTCACCGCAGCCTGTGCAGTTGTGGGCTATGACGTAGCGTGGGTTTTTGCGCACCTTCACCTTAAAGTTGCCAACGTAACCATCAACTCGAAGAATATCCGCATACGATATTATTTCGATATTAGGATGGCGGTTGACATCGACCATCTTTGGACCCTCGATGCAGATGCTGCAGTCGAGGGTTGGGAAGGTCTTGTCCAACTGCGCCATGTGACCGCCGATGCTCTCGGCTTTTTCAACCAAGTAAACCTTGAATCCCATGTCAGCCAAGTCTAGGGCGGCGTTCATGCCAGCGATGCCGCCTCCAACAACTAGGGCTTTGTTTGTGACTGGAACCTCGAGTACATTGAGGGGTTTGAGCAAAATAGCTTTGGCCACGGCCATTTTTACGATTTCTTTCGCCTTCTCGGTGGCTGCCCCCGGGTTGCTGCCGTGTGCCCATGAGGAGAACTCGCGGATGTTCGCCATCTCAAAGAAGTATGGGTTTAAGCCTTCATCGTTGATGCACTTGCGAAAAGTCACCTCATGCATGCGAGGTGAACAAGCCGCCACTACTACGCGGTTGAGCTTGTTCTCTCTTATCGCCTTACGTATCTGTTCTTGACCTGGATCGGCACAGGAATAGCGGTTGTCGCCCGCGAAGAAAACGTATGGCAGAGTCTTGGCGTATTCCACAACCGCTTTGACATCAACTACGCCAGCTATGTTGAGACCGCAGTGGCAAACGAAAACTCCGACTCTAGGGGTCTCTTCAGACATTTTCCACACCTTTTAGAGCTGTTCTTTTTTCAATTGACTGCTGAACTTTGAGGGCTCGTTTTGTCTGGCTTTCTTTCGAATACTCCTTAACTGAAGTCAACTTTTCTACGGCCTTGTTCCAAGCACCAGATTTAATCGGAGTGTGATAAACAGAGCGCCGTTCCATCAAAAGAGCGTCTTTAACTGGACACACAATTTTGCACGTGCCACAGAAGACGCAGAAGGTTTTGTTTGGATGAACCTTGCCGTCGCCTTCCAGAAACAGGGCGTCTGGGATCGGACACACGTCAAGGCAGTCTTGACAGCCAGATGGACACTTTTCAAGGTCGATGTCAAGCAAACCATGAAATATTTTACGTACATGAATAGTGCCTTCTGGGCATCTCATTTCGCATAAGCGACAACATGGACACAGATCTTTTTTAATATCGACTTGAACTTTTAAGTCGTTCTTGTTTAAATAGGACTCAGCTTCTTTGTGGGAAATTTCTTTTCCATCGGGTGTGAGCAAGGTCACTTTTATGAGGTTAAGTGGGCACACCTTTTCGCATTCGACGCAGTCTATACTACATTTGGTCGCGTCCACTTCTATTTCATGGATGAGCTCAGGAAATGACTCCTTTTCAACAACTGGGACGACGTGTTCTCCATTGACTGTGACACGTAAAGCGTTGAAGGGACAAATTGGCTCGCACATGCCGCAGTAGGAGCATTTTTGGGCGTTAGCATCGAAGACTGGCCGCCGTGCTTTTTGTCCTTGCTGTTTGGGTTGTTTCTTGATTTCGATGGCTTCTCTGGGACATATAACTTGGCAGATTTCGCATCCGACGCATAGTTTCTTGTCTAGTGTAAGCGCGTAGTGTTTGGCGTGCAGAAAACGTTCTATCGTTAGCTCGTTTTGGTTGTCGGTTTTTAGCTCTTTCATGGGCATGTTGCGACGGGCTCCTTTGCAGATTAGGCCTACTGGATTTGCGCCGAGAAGATATTTACGTTTGTAAACCGTCATATATAGTTTACACTTTTTTCTGTTTTAGGTCATAAATATTAATTCTTTTTCCTGTCGTTTCGTCCTAGGGTATGGCTTAAGTGTCACACATCCTTTTCATGTTTGTTCTGGAAGTGATGGACTGTGTCGGAACTGAGGATTACTATGGCGCATGGCGCCGGAGGTACAGTCATGAACGATTTAATCAAGCGCTATGTCTTGAAGTATTTAGGCGGCAGCAACGCCGAAGTTCCACTGGAGGCATTGGACGACGCCGCCGTAATTGATGATATTGTTTTAAAGTCTGACTCCCACGCGGTTAAGCCTCTATTCTTTCCAGGAGGCAACATTGGACGATTGGCTGTTACTGGCACGGTTAATGATATTGTTGCTTTGGGGGCAGAACCATTAGCGTTAACTTCTGGCTTTGTCTTAGAAGAAGGCTTACCCATACAGGATTTTGAGCGCATTGTACGTAGTATGGGTGAAACCTGTCAAGAGGCAGGCGTTTACGTAATTACGGGCGACACGAAGGTTGTGGAGAAGGGCACGTTGGAAGGCTGCGTGATTAACACATCTGGGATTGGAAGGAGAAATAAAGCGCTGGAATACAACATACTCGTGGTAAATAAGTATCGACCCCATTTTAGCAGTCGCTGGTTGCTCGACTCCAACTTACGTCCATCAGACAAAATTATATTGTCTGGCACGATAGGCGACCATGGGTTGGCTGTCCTGTCGAGTCGGCAAGGCTACGGATTCGGCAGCAAAATCATGTCAGATGTGACGCCGTTGAACAAGGTGATACTACGGCTGTTGGGCGAGGTTGGCGGAATAGTAGCCATGAAAGACCCAACCAGAGGGGGCTTATCCAACGCCTTGAATGAGTGGAGCCAAAAATCAAGGGTAGGCATACTCGTAGTAGAGGAGAAGATACCTATACGAGAAGACGTGCGCTCAGCCTGTGAAATGCTAGGCATCGACCCTCTAGAAGTGGGAAACGAAGGAAAAATAATCATCGGCGTAGTAGCTGAAAAAGCCGAAGAAATGCTAGAGAGGCTGAGAGAGACAAAGGAAGGAAAAAAAGCACAGATAATAGGAGAAGCAACAAACCAGTTCGAGGAAGTGGCCTTAGAAACAGTGGTGGGTGGAAGGAGAGTGCTAACACCACCAATAGGAGACCCAATCCCAAGAATATGTTAGACCCTGCGAAGATTATACTCACTTTTACATATGCGTTTTGTTTTAATAAGAAAAGGGATTTAATGGGTTTTCGATTTAGAGTGTTTTATTTTGGTCGATCTATCCTGCTCCAGAGTAACCGTGCCTGTTTTTCTCAACTCCGCCTTTAGGTTTTGCAAGTTGTTACACCCATAAAGTGTAACAAGATTTAATAGAGCTTTTACATATTTATTTACATGGTAAGAAAAATGAACGAAGCTGAGGATAAGGAGAAGCTGATAGAACTCTTAAATGAAGAGTTAGGTCTAACTCCCTATGAGTCTAGAGCTTACGTAGCTATCCTATTGCATGGCCCTCTTTCCCCACAAGGAGTGAATCAGAAATCTGGAATTCCTCGACCAAGAACCTATGACGTCTTGAACAGTCTTGTCGGAAAGGGCTTGCTCATGGAGCAGCCTGGAAGACCACCAATGTATGCCGCCGTGGATCCTCGAATCAGTCTTGAGAAAATGATGATTGCCCTTGAAAGGAAAATGCATAGACAACTAGAAGAGAAAAAGAAAACTGCTGAGAAATTGAGTTTTTCCTTGTCGGAGCTTCACGATAAGAGTCGAGACGTGGCTTTAGAGCAGGAAAGGGTTTGGGTGACCCGAAGGGACAATGCGTTGTTTGCCAGATATTGCGAAGCAATTAGGAACGTAGAAAAGGAGTTTGTATGTATCACTTCAGATATCAGTCCTCCTGAAAAGGAGATTCTTGAGGCTATAAAGCACGCGTTGAAGAAGAACAAGTCTGTGAGAGTTGTAAGGCCGATTATGCCTCACTGGAAACGTGAAGAAATCGATGAGTATGAGGAGTTAATAGGGCTTGGTGAACAACTGAGGTGCCTAAAGTACAGTGGGCTTACGTTTGCTGTTTTTGATGAGAAGATTACGGTTTTATGGTTGCCTCCGCACCCCTCCCAATTTACAGTTTGGATAAGCTTGCCTTCACTGGCTGCTATCCTGTACGAGCATTTCGAAGTTTTGTGGAAAAAAGCGGAGCCAGCTCTTCCAACACTGAGAAAACTAAAAGAGGCGAAAGCTTAGCAAATATCCAGAATGCACTTTGACACAGTAGTTTAAGGTATCTCTTAAACGTTCATCGGCTTTTAGTTTTTGAGAAATAGTAGTATGTCGCAAATGCCAACATAAATATGGAAATGACGTTGAAGTGAGTGTACGTGTAGTATGGCTCAGCAACGGCCAGTGCGGACTCGATTACAGCCCAAAAAACCGCTAGGAAAAAGAAATCTTTCTTGCCTATTATCATCCCCGCTCCTAAAACGAGGTAAGCCACAGCGGTCACTGCTGCCGCTGCAAACGTGGGTGGTAGAAAAGGCTGGCCCAAAGGTGGTACAGCGATTATCCAATCGTTGGAGAGAAACATGTATGTGGACGCGAGGGCAAAGGTCACGATGGCTCCTTGAATGAGAGCCAGGATTCCAGCAAACTGCCCCACCGTTTTGGCAACCTCAGCGTTTGTTTTGTTGACACTAACATGATAGTATGTGGAGAAGAAGACTATCAGAAAGGACAACAAGTTTAGACCACCACCCTTGTAGGTTGCCACAAATGTTGCTAGCAAAGAACCCCAAATCGTCCATACGACAGCGTAAACAAAATAACTCCGTCTGCCACGAAGCATGCCCACGCCGAGAAAAAGATATACAATCGTGTCAAGTATGGCGAGGGCTAAAGAATTCAAAACTGGAGGGGCGAAGCGCAATAGCCCTGTCAGAATCAGAACAAGAACCCATACGAAGTAAGATGCGAGATAGAGTCCATAAACGAAGGTGAGAACAGAAGCTAACAATCCTGAGCCTCTGACAGTTTTCAATGAAAGTGCACCTTTATGAAATCACTTAGTCAATCTTAGTTTCAATTGTATCCGCAGACTAGCAATATCAAGGTTTATGTTCCACCCATATTCTGCACGTGCCTTCCACAGAGACCATGCATGCGCCTCTCGGCGACTGTGGCGTGCACTGTTTCATGTAGAGGCTGCATTCTGGTGGCTTTATCTTTCCAATCATAACTAGGTGGCAGAGGCAGCCTGGTAGAAGGTCTCTTGCACCAGAGACCTTCACGTTGTATTTGCTATGGGCATCGTACTCACTGTAGTCTTTTCTTAGAGCTAGAGCCGAGGCTGGAACTCTGCCCAAGCCACGCCAGTTGCCGTCCACAACATCGAACGCTTGCGCGATTAGTTTCTGCGCTTTGACGTTGCCGTCCCATACCACAACTCGGCTGTACTCGTTCTCTAATTTGGCTTCATTGTTCTTTATCTGTTGCAGTAGCATAGAAACAGCGAAGAGGACGTCTAACGGTTCAAAACCTGCCACAACAGTTGGCATGCGATAGGCGCGTGGAAACACCTCGTAGGGTTTCATCCCAATTATGGTTGAAACGTGGCCAGGCGCAATAAACCCGTCAATGTGCAAGTCACCCACGCCCAGCAACAATTCCATGGCTGGAGGAATTAGCCGATGGGAAACCAAAAAACTAAGATTAGGAGGCGGCTTCTTCAAAACCTCAACAGCGGTGGAAGGCGCCGTGGTTTCAAAGCCAACGGCAAAGAACACAAAGCCACGATGGGGTTCTTTCTCAGCCATCTTAACGGCATCGAAGACGCTGTAAACGACGCGAACATCTCCACCCTGCGCCTTGGCGTCTTGAAGCGACAGTTCAGAGGCCGGAACCCGAATCAAATCCCCAAACGTCGCAATGGCTACGTTCATCTCTAACGCCAATCTTATGGCTTCGTCAATCTCAGCCGCTGGAATTATGCAGACCGGGCAGCCTGGTCCTGCGATGACATCAACAGACTCCGGAAGAAGTGCCCTCAACCCATAATGGCTTATTGTCCATTCGTGGGTGCCGCAGACGTGACAAATCTTAACGGGATAGGAAGGCGCAACCCTGCGAATCTGCTCCACAACCCGCTTGGCTAAAGCGGCATCCCTAAACCCAGCTAACTGCTCCATATCAAATCATCATTTTGATGCTCTTAATAGTGCATTCTTTCCCAGCTACAATGTTGACCGCATTGCCGCATTCAGGGCATTCAAGGGTAGGCACCGACACGTGATACAGAGGGTCATCTTCATACTTGAAGCCGCCCTCGTAACCGCAATGACTGCACTTTACAATGCCTTCTTGCTGCTCAATGATTAACCTTGAACCTTCCATAATTGTGCCTTTAGTCAAAGCGTCATACGCAAACTGCACCTGCTCCAAACCCAGAAAGGTCAATTCACCAACAACCAAGTGAACTTCGGTCACTTTCTTGGCTCCGCGCTTTTCAGCTTCAGCCAACACGCTCTGCACAATCTGGCCAGTCACAGAAAACTCGTGCACGCTAGGTCACAGTCCAAGCGCCTTAACGACACCGTCGACTCCTTCGCCAGTTCGACAATTAGTAGCTACAACCGCAGCGTTTGGATTAATCGTTTTCACGTCTTTCTTCAACTTGTTGGCGTCAACATTCATGGCTTTGGCAAGGTCCACCTTGTTGATGGCGACTACGTCAGCGTCCATGAAAATGAAAGGATGCTTAACCACCATATAGGGTCCTTCAGTCACGCTCACAACCACCACGCGCTTATCCGAACCCAAGGGAAACTCAGCGGGACAGATGAGGTTGCCAACATTTTCGATGAACAAGAGGTCAATGTTCTTTAAGTCAATCTTCTGTAAACCTTTCTTTACCAAGTTGGCGTCTAGGTGGCACTCTTTTCCAGTGTTTATGGCTACTGTTTCCACCCCATGCCTAGCAATGAATTCAGCGTCGATGGTAGTCGTTAAGTCACCCTTAAACACAGCGATACGATAACTCGTCTTCAGCAGTTGAACCATTTTCTCAATTAGGCTGGTTTTACCCGAGCCAATAGCACCCATAACATCGATGGCTTGAGCACCATTTTCATGCAGAAACCGCTTGTTCTCCTCAGCCAAAAGCTTATTCGCCTTCAGCAGGTCTTCTGACAACTCTACATCAAAGATTTCGCCCTCTCCAGCCTTGACAACTTCCTTCCTCAGCGCAGCCAAGTTTGTTAGCAGCCTTCTCGTTTGCTATGGATTAGAAGTAGTTGTTGTCTCTTCATACTTATTGAGGATTTCGTTCCAAAGAGCCAGCGTCTCCTCAGCTGCTTTCTGGTCCAAAACCTCGATGGCGTAGCCAGCGTGAACGATAACGTATTCGCCAATTTTAGCGTCTACAAGCGATATGTTGACTTCTCGCATGGTTCCAGCTCCAAAATCCACTTTGGCTGTGTCACCGTTGATTTCAACCACCTTAGCCGGAATTGCGAGGCACATGTTCCATCACATAACCAAGGAAACGCCAAAATAAAGGCATATTGGTAAAGCTAGTACTAGTGCTCCATCTGCCAAGATGCAGCCAAAGCCTGCCCAAAAGAGAGGCCTCCATCTCCCGCAGGCACAGACTCGTGAACAAGAAATCTGAGCTTGTTTTGCTCAACGACTTTTCTGATAGTCTGCACAATGTGTTCATTATAGGCGACGCCTCCAGAAAAGCCTACCACATTAATGCCCAGCTGTTGGGCTTTTTCCACAGCTATTTGAGCCAAGCCTTCAGCCAGATGCAACTGAGCCGAGAAAGCCAAGTCGTTAGCCGAGTAAACGTTTCTACCATTGAATATTTCGTGAACTAAAACTGTAGTGTTGAGTGTGTTGTCTTTGATTATAGGTTCGAGCTTCAACACATCTCTTCCCCCTATGGCAGTAGCCTCCAACTTCATGGCGGATTCACCCTCATACGTGCGTTCGAAGCAGATTCCTAAAACCGCTGAAACAGCGTCTAACACTCGACCACAACTAGTAGTTTTGACTATTGAACCCTTTTTCAATTGGCGAAGAACGATTTCGACCTCTTCTTTTCCATGTGGAAGATGTGCACTGTTAGAGAGCAGCCAATCTCCCACCTTTGCTACCTTACTTAATATTCCTGCCGCCATCCTCAACGGATAACGTGTAGCCATGTCGCCGCCGACTATAGGTTGCTCTTCCAAGTGTCCTAGACGCTGGAAGTTGCCTTCTTGAGTGCAGTGGAGGATTTCTCCGCCCCATGCTTTACCATCAGAGCCGTAGCCGTAGCCGTCGCAAACTATCGCAATTATTTCGTTTATGCCGTGTTCGGTCATGAGCGCAACGCCGTGGGCATGGTGATGCTGAATGCTGACAACTGGGCAATTGAGCTGGTTTCCCAATTCTTGAGCAAGCATGGTCGTGGTAAATCTAGGATGCAGGTCACAACCTACGGCTTCAACTTTGCTGTTTGTCAAATGTAGAATATGCTCTGTGGCACCCTTAAGATATTGAAGCGTCTCGAGGTTTTCTACGTCGCCTATATGTTGCGATATAAACGCTTTGTCTCTCAACAAGACGCAAGATGTGGCGTTGAGTTCGCCGCCTACACCCAGAACGCACTTCTTCGCTGTCCATTTCAGTGAGATGGGCTCGGGCGCATATCCTCGCGACCTGCGGATTAGGCTTGTGTTTTCGCCGTGAACGCGCACAACTGAATCGTCACATCTCTGAGCAATGAGTCTGTTGTGGAAGAGGAAATAGTCGACGACGTTTCCCAGTTTTTGGATGGCCCCTTCGTTTTCAGCTACTATCGGCTCGTTTGGTGGGTTGGCGCTTGTCATAACGAATGCTGGTTCCTTCACTCTGTCAAACAGCATAAAATGTAAGCCAGTGTACGGCAGCATTATGCCAACGTTATGTAAGCCTGGAGCAACCTGACCAGAAAGGTAATAATTGGAGCTTTTCTGCAACAGGACAATAGGCTTAATATGAGCACCCAATAGTTGAGCCTCCTTTTCGCTCACTTCGGCGAAAGACCTCACTGTTTCAAGGTCACGAGCCATGATTGCAAATGGCTTCTGCGTACGGTGCTTTACCGTTCGGAGACGCATTATGGGCTCATCCTTTGTGGTGGCGGTTGCAACATGGAAGCCGCCATAACCTTTGACGGCTAATATGCAACCTTCTTCGAGTAGTTTGCCTGCTTCTCGAATTGGGTCTTCACTGTTGACGGGTTGACCCTTGTTTGCCGCCAAATAGACCTTGGGACCGCATTTTGGACAGGCTACGGTTTGAGCGTGAAACCGACGGTTGCCTGGGTCTGTGTACTCTTTTTGGCAGAAGTCACACATGGCGAATTCTTTCATTGTTGTGTTTGGGCGGTCGTAGGGCAAGCGTTGGATGATTGTGTAGCGTGGTCCGCAGTCAGTGCAGGTTATAAAAAAGTAGTCGTGGCGTTCGTCCTTGGGATTTTGCAGTTCAACTAGGCACTCGTTGCAGATGGAAACATCGGGTGAAATAACCGAGCCTGAGAACTCCGCTGCACCAGAGCTTTCCGCAATCGAGAACTTTTCGAATTCATTCGTGCCCTCCGCATATTGCGTTATCACATCGTAGATGCTGGCTAGAGGAGGTTTTTTGTTTTTCAGGTCGTAGAGAAACTGCTCAATATCGCTCCCTTTCCCTTCAACCACAATTTCCACGTAGGCGTCTCCGCGGTTTCTCACAAAGCCAACCAACTTGTTTCTAACTGCAGTTCTGTAGATGAAGGGACGAAATCCTACGCCTTGGACAACGCCGCTGACCTTGATTTCAGCTCGCACTGGTAGTTGACTCCAAACATCGCCAATTGACGGGTGATTAATTTAAGGAAAAGCAAGTTATAAAGTGAAAGAAAGCTAGGAATCAACGTGTGTAGAGTTATAAAAGCTATATTTTTTTGACGACGCTGTCGGTGGGAACGGCATTGTTGTATACGCCTAGTTTTTCAGGTGGCAAGCCTAGGGCAAGGCCTAAGAACTGAACATAGTGAAGAACTGGGATGTTGAAGAACAGCCCTGTTCTGTCTTTTATTTCGATTTGCCCCCTGTCGAACTGGAAGACGCAGAAGCCGCATGGAGTGACTATGAGGTCGGCGTCAGTTTTTTGTATGTTTTGTAGCTTCTCCTTGGCCATGTCCAATGAAACATCAAGCGCTGCGGCTCTGACGCCGCCGCCAGCGCCACAACACAGCATTTTATCTCGGTAAGGAATGCTTTTAGCGCCTAGTACCTCAACCATTTCATCGAGAAATCTTGGGTGTTCAGGGCTCTTGATCTCTCGATATTTTGTGGGTCTCAACAAGTGGCAACCATAGTGAGCTGCAACGTTCAGGGGTAATGTCTTCATAACTAAGCCCCTTAATTTTTCAGGTCCAAAGTCTCGATATAATACTTCAGCTATATGCCTGACTTGGATGCTTCCCTTATACTCCTTCTTCAGGTCACTGAGAATTGCGTTGACCTTGTCTCGTTGTTCAGAGTCTGCCTTCAAAATCTCGTTGGTCTCTTTTAAGGTTCCATAGCAACCGCTACATAAGGTTAGGATGTCACAGTCCATAGACTCGGCTATAGAGAGGTTCCTTGCTGCCAAGGCAAGCCAAGTTGATTTGTCAAATGATTTGAAAACACCCGGCGCGGGGCAACATGATGCGCCCTCCATGTCCCTTAGTTCTATTCCCAAGGCTGGAGCTATGTTTCGCATTGCCAGCTCGATTCCTGGATAACGGTTTGGAATCATGCAGCCAAGGAAAAACGCGTAGGGTTTAGCCATAAGCGTCACAGCCTCATTACTTCCATTCGTAGCCGACCAGTTTGTCGAAGCCCGTCTTCTTGAGGACTTCTTGGACCTCAGCCAACGCGTTGCCAAACATGTGCGTTGTTGGCGGTACCTCTGTCAAGCCAAGACTTGCTCTTGTCTTGCGATTTGTGTCGTCGATTGGAACCGCGTGGCCGCTCTTCAGAACGAGACTCGCCGTAAGTTTGTGTCGGTCCAACATGTGGCCAGATTGAACAGCCATTGTTCGTATGGCTAATATGACGTCTGTGGGGTCGACCCCACGTGGACAGCGCTCCAGACAGGTATAGCATGTGGTGCACAGCCACAGGTCTTTGTCGGAAAGCACAGGCTCCCTAAAGCCCAACACTGCCCGTCGAATAAGCTGGCGCGTTCGGAAGGCTGTTCTTCGGCCAGATGGGCAACTGGCTGTGCAAGTGCCGCATTGGATACATGAATTGATTTTTTCGCCGCCTGCTTTAGCAACCGCCTCAGCAAATCCCATGTCGAGTTCGTCAAGTCTCACAACCTTTCTTTGGGGCTCTGTCATAGGGTTGACCTGCATTTTTCCTTCCATAAAGTTTGTTGAGAGTAATGTCTTTGTCATGTTGGAACCTAATAAATCTTCTTTGCATTTGCGCTAAGCTTGCTTTAAACTTGAAAGCCAAACGAGATTCTTAAAAGCGTGTGTTGCAACTATGGTTACTCTGCACTGAACATCAGAATCATCAAATAATCATGGGGTGTCGTCATGGTTATGGCTGAACAAAAAGAAAAGAAAATCAGTGTGTACATATGCCACTGCGGCGGAAACATAAGCGACACGGTCGATGTGGCAAAAGTCAAGGAAGCCATAGCCAAGATACCTGGAGTGGAAATAGCCGAAACCTATGAATACGTTTGTAGCGACCCCGGCCAAGAACTCATAGCCAAGGGAATCAAAGAGTCGGGGGCAAACCGAGTTATCGTGGCGGCTTGCACGCCTAAGATGCACTTGGACACGTTTAGGCAGAACGTGAAGTCCGCTGGATTAAACCCGTACTTTCTGGAGATTGCAAACATACGGGAACAGTGCAGTTGGGTTCATGGTGACAGGGAGGCGGCGACAGCTAAGGCAATTGACCTGATACGGGGAGCGGTGGAACGCGCTAAGAACCTTCAGCCCTTGGAACAAGAGAATATGTCTGTAAACAAGGACGTCTTGGTCATTGGAGGCGGCGTCGCGGGCATCATGACCTCAGTAGAGTTGGCAGACAAGGGCTTCAGAGTCTATCTTGTTGAGCGTAGCCCAAGCATCGGCGGACACATGGCGCAGTTGAGCAAGACATTTCCAACTCTAGACTGTTCGCAATGCATTCTCACGCCTAAGATGGTCTATGCCGCACAGCATCCCAACATTGAAGTCATCACTATGGCTGAGCCCGCTGCAATTGAAGGCACGCCTGGGAATTACCGAGTTTTGATTACAAAGAAGCCCCGTTACGTAGATGCGGGTTGCACCGCTTGTGGAGAGTGCGCCCAGAAGTGTCCAGTTAAGGTTCCGAGCGAGTTTGAGGCTGGTTTGCTCGATCGAAAGGCTATTTACTCACCGTTTAAACAGGCTGTCCCACGCACATATGCAATTGACCCAGAGCACTGCCTCTACTTTACGAAGGGCGTCTGCCGAGTCTGCGAGAAATTCTGTAAAGCGCATGTTGTCAATTTCAACCAGAAGGAAGAAACAATTGAACTTGATGTGGGTGCCGTCGTGGCTGCTACAGGCTTTGAACAGATTGACCCGAAGAAGATGGAAGAGTACAGTTACGGCTTACATCCAGATATCGTGACCAATATGCAGTTTGAACGTTTGATGTTGCAGGGCTTGCACAAGCCGTCGAATGGTAAGCCGCCGAAGAAAGTGGCTTTCGTCCTCTGCGTGGGCAGCAGAATGATGACAACCAACGGCAAAGGTGAGGAATACTGTTGTAAGATTGGGTGTATGGCCGCGATTAAACAGGCGCTGTTGTTGCAGAAGTCGTTTCCAGAGGCCGAACCGTGGATATTCTATATGGACATAAGGGCGGACGGCAAGGGCTATGAGGAGTTCTACGCCAAGGCACTGGACCACAAAGTGAAGTTTGTGAGAGGAAGAGTGGCTGAGGTTACCCCTGCGGATGAAGACAAAATCATGGTTAGGGCAGAGGATACGTTTCTGGGCGAAGACGTTGAAGGACTATTCGACTTGGTTGTGCTTAGTGTAGCCATCGCTCCTCATCCGACAGCGGCTGAACTGTCGAAGAAATTGGGCATTCAGCTGAGTGGGGACAGCTTCTACTCGGAGAGGCACTTTAAGCTTCGACCAGTTGATAGCCACCGTGAGGGCATTTTTTTGGCTGGTTGTGCGTTGAGTCCTAAGGACGTGCGCGAGACAACCCTAGAGGCTATGGCAACCGCTTCTCGTGTGGCAACCTTCGTGGGTAAAGGTGAGATTTCGGTTTCACCTGAGGTTGCGTACGTTATAGCTGAGAAATGTGACGGTTGCGGTATATGTATTAAGGCCTGTCCAGTTGGGGCAATAACCGCTTCTGCTGAGGGCGGCGTGGTCATTAATCCGATTTCTTGCATCGGCTGCGGCTTGTGTGTGCCCCGCTGTCCTAAGCAGGCTATGGATTTGCTTCACAGCACCGACGAGCAGTTGATGGCGCAGGTTCAAGGTGTAAGCGAAGGTGGCACGCATCCGAAACTTGTGGCGTTCATAGAGAAGAATACGGCGTACGGCTCTGCTGACTTGGCTGGTCAAACGCGGTCGAGTTACACGCCTAATGTGCGCATAGTCAGTGTGCCAAGCGTTGGGCGGGTCGGCTTGAACCACGTGATGAAGGCGTTTGCTTCTGGTGCTGATGGCATAGTATTCGTGGAAGGTGATGACAGCCTGTTTAAGGAAGACCAAGTAAGGGACTACGTAGCACAGCTGAAGAAGGAGCTGAGCCCATACGGAGTTGAGCCTTTACGTTTAATTTCTATTACGACTACTCTGCCTCAGTATGATAAGATTCTCAACATATTTGAAACTACAAACGCTAGAATTACAAAGATAGGTTCTGTCAAGCCTGAGGTGAGGGCGAAGATTCGAGAAAAGCTGTCGCAGTGATAACCCTTAACGCAGTTGCAGAGGTTGGTGGTATGGCTTTTTTGTGTGTGGAAGAAGGAGAGACTGCTCTTAAGGCCTTCTTCTTTCGTGCGGGACTGGTGTGTAAATAGAAGTAGTTGAACACGCAGAACTGTGGCGTACAACTTCTCGACGGGCTTTGGGTGTGCTTGGACAGTTGTAGTTGAACACGCAAACGCAGACTGTTCGTTTATAATGCTGCAGCGGTCTGAATTCTCATGCGTCGCTAGCTTATGCTTAGAATCCGTAACGATGCTGAGGTGCTTTTGCTCAGAAGTAGTTGTCCGCGCCGCGTGTACGCTGACTACTACTTCCATGTTACTCGCTGTAGCTGAGTGTGCGTGATGAAGTTGACACGCGCCATAGTGTCATCATCATCACGCTTAGGATTGTTTTTCTCGGTCTGTTTTGGTTTTTACATGTTGTTTCAGGCTCTGTTTATGTTTGCGTTTGTCGCGTGTTTCATCATGTTTTGATGAGTTCGTGTTTAGGTCAGTTCAAGGTCGTGTCGGGTCTTGTCAGTATGTTCAGAAGTGAATAGTTGTGAAGCGGAATCCAAGAAAAACTTTGGTGGACTGCCTAGAGGTAATTAGATGAATGCTGTCTGACGTTTCATTCTTGCTGAATGTGTTCGAATCCTTAAAATCCGAGAACCATTATCAATGCTGGTTATGGATTACGTAATCGAATGTTCGGTATGTGGAGAATCTTCGGCTGGCTTCCTCAACTTTAGATGTCAACATTGTGGAGGACCATTGGAAGTTAAGCATCGCCTGAGTTTTGATAGTGCAGAGATTCAAGAAGAGAAGTATAGTGTTTGGCGTTATGCACGGTTTTTTCCATACGTAAAAGAGGCTGAAGTTATGACCTTGGGCGAGGGTTGGACGCCCTTGGTCAAGTTTTCTGATAACGTCTACTTTAAGCTTGAAAGTTTGAATCCTACGGGCTCGTTCAAGGACAGAGGCTCAACCGCGTTAATCTCTGCATTGCACAATTTGGTGAGAAAGGCTGGCGGCTACATTTCTGAGGATTCTTCTGGAAACGCGGGAGCCTCTATCGCCGCGTATGCTGCTCGAGCAGGGCTGAAAGCGAAAGTTTTTGTTCCTGAGAATGTGTCTGGACCCAAGTTTAACCAGATTCAGTTCTACGGTGCAGAAGTCGTTAAAGTTTCAGGCAGCAGAAACAGGGTGGCGGAAGAAGCGCAGAAAGCTGAGAAGGGAAGATTTTACGTTGGACACATTGTTCACCCGTTGTTTAGGGATGGGATAAGAAGCCTCGCCTATGAGATAGCGGAACAGTGTGGTTGGCAACCTCCAGAACGAATATATTTGCCAGTTTCGGCTGGGACTCTGCTTCTAGGCTTGCTAAATGGGTTTCAGCACTTGTTAGAATCCAACGTGATAGAGACTCTGCCAAAGGTGGTGGCTTGTCAAACACGGCAAGTTTCACCGCTTTACCACCGCTTTAAGAACATGAGTTATCCCGTGCCTGAAAAAATAACCTCGATTGCTGACGCCTTGGTAAGCGTAAACCCTCCGTTGCTTGACCTTATGGTTAAGCACTTGGAGAAAGCGAGGGGCGACGCCGTTATGGTTGAAGAAGACCAAATATACAATGCTTTCATGGAGTTGGCAAGAAAAGGTTTCTTCGTTGAACCAAGCTCGGCTGTTGCCTACGCGGGTTTCAAGAAACAGCTCGAACACGGAGAGATATCAAAAGATGAGAGAGCTGTGATAATTTTGACTGGGACGGGTTTGAAAACGATGCTTAAACCAGTTCAATAGAAGGCATGGACCTTACTCACTGCCCTTTGCTGGTTGAATAGGTCTATTTTGATCCAAATAAAAATTGAACCTCCGCCTGCAAAAATCAACCGTAAAGTGGGTCCACGAAATAAAGAATGACTCAATGCGCGCAGCATTTATTGAAACATTGTGGTTTTATCTTTAGGCCTTATGATGGTGGTTTTGTTCTAGTATAAGCGTCGTGTACGGCCTTGGTCTGTGGGGCCATCAACAGAATATTCTTAAGGGATGCGTCTTTGAGTTTTGATGCTGTCTCTTCTATGAGGGCTATTGCTTCAGCGTGGTGTTCATTGGCTTTTTGCGGGACCCAGTGTTTTTCGAGTAAAAGCCCGAGAGAATAATGTGTTTGCCAAAGTAGCGGTGGGTTGCCAACCTCTTGTGCCAGTTCTAAGGCGTTCTGTATTAGCTCGATTGCTTCCTCGGTTTTGCCCATTTTTGCGAGTATTTCAGCTTTTAACTTCAAACTTTTTGATATGTATTTTTTGGCACCTGCTTTTTCAGACATGGCTAAAGAGTCTTCACTAAATTTTAGTGCTTGTGAATAATCATCCTCAGCGAGTGATATTTCTCCGAGACCTAGAAGGATACGAGTTTGGAAACGCCACTTAGCCATTGGATGTAGATGAATCAAGCTGTTTGCTTCTTGGAAGTACTTCTTTGCACTTCCATAATCGTTCTTGTGTAGATAGTCCATTCCTAGATTTACTAAACAAGCTGGCTGTGCTCCGGCTATGCCCAGACTCTCCTCATGTATTCTGGTAATTTTAAGTCCTTCGTTGTTGTGTTTCATTGCAAGTTCGAGGTCTCCTAGGTCATGATAAATCCAACCAAGGATGTTGAGGGCTTGCGGAACGATATCGACGGTGCCCCAATCTCGGGAGAGTTGGAGACATCTTTGTAAGGTTGAAATGGCACCGTTGTATTCCCCTTCACCAGCCTGAACCAAGCCCGAAAGCAATAATGCCCACATTTTTTCATGGCGGTCATCTATTTCCTCAGCTAACGCGAACGCCTCATTGAAGTTTTCCTTGGCTCGATTGAACTCGCCTTTCCAGTCATAGTAGTATCCGAGGTAAATGAGGCATCGGGCTTCGAGGACTCTGTCGGTTATCTCTCTACATATTCTAAGCGACTCTTCAAGTTGCATCCGGGCTTCTTCCATGGTGTCTGCATATACCAAGAGTGATTCGACCAGTTCAATTAGACTTCCAGCTTCTACGTGTTTATTGCCTATCTTTCGCGCGATTTCCAGCGCTCTTGCAAGATGCAGCTTGCCCTCATCTATTTTTCCTAGCAATGTTAGAGCATAACCTAGCCAATAGTGCGCTTCTGCAATCATTGATTCATCACCGATAGAAGTGGCATTTTGTAGCAAAAAATTGAAATCGTTGCTAGCTTTTGCCCTTTCTCCTTGACTCAGCCAAGCTCTGCCTCTGAGCTTGTAGATTTCAACAAGATTTTTACCGGTGGCAAGGTTTGCGTTTTTTTGTGTGGCTTCTAATGCCTTGTCCAGATAATCTATTGCTTGCATGTTTGCAAAGATGTTTACAGCTTTTTCGCCAAGTTTGAGAAGATATTCAAATGCTTTCTCTGGAGCTCCTCCTTCAACATAGTGAAGGGCTATCTCAGCCAGATAGCCATCTGAGATTTTTGCCACCAAAACTTGCTCGAGGCAACTTGCAGTTTTGAGATGATACACCCTTCTTAATTCGCCCGGCAAATTTTCGCATATGACTTCCCTTATTTTGTGGTGGGTAAACTCGAACGTTGAATCCTCAGAGCGTATTAATCTGTGTCTCTGCTCGATTTCAGCAAGCGTTTGCAAGACATCGGTTATATCCGATGCCAAGGTTCTACTAAGGATGTCTGGGCTGAAAGAACAGCCGCAAACAGCAGCTAGGTCAAGCAGTTTTCTTTCTTCGCGTTCTAATCTTGCAACCCTTTGAGTGATAACTTCGTGAACCTTGGATGGAATTCCAATTTTCTCCAACGAAGTCACGAGTTCCCAGCGACCCTCTCTTTCCGAAAGAAAGCCTTCCTCTACAAGAAGGTTGAGCGTTTCGAGAGCAAACAGAGGGTTGCCTTCAGTTTCATCATAGAGCTTTTCCACGAATTCTTCATCTATTGAAGAGTGAAATATGGACCTCAAAAACTCGGGAAAATCGTCCCGCCTTAAACGGTTCAACTCCATCTTGACCAATAGGTTTTCTCGACTCATCGCGAACATGGTTTGTTCAAGAGGATGAAGCCTCTCCTCCTTGGTTCGAATAAGCTCTTCTGGTCTATACGCTCCGATGATGAGAAGTCGAGAGCTTTTGCACTTTCTCGCCAAGTAATGAAGCAGGGCCAAGCTCAGGTGATCTGCCCATTGCAGGTCATCTAAAAACAGGATTAGGGGTTCTTGGGCGGATAGCTGGAGGAGAATGCTTGCCACTGCTTCAAACGTTCTATCTCTCTCTATTTCAGGAGTTGAAAAGAGTTCACGCGCCTTGGGCTCTTTTGCGAATTCTGGTCCTTTCAACCATCCTGTAATTCCCAGGTGCTTTGTCATTGCTGTTTTGGCTCTCTCATCCCCTACAGCTGACATATAGGTGTTGAAAGCTTCTGTGAATGGAAAGTAAGGGATGGCTGCCTCGCTTAGGCACCAGCCCGACAGAATTTTTGTCCCCATCTTCCTTGCGAGGATCAGGAACTCGTTGGCTAGTCTCGTCTTTCCAACACCTGCTTCCCCGAAAATGAATATGGTGACCCCTTTCCCATTCAGGGCAGAGTCAAAGTGTTGCATAAGCTGCTTGATTTCTTGATCCCTACCGACCAAAATTGGCTCAGCTGTGAGCCTAGAATTCAATCTACACCACGTCCAACAATTCTAAATAATTAGAGGGGCGATTTTAGTCTATTGTTCTCATAAAATGATTTCAACGGAAATTGTTCAGACTCAATCTTGGTCAAAAACATGAAGTATCCCATGCCGGAAAAAATGACTCTCATAGTCGACTCCTTGGTATGCGTAAAGTCTCCGCTGCAGGTCTTGTGGTTAAGAATTTGGAGGAAGCGAGCGGCGACGCCTTTATGGTTGAAGAAGACCATATAAGCTCCCTTATGTACATCGTTTTTATTGAAGGTAAAAAGATGACCTTCGGAATCATTGCTGTTTTCGTCCCAATTCAGCAGTCACCGTATAGACCAGTGGTGCTCATCTGTCCCAAATGCCAAACCCGCATTTCAGTCAGTTCAAAATTCTGCCCAGAATGCGGAGCCGACCTAAGACCAAAGCAAATTTTAAACCAAAAAAGAAATTGAAGCAATGTGCGCGCGCCCAAACACGGTTCCAGACGAACACTTGAAAACATGATGATGAACACTATTGCGCGTGTCAACTTCATCACGCACACAGCCACAGCCCCTAACCCCAACAACGTAACATACTGCGACCACACACTTGGTCGATATGCTCACCTATGAAGCCTAGGTGATTTTCTGGGAATAGCCCTTGAATCAGCCGTGAGGTTGCATTATTCTTATTAAGCAAACGCGGACATAATTTAATTGTCTGAGAGGATCTAGGCATCCATTGTAAATGAGGGCGAATTTGATGACGAAGGTTAGTTGCAGAGAATGCTACTTCATCAAAGCCACTGGTGCGAGCATCGACCATGTGATAAGTAAGATTAAATCCACCATAGAAGAGGTGGGTGTTCCACCGAAATATCACATAAACGTCTACAAGAACGTCTACGCTTGCTGTGGAGTCTCTGGCTCGGGCATCATAGTTGAAATCACTGGACCTGAGGAAGAAAAGATAAGAAGCTTGGACTTGAAGGCTGTAGCAAAGATTTTGGAGATTTGTGAAAAAGAGGGGATTGAACACCATACTTTAGAGCCGCTGGACATCGGCTAGGACACGGAGCCTAAACCACTTTTTTTGCCACTATCATGCTCGAAGTTTCTGTTACACCTTTGACTCGTCTTATCTTCTCGAATATGAACTTGTCGAGGTCTTCAATGGTTTTGAAGTTCACTTTGATCACGAGGTCGTATGCTCCGTAAGTTGCATTTGCTTCTTCTATTGGCTTAAGATTCTTTATTTCGTCAATGATCTGATCGTCCATTCCAACCTGCATTTTCATCATTATATACGCTGATACCAAGTTCATCACTACAAATTCAGTTATGCTTGTCCAAAATCTTAATAAATTTTTGCACCGTGGCAATTATTCTTATATACCGCTTTGCGCATGCAGTTAGTCTCATTTAGAGGTGCAAGCCTTGTCTGAAAAACCGAAGCTAGCTCCAGAGAAGGCGAAGGAAATGCAAGAACGCGCCAAAGAGAGAAGCCTCATACTTAAAGAACTAAAGAATCAAGGTCCGTCAACTCTAGATGAGCTGACTAAGACCACTGGAATAGAGAAAGAGAAACTGTTCAAGCACATGATAGCCATGAGACAGTTTGGGAAAATAGCCATAGCGGGCGAGCGAGATGATCAGCTCGTTTTTAGCTTGCCCGAAGGAGAAGAAACTTCAAAATCATAACTGAAGAATAATTTACAGATCTCGTTTTTTCATGCACATCTACAATCCCTTCCGCTCCCTGAAACCACTAAATGTATCTCGTTATTCAGAAGACGGGGCGTTGAATATGGCGTTCATAGTTGTTGCCATCGCCATAACACTGGCGAATTTCAAAAAACACGCGCAAGCCAAAAAGATTATAGTATTCAAAAATATATATCTAATAATTGTTCAACAAATCTTGAAGGGGTAAAGAAAATTGTCAGCGGCTGAATCATGGGAGAACAAATGTTGCCGTTGTGATAATGACGTTAAAGAGATACTTTATCCTGGAAAGAGAGCTTGCCATGTAACCTGTGGCCCGTGTTTGTACCCCGACAATCCTAAATGCGCCTCATGTGAAATTGTTGGGCATTGCAGACTTGCCTTAGACTATTTGAAGAGTCTCAGGTCTGGTTTTCTGAAGAAAAGGTTCTACTTTGAAGAACAACTAACCGGAGAAGAAACGTTATATCACACCCTGAATTTTGTGAATGCACACCAACATCTTGTAAACACAATCGGCGAAAAGAAATATCTGGAAACCCTGAAAGAAGCAAATTCGAGAAGATTCAGTTTACCGATTGAAATGAAAGACTTGCCCGAAAAATCTAAAATCAGCCCAGAAAAGGCAAAGGAGATACAGGAACGTGTGAGAGAGAGAAACCTGATACTTGTAGAGATAGAAAATCGAGGCCCATCAACCATAAGCGAACTGTCAAAGAACACGGGCATGGCAAAGTCGAAGCTTCTAAGACATTTAACTGCCATGAGGCAATTCGGAAAAGTATCAATCGTTAGTGATCGAGACAATCAACCCGTATATGGACTGTCGGAAGAAAGCATGTAGCGCGCGTTTTCCTATCTCTTGAGGCAAGGACCTAGGTTTCAAATCCTAATGAACCCACCAAACTAAGCTTTTTTTGCCCTGTTAGGGAAGAGGCTTCTTCCTCTTTAGCTTCTAGACGCGGTTGTCCAGTGTTGTCCGCTGTTCTCCAGCTAGCTTTACCCGTCACTGCTTCTCAAGTCAAAACCATAAAAGGCGAGAAAGAAACATTTCTATTGATTATCATGTCTCGAAGGAACGAGTTGAAGAAGGTCGAACTACGATTTTACCTAATAACAACACATGCACTAACATGCAGGCAGGAGCCAGATGTCTAACGAATCAGTGCCAGACTACGTCAAGAAACGCGTACTCATTCTAGGTGTTGGTAACGTACTCTTCGGCGATGACGGTTTCGGTCCTGCAGCAGTCGACTATCTTTTACGAAAATTCAAGATTCCAGATGACATATACGTCATGGACACAGGAATCGGAGCGGGAGACGTACTCTTCACCGTGGGGTTAAGTCAACAGAAACCCAAGAAGATAATTGTTCTCGACGCAGTTGACGTGAAAAGAACACCTGGAGAAATTTTTGAGTTGTCAATAGATGAGTTGCCCACAAGCAAGATGACAGATTTCTCAATGCACTTGTTCCCATCCGCAAACTTGTTGAAGGAACTTGCCCAAATGGGCGTCGACGTCGTCATCCTCGCTTGTCAAGCAGAGCGAACACCAGACGCCGTCAGCCCGGGGCTATCTGAATCAGTGAAGCGAGCGCTACCTGTGGCAGCTGAAAAAGCGCTCGAATTGGCTAAAAAGAAACCGTGTTAACTCTCTATAAACTATAGAAAAACCGTGCTTATGCCAACACACATCCCAGGTTACCTTTTATGCTTCTGCCCTACAACAAAGGAAAGAGGTTTCTTACAAATGAACAGCGATGATGGTACAAGAATTTGGAAGCCTGATATGCTACGACCTAATCGGCTGCGACTTCCGAACAACTGAAGGACAAAAACGTTGGGAACAACTCAAAGAAAGCAAATACGCAAACTTTGTGAAAGGCACAGTCGAGATTCTACTCATGCTAGAAAAACAATTTGTCAAATAGCAACGTAGCATAGAATGGTTGGCATCCTCTTCTGATAAAGCTCTTAAGAAGGGGGTAAACATTATTTCCCCAGAAACTCATCTCACTGAGCCGATAAGTGATGCACCATGAG
>Ga0315309_1000187_pt1 | contig 37610 bp, 42 predicted proteins | sample TDP4_MG_FD_203080 | JGI IMG/M metagenome (GOLD analysis project Ga0315309, IMG submission 203080) | Freshwater sediment microbial communities from Lake Towuti, South Sulawesi, Indonesia - TDP4 | ecosystem: Environmental > Aquatic > Freshwater > Lake > Sediment | place: Indonesia: South Sulawesi...
AAGCCCCTTATTAGAAGGAAAAAATCTATGCGTTAAACTGAACCACACGGATAGCCCTGTTTTCCAAGAGTTTGAACGTTTTCTTAAGAGCGAACTAAAAGTCAAACTTAAACCTCTTTCATCCCTTTCTAATACGAACGTTACCGATAAAAACTACACTATTGAAGAACTAGCCTAGCTTCTGAACAAAACTTCTCAAAGGTTTGATAAAGGAAAAGCTTCTAAAATAATTATTGTGAAAAGCGATGTCTCAGGATGCTGAAAAAATAAAGAGACTTGTCTCGTTTAAGCAAAAACTTGAAAAAAAGGTTGAAGAACTGGAATCTGAACTTAAAGAGCTACAAGCCACACTTGAAGCAGTAAACTTAATACTATTAGAAAAAGGATTTAAACGCGCGGAAATAACAAAACCACCCGCTGAAATCGAGGCTTTACCACCAAAGGAAGAGGTAATAGCTGAACCCTCTTCTCCTCAACCTCCAACAGAGCATGAAAGCGTAATTCCCTTAAGGACAGCCACAGGCGAGCTTCTTGCAACACTTTACGTAAGTGAAGATTCATTGCAGATGGTACCAGCAGAAGACAAAAACTTCAACGTTAACACGCCACCTTTTACCCCTTTTCTAGTGGAAAGAGTTTTGGCAAAAATGCAGGAAAAGGACAGCGAACTTGCTAGAACCGGGCAAATAGCACCAGAAAAGATTTTCTCCTACAACATAGTCAGGGAAGGTGACATGATCCGTGAAATAGTTATCAAAAATGTTGGCCAAGACCGTTTGAGAGAACTTAAGTCAAGCATCCGCTGGACACTTGAAAAAATGCATGAGAAAATGAAAAGTCAAAGCTAGCTGGGAGGTTACCGTCTGTCGAAGTAGATGTTTTTGCCTTTTGCTGATATTGGAATTCCCATTATAACTGTTGCTTCCGGCATCAATTTCAGCTTTAATGCGGCTGTTCCGACACGATATATTATGCGATTGTCAATGTTTAATGTGCTTGCGATTTTTACGGCCGACCCTAAAGCTATTCCAAAGTCTAGAGCTTTAAAAATGCATGTTGGACCAAAGAAGTCTTCTCCAAGCCTTTTTTCCGCTTGCTCAAATTCCTTACAGTTGTTGTAGCCGCATCCGCCACAGTTTAGTCCAAAACTTTTGTTTCCCCTAACACCGATTAAAACGATGGCTTCTGAATCTCTAACATTTTTTGCGTCTCGTCTAAATCCTTCATTTTTTCTTTCTTCGGCTATTTCCTCCATTTTACTTGCAATAGCATCTTTCTTTCTGCCGTAGATGATCAAAGTTAGGACATCGTCTATACCGCCTGATTTTGGAGCTGTTCTCGCTGCTACTAACATGAGTTTAGCTGCTTCCAGGATTGCTTCTCGTTCTCCGTTTTTGCTTTCAATTATTGGCGGGCTCAAATTTATCATCCACACTAAATCGTGAAGCTGACTTTACAACCAAACTTATGCAGAGTCAGTTTAAGAGTTTTAGGCTAAGACTGTGCTGAAAATCTCTTTCAGCATTTCCACTATTGCGTTTAATTGACCCGTGTATATGGCCACAGCTAGGAAGGAAACTCCCAAAAGAAGTAGCAACGCGCCTATTACCCTGCGTTCTGGAATATCCATATTCTCCCTTATCCCAAATGCTTTCTTAACAAGGCTTCAATATACTTTTTGGGAACAAGCCCGACAATTCTGTCAACTTCCCTTCCATATTTCATTATTAACATGGTTGGGATGCTAAAAACTTTAAAACGCTCCGCAGTCATCGGGTTTTCGTCAACATTAAGCCTTCCAACAAAGACTTTTCCAGTGTGTTCCTCGGCCAGCTCCTCAATTCCAGGGGCTAAGGCTAGGCATGGACCACACCATGGTGCCCAAAAATCAATTATTGCTAGCGAATGTTTGTTGACTATTTCTTTAAAGCTTGAATCTGTCACTTGAACAGGTTGTGCGTTCATTTCACTCTTTCTCCTTAATTTTCACGAGTCCCCCTTCGTTGGCATGCTTCAGTTCCATTTTCTTCTAATATGAACTGTTTATCTTTACTGCTCATTCATGTTCGTTTGCCATGTTTTAAAGATTTCTGTAAAGCCTTAAACTTTCTGTAGGCGTCCTTTGGATTTGAAATTTTTGTCACCAGTTTTTCAAAGGGGCATATTCCTGCCTTATTAGCGTCAAGTATGTTTTTGACTAGGTTGTTCCATTCGTGGTAAACTTCATAATTTTCGAACACAGCCTTTGCCCTTTCACTTAAGGTTACTGCATAAACTGCTTCAACTTTTGAGTAAACGCATAGCAGCGCAATTGCTTTTCCAGTAACTCTATCCGCGACAGACGCACCTTCAAGCTTTTCTCCAAGCTTTTCGATGGCTTCTAAAAAACCGGAAATTCCATGAGAAACAGTTTCAAAAACTATCTCGCCGTTATTCACAATGGAAAGTGATAAACCTTTTTCGTTAAGACGTTTTTTGGCGATTTCCAAATTCTGCATGTTCATTCGCAATGCTTAGTTGCTAAAGTATTTATTGTTTTCCAATAGTAAACAGTTGGTTTTCTGGCATCCGAGCAATTTTCCATGCAAGCTCTTCATTGGAGACACCTTCTGCAATTTTACTTATTAATTCCTCTATTATTTTTTGATTAACAGATATTTTCAACGCTTTATCTGAATTTTGCAGTTGGAAATGTGCGAATATTTCTTTTTTTGAGTTTTTTATTCTTAATTTTTGATTTCCGATGGTGCATTTGGTTGTGGCTTGAATTCCGTCGATGATACATGAAAAGGGTGTTAGAAGGGGGGCTGTCACGGTTGCATATAATAGATTGTTGTCTCCTTTGTTTGGGTTCAAAATTCTTTTAACAATGTTTCCCATTCTGACTCCAATAACTAGAAAAGGACCTAAATGTCCGTGCAGTCTCTCGGCTTCTTTTATCGCCGACGTAAGTTCTTTTTCCTTAAGCACCTTTGATTTTCCTCACGTTTGCTTTTTCCAAGATGCCAATTATTGGCAATGTTACCGCTACGCTTATTATTCCGCCTATTAAGTGCCATCCGCCCCAAAGGGTTAATGCCCATTCTGCTGTTGTCCAGTCTGGTGGTTTATTCGTGAAGAAGACGCCGATGACTATTCCTGCAAAATATGCAGATACCATCGTTACCAAAGCTGCTACAGACATATTGTAGGTTTTTGCCGATAGTTTATGGTGGTTTGCTGACATTAATATGTCGAAAACTATTGCTGAAGCCGCAAAACCAATGATGTGTGGTGAAGCTCTTATCAACAGAATTATTATTGAGCCTATAATGCCAACTGAGGAGGCTACTCCGGGCTTGCCAGTTGCCCATGTGACAAGCAAAAGTGTTAAGAAGACCGAAAAATCGCAAAATATTGGAAGCCCGAACCAAGCGAAGCCCAACGGCCCGAATGTTAAGTTAAGCGTGGCCCATAATGCGCAGAAGATGCTTATTAGGGCGATGTCTACGGGAGCGAAATATGTTTTTCTATACATTTTGTTTCCTTTTAGTAATACTTTTTAAGAGAATAGTAACACTGAGCGTAAAAACTTTGCGGTGAGAACCATTTGAATTTCACTTGGAATGTGTTACAGTGATACATGGGAAAATATGCAGAATTGTTCTAGAAGAGGTACCATAAACTTTTTTAAAGAATTAAACCTATAGATAGATTTGGTTTTAATTGTGGGAGCCTTAACTAAACGGAAGTGGGCTTCCATCGCCCTCTTATCAGTTATTCTACCGATAGGCTTGCTGATTACTTTCAAGTTAACAGGTATTTTACCGGAACCACAAAAACCAGAAACAGTACCAATGGACCCTGTTACTTGGGAAATGAAGCGTCCTTCGGCTTCTGTTTTGAACATTGGTGAGAGAGTTGAGAATGCTTATGCTAACGGCGAAGTTGCTGTTGGAATAGGTGTAAACGTCGCATGGTATGTTGAGAACCCAGAACCCTCAGTAGGACCATTTTTCGGAAGAGACGGCTTATTCTTTTTAGTGTATGTCAATGTAAGTGTTTTGCAAGGTTCTGGCGTTTCCTTATCTGTCAGATATCTCCCTGACGAAAACACTACAATATACATCGAAACCAATTCTATGATTCAATCCAATGTTTCAGTCACCAATGTAAAGTGGTTTGGCATTAAAGAAAGCGAAGCATATTGTAGGGCTAAAATCTTGAACTCGCCTTCCTACATGAATACACAAGCGAATTGGGTATTTAACGACCCGAATAACGAAGATCACCAGTTAAATCTTGTTTTCGAAATCACATATTTGAACAGAACTACGTACAAAACAATAGTGTTACCCGTAATCCTTCAAATGTTAATTTCAACCACGTAGGAGAGCTCATTTCACTGAAAAGCCGATCAGTATCTGAGCATTTAAAGTTTAGGAGAAATGTTGCATACGCATTACGTTTCTGTTTTAGGCATAACAGAATTTCCGCAAAGGCTGAAGTCACATAAGCTTTGCCAAGATTAGATAACCAAAAATTCAGTCTATATGAGAGGGCTACTCACCGCAGAGCACAAAAGAGAATAAAAGCTTTATGACGAGTTTTCTCTACTTACAACGGGAGATTCATGACTAAAATAATTCGAGTAGGCGTAACATTTCCCCCAGACTTACTCAAAGATTTCGACAAAATACTCAGCAGGATAGGATACGAAAACCGGTCAAAAGCCATCCAAGACGCAGTTAGAATGTTTGTTTCTGAGAAGAAGTGGCTTCAAGAAGAAAAAGGGGCTCAAGCAGGAGTTTTAATGATGCTTTACGATCACGAAGTAAAGGGACTGGAAAGCACATTAACCGATGTTCAGCATCACCATGCCCATATAATCTGTTCAACAATGCATATTCACTTAAGCGAACGCGACTGTTTAGAAGCTATAGCAGTGAAGGGCGACGCTGTTGAAGTTAGGCGGCTAAGCGATGAGTTAGCTGCAAAAAGGGGAGTAAAGATGCTCAGGGCAATGCTTATTTCGATATAACCCTTTTAGTTTGTTATCTCAAACATTTTTTCTAGAGCTTTGCTAGCCTTTTTCGCTATGGATTCTGGAACTGTAACCACATGTTTCTCTTCTTTTAAAGCCGCATAAAGCTTCTCCAGAGTGTTTAATTTCATGTTTGGGCAAACAGCCTCCTCATAGGCTAAAATAAACCTTTTTCTGGGATTGTCCTTTCTTAAACGGTGCAGAAGTCCCTCTTCAGTAGCTACAATGAAAGTTTTAGCATTGGTTTCTCTTGCGTGACGGCACATCTGAGAAGTGCTTCCAATAAAATCTGCTATGTTTCTCATTTCAAAGGTGCATTCAGGATGAACCATAACAACAGTGTTTGGATACTGCGTCTTAAGGACTTGCACATCTTCAGGTTGGAAAAGCAAATGTGTTGGACAAAAGCCCCATTCAGGAATTGGAATAATTGTCTTTCCAGTTTTCTCTTGAACATATTCAGCCAAGTTGCGATCTGGTCCAAACAATACTGTTTCAGAGTTCAAAGATTCTATCACTTCTATAGCATTTGCAGATGTACAGCATACGTCGCAATAGGCTTTAGCTGAAGCCAAAGTATTCACATACAAAACCACAGGCAAAAGAGGATAATGCACCTTCCACCTCTTAATTTCATCAACAGTAAGCATCTGAGCCATAGGACAACGCGCACCAAGAGACGGCAACAAAACCTTCTTTTCTGGGTTTAATATTGCCGCTGATTCAGCCATAAAATCCACAGCAGAAAAAACTATTATTTCCGCTTCTTTTTCTTCCATGGCTTTTCTGCTTAACTCTATGCTGTCGCCCACGTAGTCCGCAATATCCTGAATTTCAGGCCTCTGATAATTATGAGCCAAAATTACTGCTTTCTTGTCTTTTTTGAGTTGAAGTATCTTGTCGGTAAGTTTCATCGATTTCGCCCATAAATCAATCATTAATTATGAAGTTTCCTAAATGCACGCAAAGATATATTCCTTTACCTAAAAATGCGTTCACTTATTCTTTTCAAAAGTAAAAGCCTATTATTTAGTTAAAATATAGAGAAAGTGGAGAATTGGTGGAATTCTGTGTTCTTCAGTTGCTTCTTTTTCAAGCGTGGCCTTGCGGCTGTGCAAGTTTGGCCTTTAAATTGGTCTTTTGCGGGATAAAATGTCGTATATGAGAATATCATCGACAACTATCTCAAATGTCAAGTTTTCTTTATTATCCTCTAAACTTGCGCTTCGTTTCTTTCTCATATTTTCATTCATCCTTTAAGTTCACCTTATTGTATCTCGAGTCTTAATAAACGTTTCTAGGAAGTCGTTCAACTAAACTACAAAAAAGTCTCAATTATTAAATCTGAACATTTTATGATGGCAAAGTGTGCATATTTTGGGCTTAAAGTTCCCATAGAAAAAAACCTAGGGGGTAGAGCTCGTATTGCAATCGAAAACCTCCAAAATTATGTACATAACAATGATTTGGTGCGGGGCGGACCGAATTTGAACCGACGAACCCCTACAGGAAAGTCTTGAGTATTTATTCTTGTTTTGATCAGCCCCACTTTCGGGTGAAACAAAACCAACCTTATGCAAGCTATTCTATTATAGTAAAACCACGGGCTATTATATTTCTCTTGATCTTTCGTAACTCGTCTTTTTTCCGTTTTTCAAGGATCTTTTTTGGGGTTCTAAAAACGTACTGTTCGTTAGGGTCAACATCTGGTTCGGTCAGCCAGAAGTAAATCTCGTCTCTGGTGAGTATTAGCTCACTCAGAAGCGAATCAACAAGGTCCTTTCTCGTCACAGGCTCTTTTAACCGTCTTAATGAATCTTTATAGTGTAATACTTCTCCACGCAGAATTGTCTCGACTACGGTGTTGGCCAAATCCTCTTTGGTTCTAAAGGATGCATACTGAAAATCAAGTATCTCTTTGAACTCTTTTTCAACATAGTTCTCAAGTCCTTCTTTAATGCATGGGACAATGTGTTTTCCAAGCTCCCTAGCCAAAACGAACTCTTTCCTTAACTCTGATGATTTCAAAGCAGTTATTGTAAGAATTAGCACAAAAAACCTGCATTCTTCTAAGTTGTGACGAATTGTTTGCGAAGGGTCTCTTCCTAAATCAATATCTGCTTCCGCAACGAAAGAGGAAATCTCTCGCTTCTTAAGAGCTTTTCGGAGATGCTTAGCAAACTCTAACCCTGTCGTTGTCTCATAAGAAATAAACACAGTAACCATATCTCATCAATGCCTATTACTCTGATTCCACCTTTAAAATTTGGGCTGATTGCGGTTTTGATGAGAGATTATTAGTTTTGGTGTAGCGGGAAGCCTTTAGACCTAGAAGAGACAACAAGTTTTTAAAACAAGATAGATCATATTCGACTTCATGTCCGAAGCAATTTCAGTCTTTTCGATAATAATTGGTCTGGCAAATTTAGTGTTTCAAGTTAAGCGCTCTCGAACCGAAAAAACTCGAAAACTTGCTGAAAAATTTGAAGCAGAACTGAAAGATTTCACGAACAACATTCTCGGATGGTATAACCAAATAGTTGATTTTAGTCTTCCACTAATCGATGATTTGAAAACAGAAAACCTAACTAAGGAAAAATGGCAGGAATATCTTAAACTTCTTCACAATATAAGAGCAAGTGATGTTTACTTTAGCAAATGTGAGAATTTTATGAAATCTCTTGACTGCTATGAGGGAAAAGCTGGGTTTACTAGCGCGAAAATGAAAACTTCACTAAAAAACCTCGAGTGTTCATATAGACAGTTTTCAAAGTTGATCCTGTATCACAAAGATAGCCTCGGATATTTGCTCTGGCAATGGAATAGCACATCACCTTCTGAGAGGAAAGACAAGATTTGTCAAATTGAAGATGGCTTAAAGAAAATAAAGGATTACAAGGATCGGCTTTCAAAAGCCTTTGGAACGAGACTCGACTAACGCACAATAGTCTTTTTCCTGTTGGCTGAATCCCACTTTTTTGAGCATACTCAAGGGCTATACGATTGGTGCAGGGGGTGAGATTTGAACTCACGTACCCCTACGGGACGGGATCTTGAGTCCCGCGCGTTTAGCCCCTCACGCTTATTGCGGGTTTGACCAAGCTCTGCCACCCCTGCACTCTGGCAGAACCCGTTTTCTCTAACTTCTCTTGGTTTCTATTATCCTTTTCCAATACCAAAAATGCTGCCCATGTTAGCTTTTGATTAGCCTATTACAAATTCTCTGCAAGAACCTAGAGGGGTCTACCCGTATTGGCTGATTTCTGCGCCAAAAACTATAATGAGGGTATCCTTAGGAGACCCAACCACTTGTAAATTGATGCTTATAGAAACCTTACCGCGCCATTGAATTGTATGCTTGAACAAATTCTTTTGCGAATTCGTTTGCGTGCTTTTCTGTTCCTTTATGTTTTGCGTCCGCAGTTGTTCTTAGGTGATGATAAAACTCATGCAAAATAACAAATGGTTCCTTTAGCGCGTCGCTGTTCAAAACTGAGATCGTCTTATTTTTCGAACTGTAGCATCCGAGAGCCTTCTTTTTATGTCTTTTAGGCAAACCCACTTTTATTTTAGGCACGTTAACACCGTAATTTTTGGCAAGCATTTCCAAAGATTTCTCTGTTTCTCCATTCAAGATAAGCCAGACGATTAACGCCTTAATATTCTGTTCCAAGATTTGTCCTCTTCTATTGACTTTATAACCGCATGTTCAGTTCAAAAATATTGTCGTGCAATGACCCTAAGAAACTAGAGCGGAGCGTGTCTAATACACAAAAACGTGAAGTAGGATATGAAAAAGTTTATTAGTGGGCTGTGTGGTTTACGTGTTTAGCTCTTTAAAATATTGGAGACCATTTTTCGGTTGGATGACCCAACAACCGGAGGAAATTGAAAGTTTGAAAAAACCCGCATCACATAATCCCTTCAACATATGTTTAAATGTAAAATTGCGGGGGCTTGTTAAAATTGGCTGAAATTTCAAAAGAAGATATAAGTCTTCTATTAAAGGCGTTTTTTAAGGATAAAGGATTAGTCCGCCAGCATCTGGACTCTTTCAACGAGTTCATAGACCATGGCTTACAAGAAGTGATAGACGAAATAGGCGAAATTCCAATAGAAGTTCCTGAAAGCCCATATAAAGTGAAGCTGGGGCAGATTTGGGTAATAGACCCTCAGACAAGGATAACTGGTCCATACACAACTGAAGTGGACGGCACAAAACATGAAATCTACCCTATGGAGGCAAGACTTCGAAACCTAACCTATGCAGCGCCTGTAGCGCTTGAAATGACGCCAGTGGTAGATGGCAGAGAACAAGACACAGAACTCGTCTACATTGGAAATATTCCAGTGATGTTAAAATCAAAATTGTGCTTCCTCTCACAGCTTTCAAGAGAAGAACTAATAGCATGTGCAGAAGACCCAGATGATCCCGGCGGATATTTCATAGTGAACGGTTCAGAACGTGTAATAGTAGCCATGGAAGACTTAGCCCCCAACCGCATAATAGTGGACATAGATGAGAAAGGAGCAACACCCGTATACCAAGCCAAAATGTTCTCCACAACCGTAGGCTTCAGGGCAAGAATAGAATTAAAAATGAAGTCAGACGGAGCAATATACACTTCAATGCCAGGCGTACCCTCAGAAATTCCCCTAGTCATAGTTATGAGAGCTTTAGGTTTAGAGTCGGACAAGGAAATAGCCGAAGCCGTTTCCATGGAAAAGAAAATGCAAACCGAGCTGGACCCCTCGTTTGAAAAGGCCGTAGGAGTAGACACTGTTAAGGATGCAATTATATTCATCGGGAATCGTGTTGCCCACGGTCAAGTTGAAGAATACCGCATCCAAAAAGCCGAAACAATACTGGACAAAAACTTTCTACCACACATAGGAAGAACAAATCAGAATAGAAAAGACAAAGCCCTGTTCCTAGGCGAAATGACATGCAGGGTAATCGAACTAAAACTTGAGAGAAGAAAGCCCGACGACAAAGATCACTTCAAAAACAAACGATTAAGACTTGCAGGTCCACTTCTTGCAGACTTGTTCAGAGTAGCCTTCAGAAACCTCGTTAGAGACATAAAATACCAGCTTGAGCGCATAGGAGTAAAAGGTCCAATAATAACTGTTTCTGCTGCGGTCCGCCCTGGAATAATAACGGAAAGGCTTCAACATGCACTTGCAACAGGAAATTGGGGAAGAGGAAGAGTTGGCGTAACTCAGCTGCTAGACAGAACAAACCATATATCCGCACTGAGCCACCTACGCAGACTCCAATCGCCATTAAGCAGGAGCCAACCAAACTTTGAAGCAAGAGACCTGCACCCAACCCATTGGGGTCGTCTATGCCCAAACGAAACACCAGAAGGCTCAAACTGCGGACTAGTCAAAAACCTAGCCTTATCAGCATGCATTTCAGTAGGCCTAAACCCAGAGAGAATAAAACAGATACTCTTCAGCATGGGCGTAATACCCATATACGATGCAAACGAAACCCTCAAACGTTCTGGAGCCAAAGTCTTTGTTGACGGAAACATAATCGGATACTGCAACACTCCAAAGGAATTAACACAAGAATTTAAGGAAAGGCGAAGAAGAGGAGAAATCTCAACCGAAGTCAACATGGCCTGCTTCTCAAAAATCCATGGCGAAAGAGACGAAGTCTACGTAAACTGTGATGAGGGAAGAGTGAGAAGACCCCTCATAATCGTTGAGAACGGCGCTCCAAGACTCCAACCAGAACACATTGAAAAACTATCATCCGGAGAGTGGTCATGGGAAGACCTTGTCAAAAACGCCATAACTGAGTATCTAGATGCTGAAGAAGAGGAAAACGCCCAAGTCGCCATAAATCTCGAAAAGATAACCAAGGAACATACACATATGGAAATTGCAACCTACACAATTCTTGGAATCTGCGCATCCACAATACCATACGCAGAACACAACCAGTCACCACGAAACTCCTATCAAGCTGCAATGGCGAAACAAGCTTTAGGAATTTACGCAACGGACTTTCACCAGCGTGTAGACTCAAGATCACACATTCTACATTACCCACAAATACCATTAGTCGAAACAGCATTAATGGAGATGATGGGTTATAAACTCCGCCCATCAGGACAAAACTGTGTAGTGGCCGTGCTCTCTTTTGAAGGCTATAACATGGAAGACGCCCTAATCTTCAACAAAGCCTCAATAGAAAGAGGCTTAGGACGTTCAACCTTTTATAGAATATATGAGGCGGAATGCCGCCAATATTTGGGAGGATTAAAAGACAAGTTCATTCTGCCCGAAGCTGGAACACGAGGATACCGAGGAGAGCAATATTATAGACTGCTTGAACCTGACGGGATAATAAGCTTGGAATCAACAGTTTCTGGTGGAGATGTCCTTATAGGCAGAATTAGCCCGCCGAGATTTTTGGAAGAATACAAGGAATTTGAAGTGAAAGGGCCATCTATGCGAGACACATCAGTGGACATGCGTCCATCAGAAACAGGGACTGTTGACGCAATTTTTATAACAGAATCTGGAGAAGGAAGCAAACTTGTTAAAGCCAGAGTCCGCGATCAACGAATTCCAGAATTAGGCGACAAATTTGCCTCTCGCCATGGCCAAAAAGGAGTTATTGGATTAATTGTTCCACAAGAGGACATACCATTCACAGAAGACGGCATAGTCCCAGATATAATAATCAATCCTCATGCTATACCATCCAGAATGACCATCGGGCAATTCATTGAATCATTAGCTGGAAAAGTTGCAGCCTTAAGAGGAAAACCAGTCGACGGAACGCCCTTTGCAAATGAAAAGTCCGAGGAAGTCAGAAAAGCCCTAGTTAAATTGGGATTTAGCCACACCGGAAGCGAAGTCTTTTACAATGGCGTAACAGGCGAAAAATTCGTTGCGGATGTATTCATTGGAGTTGTATATTATCAGAAACTGCACCACATGGTTGCTGATAAAATACACGCTAGAGCTCGAGGACAAGTGCAGATGCTGACGAGACAACCTACTGAAGGAAGGGCTAGAGGTGGAGGTTTAAGATTTGGTGAGATGGAACGAGATTGCCTAATAGGACATGGGGCTGCAATGCTTCTTCGAGACAGACTATTGGAAGAATCAGACAAATACACACTCTATATTTGTGAAAATTGCGGTTACATAGCTTACTACGACATGAAACAAAGAAAGTATGTTTGTAGGATTTGCGAAGACAAAGCTAAAATCTCTCCAGTAATAATCTCTTATGCATTTAAGCTTCTTCTCCAAGAATTAATGAGCCTTTGTATAGCGCCCAAATTAAAGCTTAAGGAGAAGGCATAACATGAACGTGGAAGAGATAATTCATAAGGTTGTTGACGAAATTCATTTCGGTTTATTTTCACCGCAGGATGTCCGCAAACTTTCGGTTGTGGAGATTCAGACACCAGACACCTACGATGAAGACGGCGCTCCCATCACCGCTGGATTAATGGACGGTAGACTTGGAACCCTTGAGCCAAGGCAAAGATGTAAAACATGCGGCAACACAGCTATCAGATGTCCAGGTCACTTCGGTCACATTGAACTTGCCGTTCCAATAATACACATTGAATTTACAAAACTAATATATGAACTCTTAAAATCAACTTGCCGAAACTGTGGCCGCATATTACTTCCAGATGAAACAGTAAAAAAGACTCGAGCTAGAATCAATAAAACTCGTCAACTTTTAGGCATGGTTCCAGACGAACTTTACAAGTGGATTACGCAGGAAACAAAAACGAAACAGTGTCCTCATTGCGGGGCAATTCAATATAAAATAGTCTTTGAAAAACCAACGAAATTCAGCGAACAAATCCCCGAAAGCGGCTCAGAGCCACTGACACCAAGCATGGTTCGAGAAAGACTTGAACGCATATCAGACGATGACCTTGAACTCTTAGGATTTAATCCGAAGGCTGCACGCCCCGAATGGATGGTTTTACAAGTTCTTCCAGTACCACCTGTGTATGTCCGTCCGTCAATCACGTTGGAATCAGGCATCCGCTCAGAGGACGACCTAACTCATAAACTGGTGGATATAATCCGCATTGACCAAAGGCTAAAGGAAAACATGGATGCCGGAGCACCAACACTCATAATTCAGGACCTATCTGAACTTCTACAATACCATGTAACAACATACTTTAACAACGAAGCCTCAGGAATACCTCCAGCAAGACACCGTTCTGGAAGAGCATTAAAAACACTTTCACAAAGATTAAAAGGAAAGGAGGGAAGGTTTAGAAGTAACCTCTCTGGAAAAAGAGTTGACTTTTCAGCGCGGACTGTTGTCTCTCCTGATCCAAACCTTGACATAAACGAAGTTGGTGTTCCACTTGAAGTTGCTATGCGCTTGTCCGTGCCCGAAAAGGTGACAGAGTGGAACGTTAAAGAAATGCGGAAACTCGTCACAAATGGGCCTGAAAAATATCCTGGTGCACTTTACATCATCAGGCCTGATGGTAAGCGCATTAGACTCGAATTTGTTACTGATAGAGAGAAAATCGCCGAGGCAATGGCCCCTGGCTTTATGGTGGAAAGACATCTTAAAAATGGTAATATAGCCATTTTTAACCGCCAACCTTCACTTCACCGCATGTCAATAATGGCGCATTACGTGCGTGTTCTGCCTTACAAAACATTCCGCTTACACCTATGTGTGTGTCCACCTTACAACGCGGACTTCGACGGAGATGAAATGAACTTACATATACCACAAAGCGAAGAAGCTCAAACAGAAGCGCTTCTATTAATGCAAGTTCAAGATCAAATACTCTCACCTAGATTTGGAGGTCCAATAATAGGGGCAATTCGAGACTTTATAACAGCCGCGTACTTGTTTACCAGAAAAACAAGCTATTTAACAAAAGAAGAGGTCGATAGATTGCTAATGGCAGCAGGATACGATGGGCCTTTACCGGAACCTAAAATTAAAGAGCCACAACCTCTTCTGACAGGTAAACAAATTTTTAGTTTGTTCCTGCCCAAAAGCATGAACTACGTTTTGAAAGCAAACATTTGTCAAGGATGCGTCAAATGTCAAGAGGAAAATTGCCCACACGACGCCTATGTTGTTGTCAAAAATGGAGAGCTTGTAAGCGGTGTTATAGATCGGCGTTCAATAGGGGCTGAACAGTCTGAAAGTCTTCTTCATAGAATAATAAAGGATTATGGAACGCAAGCAGGACGAGAATTCCTGAACAAAATAACAAGATTGTTGAAGCTTTTCATAACAATGCGAGGTTTCACGTACTCATTTGAAGATCTTGTTTTATCTCCAATGGCTGAAAATAAGATAAATAGGACTATGGAAAAAGTTGAAAAGAAAATAGAGGAGCTTATAGAAAGTTATCGTAAAGGCACTTTACCCAGACTTCCAGGCCAAACTCTTGAGGATTCGTTCGAAATTTATGTAATGAACGAACTGGCAAAAGCTAGGGATGATGCGGGAAAAATAGCTGATGAAGACTTCACCCTCGAAAATGCTGGCATAATTATGACGCGAACAGGTGCTAGAGGTTCAAGCCTAAACATTGGACAGATGAGCGCCTGTATAGGACAGCAGTCGGTGCGTGGAAAAAGAATACTGCGTGGATATCTAGGTCGTGCCTTGCCGCATTTCAAGTCTGGTGATCCAACCCCAAAGGCAAGGGGTTTCGTTTATTCATCGTATCAGAAAGGACTTGACGCCATTGAATTCTTCTTCCATGCCATGGGTGGCAGAGAAGGACTTGTTGACACTGCTGTGAGGACACAACAAAGCGGCTATATGCAAAGGAGACTCATCAACGCACTTGAACATATACGTTTAGAATACGATGGAACAGTTAGAAATTCAGCCGGAGACATAATCCAATTCAAATACGGTGAGGATGGTGTTGACCCCGCTAAAAGTGACCATGGAAAAGCTGTGAACGTGAGCCGGCTGATTGAACAGATAAAAATTGCGACAGAAAAAGGAAAACCAGCACCAGCTGAATACGTTAAAGAGCAATTGGAGAAAGTTGGAAACCAGCTTACACCCGTGCTTATAGATGAACTTAAGCATAATTTAGCCAAAACGAAATTGAATAAGCCTGGTGTGGAAAAGGCAATTGAACTAACAGTTGATCAGTACAAGCGTGCTCTAATGGAGCCTGGTGAAGCCGTAGGTATAGTTGCAGCTCAGTCAATAGGCGAACCGGGCACGCAGATGACTCTTAGAACATTTCATTATGCTGGAGTCAGGGAACAAAATGTAACCCTAGGTCTGCCAAGGCTAATAGAGATTGTTGACGCTAGAAGAAATCCATCCACTCCTATAATGACTATTTATCTAACTGAAGAACACAGGAAAAACAGGGAATCCACAGTAAAAATTGCCCGTAACATAGTTTACACCACATTAGAGGATTTGGCAGAAACAATTTATGAAGACCCAATAAATGAGGAAATAGTTGTAGAGCTTAACAAAACAATGATGGAAGATAGAGAGGTAACCCTGCAAGAGTTGAAGGACAAGTTGCAAATACAGAATTGTACCATAAAAATAAGGGGCAACCGTACCCACATAAAGCCTAAGAAGGCTGAAACCCTCCAAAAATTGCTTGACAAAGTTTCGTCATTCTATATTAAAGGAGTCTCTGGCATAAAACGTGTTCTCGTCACAGAGGAACATGGAGAATGGGTTATAAGAACGGACGGTTCAAACCTGCCTAAAGTCTTAGAAGTTTACGGAGTAGATACTCCACGAACAACAACAAATAACGTTCATGAAATAGCTAAAACCTTGGGAATAGAAGCCTCCAGAAACGCCTTAATGTACGAGTCAAAAAGCGTTTTAGAGGATCAGGGATTAGATGTTGACATCCGTCACGTTATGCTTGTTGCGGACATGATGACATCTACAGGCGAAGTGCAGCAAATAGGTAGACATGGCATAAGCGGCAAGAAATCAAGCGTTTTGGCCAGAGCCGCCTTCGAAATAACTGTTCCAAACATTGTTGATGCAGCTGTGAAGGGCGAAAGTGACCCGTTGGAAGGTGTAACAGAAAATGTCATAGTCGGGCAGTCAATACCAATTGGCACAGGATTAGTCGAATTGTACATGTCGACGTTTGAGTTGGAGGAAAGAGCAAGTGATAGACATAGATAAGGCCATTGCAACGGCTGTGAAAACAGGAAAAGTGTCTTTTGGAGCAAACTCTGCTATACAGAATGCTAGAACAGGGAAAGCTAGACTCATAATTTTGGCTACTAACTGTCCTAAAACAATACGTGAAGATATAGAATACTATTGTAAGCTTTCAAAGATTCCATTAATAACACATAAAGGGTCATCAATAGATTTAGCCGCCGTGTGTGGAAAACCCTTCACTGTTTCAGCGTTAAGTATAAGAGAGCCCGGCGACTCTGAAATTCTTAGATTAACAGAGGACATAGAGTCAGAGGAATCCAGCGGAGGAAATGAATGACTAGCGGGATAAAATTCACAAGCACTGAAATGCGTTACATAGCTTTGTTTGAAAGCATAACGGGCGCCAGCGTCAAAGACTGCATAATTGATGAGGAGCAAGGACGTGTAATCTTCGTTGTCAACATAGGCCAAGTGGGCGTAGCCATTGGAAAGGGCGGAAGAAATATCCGCACGCTAGAAAGAATGACTGGGAAGAAACATGAAATAATTGAGTACTCAGAAGACCCCACACAATTTATCAAAAACGCCTTAAAGCCAGCCTTTGTTAGAGAGGTTCGCATAACTCCAAGACCTGATGGAAAATCAATAGCTGTTGTAACCGTTAATCCGAGGGACAAGGGTGTAGCTATAGGAAAGAATGGGAGAAACGCTGAACGTCTACGATTTTTGGCTAAGAGATACTTTCAAATCCAGAACGTTAGTATAACATGATTAAGGTGCTAGTATTGGGCCCTCTAATAGAACAGTTTCTCGGCAGTCCGTTGCTGGTTCTCGTTGCTATAATCCTTATTGATGTTGTAGCCTTCATTTACCATAAGATAAGAAAATAAGTCGTATGCATCATTTGTTAACTTTAGGAATGTTATTATAATTTTTAGAAAAAAGGAATTTAGGATTGTGATGCTAAGACTCTTTCTTGATAACGAACGATCTTTGGTCACTTGATAAAATTACTTCTTTTGGGGTTTTCAGAACTACCTTATTCTTGGTTGATACAAAGACTCTGTCTATCGCCTTGTAAACGAGCTTGGAACCTTTAGCGATAAGCATGTCTAACTTACCAGTTTCGTTTGGGAAAGCAAAGATAAAGCCGTTATTCTCATCACGACATTGGTGGGCATGCATTCTTCTTTTCCCGAGAAATTTACGGCGCAAATCTTCTGCTTTAGTTATGAATCCTTTTTCGTTTTCATATCCCATACTGGTTAAGTCTTCTTTGCTTGCTATGGTGAGATGCTGCTGTATTTCTTCCGTATCTCCTATCATCAGAAAGGGTTCGTTTATTTCTTTTTCAACAGGCTTACCAATCGCGCCTTCTTGGGTTTCAACGATGGTGTCTAGAACTAGTTTGCTGTGTCCATGGAACACGTAGCCTTTTCGTTGTTTGTCAAGTTTTATCGGGATGGCTAACGTGTTTTTGCTGATTTCTATGATGCCTTTTTCTATTTGCCATAACGTCAAAGCTTCATCTGCTTTTAAAATCGTGTTGTCCAATTGGTAATTTTGCCATGTCATTCTATGTCCCTTCTTTCAAGGAATTTGGTGATGCGGGTTGCCATTTTGTAGGCTGTTCTTCCTGGCATGGTGATGAGGTAGCGGCCTCTGACTTTTTCTTGAACCACTAGTCCTGCTTCTTCCAGCACTTTTAGGTGGCTTGAAAGGGTGCTTGCAGTAATCTCGGAAAGTTTCTCCTGCAGCTCGTTGATGTATTTTCCGCCGCCAATAAGTTCCTTTAATATTCTTAACCTGTGTTCTTGACCAAGGGCACTCATGACCTCAGCTACTTTTGGAAAGCTAACTTCTACTTCACCCTCTTCTCTAGGTGCTTCTTCTTTCCTAATGATTCTGACGCCTCTAGGGCCGATGAAAATGGACTTTTCAAGTTCGCCGTGAATACCTTCGGCGACGCTTTCCATAACGTCTTCCATGTAGTCTCGCACGCGGTTCCCAACGTCAATGTATATTCCATGGCTTCTGCGTCGTTCTCTTTCCATCACGTCTCTAAGTTGTTCCTTTAGGCTTGCAATTTCTTCCCTAAGTTTTTTCATGTCTTCTTTTATGTCTTCAGACATTTTGATTCTCACCATCCTTAATTTGGCATTTATCTGTTTTATTTCGATAATTATCGAATAGAAAACGATAAATATAAACATTTCTATGCAAAAGAAAATTCACCTTATCATAAGAAAAAGAACTGTTCTGAGGATTTCATTTTGACAAAAGTAGTTCTATGAGGGCTTTTTGATCTACTTCTGCACGGGTTCTCCAATCCAAATATAATTGTTCGTTTTCGTCTTGTGTTAAATATCCATACCGAATGTAACGGTCAATGTTTAATCCTACTTTCCATCCAGGAAGTTTGTCATGTAATAGTTCTTCAACTTCTTTTCTCGGCGCTTTTCCCTTTTTGGATATTATATAGGCGATTGCTATTGCCAATCCTGCTAAGTCGTCTATTCGCCAACCTATCATCTTAGCCTCTTTTGGGGTTAATTCGCCTCTTAAGGTTACGTAGAATCTAGCTTTGTCCAACTCTTCCACGGTTGGTTTTTCAACTGGTTTTTCCTCTTCAAAAATAGTTTTAACCTGCAAATCCAGCGCCTTTAGGTAGTCGTCTAAAATTTTCAGGACTTTTGGATAGTCTGAGCCTAATGCCTTTCGGAGTTCCCATCCCTTCACACCGGGTTTCTTGTGCCTTTTGTAAAATAGCATGTGGATGGCTCTTTTCAATTTGCTTGCGTAATAGCCTTTCCTTTTACTCACTTTGATTCACCTTGACTAACTCGGCTGCTCTGCTATTCCAGAATAAATTTCTGCAAATCAATCTGGTTAACATTCGATATGTCTGAGGAGTATTTAATCGGTATCCATGAATCAGTGACATAAATACATGCCTTTCTCTCATTTATCAAATCTTGCACAACACTATCTTCAGGGTTGGAAGGTATTTTCACACTCTTGAATCTTTCCAAACTCTTAGAGCTAAAGACAAACATTCCAACATGACTTCCTTCCCCATATTTCCAAACAAACTCTGGTCTTCTCTTGAGACTCAAAACAGCCCCTGTTTTTTGGTCATACTCTACCTTGCTAGAAGAAATCACACATTTTTGAGCAACCACAATTGTAACTTCAAAACCTCTTTTTTCACATTCTTCGTGATATCTGAATAGATCTGGTATGAAATTCCGCGTTATATCCGAAGCATTCTGCATTAGCACAGTATCTTTCCTATCTATAAGTCCTTCTTCAATGCAGTACTTTGTGGCTCCAGCACTTCCAAGTTTTTCTTTTTCTCTATAGATTCTAATATCAAAATTTTTCCATTCATTTCCTTTGAAATATTCTTCTATTTTTTCAGTCATGTAATTTGTTGTGATAATAAACCTTTTTATTCCAAATTTTATGGCTGGTAATATGCTCCAATATATTAGAGGTTTTTTGTTGACGCCGATTTCTATCAAAGGTTTAGGTATAGATTGGGTTATTGGCTGTAGTCTTTCGCCCCTACCACCGGCATGTATTACGCATACTAAAGCCATTTGAACCCTTCCTTTTACTCATTTTACTTTAACTCGCCCTTCTTCCATTTCATCCAGTCTTCTGTCGAAACAGCTATGGGTATGGAAACCAGCTGTTTTTTACCGATTTTGGCTATTGGCTTTTCATATGGTTTGATGAAGATTTCTTCTTCTAAAGGACGGATTTCCAATGTTGCATAGCCATATGTGACCAGGAAGCTTGTCATGAAGGCTCTGTGAACGGTTTCATCGTATGTTTCTGCTCCAACAAAATCCCAGTAGCGAATTTTCTCGTTTTCGCCTTTTTCCACAACTTGGTTCTTCAGTTCTTGCCAGAAGTTTTCCAACTCTTCGGAAAAAGCTTTGTCCCGCAAAATTCTCTCTTTTACGAGCTCTTCTCGTGTTGCAAGGCTCGTTTCAACCTCTGCTGGCGGAAATTGCTTCCATCTTTCTTTTAGTGGCAGCAAACTTTCCCAGTATCTAAGGGCTTCTGCAAGACTGTGAATCGAAATCTGTTCAAGCTCAATTATCGGGTGCCAAGCCGTGAGGAAAGTCTCAACGATGCCTTCTTTTTCTATGCGAGTTAGCTTTTCTTCTAAGAGGAAGGGGTCTGTGTAAAGCGAAGTTGAGCGGTGCCTAACCCATTCACTTTGAAGCTTTATGACTGAGGCCAAGTGATGTATTGTTTCAGCATCCAGGCATAGGTCTTCAGAAAGTTTCCAGTCTGGAAAATATTCCTTGGCAGTGCTGATGATTTCGTCAATGTCTATTAAAAATGGGTCAAGTGAACGGTCTTCAACTGACCTACACATTTCAATTATGCGTTGAAGTCTTTCTCTCCCTATTTTAATTCGCTCTTTCTTGGACTGCATTAAGCAACCTCTCTAATTATCGATTTGCCTTCAACGTTTTGGACGGTTATCATGTTTGCTTCTTCCTTTGCGAAGGTTACTTGACTTGGCGTAATCACTATGTATTGGGCGTTTGCATCCTTGACTGTTGAAATAAGCATTTTTGCAATTATTTCTCGGTTTTTGGGGTCCATGTGAACGTCGTATTCGTCGACGGCGCGGAATGGTGAACGAACATGCTGTTGTAAAGCTAGCAGAAAGCTCATTGTGGATGTTGTTCTTTCTCCACCGCTTTGCGTGTAAGCATCTAATGGAACGGGTTTGCCTCCTTTAAAGCCTACAAGAATTTCTAGCCCTGCCGCCTCTATATCGTGTCCATTAGCAAGCCTAACTTCTCCAACGGCTGTGGCTTGAGCCAGAATCTTTTGGTATTCTAAGTTCACACGATCGAGAAGGCTTTGGATTACTGTTCTCCAAGTCTGCATTCTCGTTTTAACCTCCTCCAACGCCTTTTCTCGGTTTTCGGCAACTTGCTGCGCCTTTTCCTTTAACTCCAAATAGAGCTTTGAATAGGATTCATACATGCGTTCTATTTCTTCTGAAACATCAGAGAGCGCTGCCAAATGCCCATCCGTAATTCGCATTTCATCAAGGATTTCGCCAACGCTTTTAACAACAGCAATTCTAGGTCCGGTTTGCTCCGCCTTTCCCACAGCCTCATTTAAGTGTATTTTTGTACTTTTTAGCTCGTTTTCCAGTCGTTCCAGATTATCCGTGATGTTTTCTCTGCGATATTGTAGTAGTGCCAATTTAATTCGGCTTTCTAAAACTTGGTTGCCGACTTTTTCCGTTTCTTCCTCTAAGCTATTAGTTCTCCTTTGATTTTCGTTTATTTCAATGCTTAGTTTTGAAAGTTGCTGGTTAGAGTTCTGTATTAGCTCCTTTAGATTTTCACTTCTCAGAAGCTTGAACTGTGTTAAGTTTTCTTTCATTAGAGAGCTTATCTGAATAGAGGGATTTCCGCTTTTTTCAACAGTCATCTCAAGCGTTGCCGTTTCTTTTAGAAGCTGTTCGCATAACGAAATTGTCGTCTCGCTTCTTGATTTTTCTCTTTCGAGGCTTAGATGTTCTTCAAAAAGTGTTTTCCATTCGTTTTTCAGCTTTTCAAGCCCGTTCTGGTGGGTTTGTAAGTGTTCTTTTACGGTTTTGGTTTCTTCCTCGATTTGATTTAGAATATCTTGCTCCTTTTTCCTTTCGACTTCCAGTTCTTTAAGTATATCTTCTCTTCGGACAACTTCTGCCCAGGCGAGCTCTCTTTCCAAGAATCTTCTCTTTGTTTGTAGTTGCTTTTTCTCTTGGTATCTATCGTATTGTTCTCTCCAGTAATTAAGCGTCTGCTCAGCTGATTCCATGAGCTTGCTTATGGATTCTTCTTGGCTTAGTATGCGGATTAATTTTCTCTGCGCCTCCAAAACGTTTGCACGATATGGCTCAAGTCCTACAGCGGCCTCAACCATGCGCAACTTTTCTTGCTGAGAAAGCACGGTGAACTGTTCAACCATGTTCTGATGCATGATAATTAACATGTTATTTGGGTCAACGCCCAGCTTGGATAAGAGTCTTTCAACATCCTGTTTCGTGGCAGCCCTATTCTCAAGCTCAAACCAGTATTGACCATCCCGCCTCAAAACACGCGTGAGAAAGATTTGATCTTTGTTAAATTTTGGTACTGGTCTTTTGTTTCCCCTTTTAGTGTTGTCTAATATTAGTGTTACACGGGCTTGGTCTTTCCCCCAACGTATTAAATCGCTCAATTTTTTGGAACGTTCTGTGTAGGATTGTCCTGAAGCTACAGAAATAGCCAGCAAAAGCGATGATTTTCCAGAGCCGTTGGGTCCACAAACAACGTTTACGCCAGATTTAAAGGGTACTCTAGCGTATTCGTAGCTCATGAAGTTTTCTAGGATTACCTCTTGGATTAGCATTGGGGAAATTGCCTCTTTTCGTGGTAAATAATAGAGGTGAAACTTCTCTTATTAAAACAATTAGGCAAAGTTTATGCCTAAAGTGTGTCGCTTTCCATTTCTGTTCAGGGATGGTTGTAACATGAAATCTGTAAAGAATCTGCTTGAGGAAACAGTGGAGCTACTGAGCTTTTATAAAAATGGTTAAGAAACTTACAATTGAAAATATGATGAAGGCTACTCCAACAAGAATGAGCAGAACTCCAAAGGAGTATCGTAAGGGATAGAAATTGGGATTGCTGTAAGCATGATTCATTGACCAAGAACCTACGAAAATTGCTCCTATTCCAAGAAGAACAGATAACCCTAATATCAAAAGTTCACCGAGTAACCGTAAAAGCCTACGCTGCTTCTTGGCTTCTTTTTCCTCTTCGATATCTTCACTTTTTTTCTCATTTTCCACGGTGTATCTAAAGACTATATCACCTATCTTAGTGAAATTGGTTCTTTCAAATATTGATACGTGTCAAAGAACGTTATACAAAGTAAATATGCTAACCAATACCACGCGCAGCAAAGTATAATATTAACGGAATAAAACTAAGGCTAAATCTCTTAAGCAAATATCACATACTAAAGCATAGGAGGTTAAGCCATGGTTGTTGCCGGTAAAATCTTCAGACTTTCAGAACCACTTTCCGTAGCCGAAATTGCGTCAAGACTTGAAGGCTACCGCACAGAAGAGCCCTACGAAGAAGGCGACTACAAGTTTACGCTTGTTACGGAGGTTGTGGGGCTTCTGCCAAAAGAAAACATGATTAGAGGCGTTTACTCCCACGATTATGTAATTCACGTTTTCCACAGGGGCAAAGTCATGCCATTACCCCGCACTGTTGAAGCTCTCTTCAGCTTTGCAGGGCATGAAGGCGCTATGCTTTTGACCATAGTTGAGAAAAAACGCGTAGCCAATTTCATAGCAAACAAGCTGAGCGAAATCCTCTTTGAAAAGATGGGCGGCATATTGGAAGCGAGAATTCCGCCTGAAATACTAAGGCAATTTCACCTAAAAAACCCTGAGGATACTAAGATAACGTTTTTTGATAACGTTGACATTCCAAACGTGAATAAGCTTTCGCTTTATGGACCAGACTTGATAAGCACTTCGCTTTTTGAGGACTATTGCAAACATGGCGACTTATGGTATGTGGTGGCAAGGTCTAAAGAATACGGCTATGTCGTGGGCGTAACAAGAGACGCTTCGGTAACGATTTTCAACTTAACAGAGAAGGAAAGGTATCTGGAATACGTGACAAAGGAGATTTATCCACTGACGATGAAATGAGAGCATTGTGTTTAGAGTTCAAACATATGACTTTTAATCCTTTTTAAAATCATTACTAAATTACTGGTGCAACGAACATCGTTCCACAAAAATTTTAAAGCTTAGATAAACAATTGTAATTCATGCTTAAAGGAAGTGGCGAAACTGGGATTCTTCAAGAAGTTTTCGGCACCAAAAGCAAAGATAGAGCTTAAACTCGACGAAGTTGCATATGAGTATGCAGACAAACTCACCGGACGAATAGTCTTAGACCCACAAGAAGATATTTCAGTGGACGAATTTCGAATAGAATTCGGCGGCAGCAAAAAAGTGAAATGGAAAAAGGGCTTTAGCAGTTTCAACTCCAGTTCATCGCTTGACACAAGGAGGATTCCCGTTGGAAGCCCGATTAAACTACAAAAGGGACAACACTACGAGCAACCGTTCCAAATAGACATTCCTCTGTATTCAAGGCCTGACCCCTTTACTGAAAATGAGATAAAAGTGAAGGGGGTTGCTACTGTTCAAGGAAGGCCTGACCTAACGCATGAAGTAAAACCCGTAATCAACTTTCCCTACGTGATCGAATGTCTCAGGCGGTATGGTGGCTGCGGTTTCATAATACAACCATTGTCAGAACCCGTTAAGGCCTGTCCCAAATGTGGCAACAACCTGGAGGAAGTTTGGAATCGTAAATACAGCGATGAAGCGCGAGAAGCTGCTCAAGGAACGCGAAGATTCTAGGAGAGGATGATTATGGCGCGTTATCAGGGACTTGGAGTTGACATTAAAGCTCTCTTAGAAAAATTGAAATCTTCTATGGAAAAGCAGGGCTACAAGATAGAACGTATGCTAACAGGTGAAACAAGCTTTCTAATCGAATACAAAAAATCAGGGCTCTTTGGGGCGAAAGAGACCATCAGCGTGAAAGGCGTCCCAGATGACTTTTTTGTTTCTGGAATTAGAGAAGACAATCAAGAGGCGTGGTTTATTGTTGAAGACGTTGTTCTAGCCTCAGCCAAGAACCCTCAAGCTTTCAAGAGTCACACAGAAACGGTGGCAGCCCCAGCGCCCCCAACACCCCCTGCAGCGCCCACTGTTCCTCCCCAAGTAGTTCCACAACCTCCGGTTCCAATTCAAAAACCTGCCCAACCACCGCCTACAAACTGCAGCAACTGTGGTGCCCCATTCAATGTGACACAAGAAGATCTAATCATCACTTGCAGATATTGCGGCTTCACAATGACTGTTGCCACAAGAGAGGAAATAAAAAGGCACAGCATGCTAGAAAATCGTCTCTTTGCCCAGCAGGTTGTTGAAGCAGCTCAAAAATACATGGATAAAGGGATTTTCAGAGTAGGTGTTTCAAAAGACGCCTCAATTACAAACGTGAAACTTCGCTATGTTCCTTTCTGGGTTTGTTCAGCTAATGCAAACACATTCTTTAGAGGGGTAACAGGTTCAGGGATTATGGGAGAAATCCACCAAGCACAAGAGGCGGTTACGGACAAAAGAGCAAGCGGTTTGAAAAAGTTCGGGAAACTGGTTCTTGCTGGAGCCAAGGCTTATGCTGAGACGCAGCAAAAAGATAGAAGACCCCAAAGTGTCTCCTACTCGTTCTCTAACAATTACATTTGGCCAACATTGGCTAGACGAACAATGATAAGTGAAATAAACTATTACGATGTGCCAGCTGCGAGGAAAATCCCCTTCGATGTGGGCAAAATCTCTCCAGATGCCGAATTTCTCAACATAGAACTAAGCGAAGAAGAGGCCAAAGCAAAACTCAAGTCAGAAGTTGAAGCCAAGGAAAGGCTTATTGCAAGCGGCAAGGTGGATACGCTCGAAACATGCAATACAAATGTGGCTCTTGGAGAGGCTGAACTAGTGCACGCGCCAGTTTGGTTTGTTCATTACACTTTGAAGGGAGAAAACTACGTGATAGCTGTGGATGGTTGCGAGGGAAAAGTTTTAGGTGGAGGAAGACCGTTATTTAAATTCAAATAGGTGTTAGTAAATGTCGGAAAAAGAAACAATAGAAAAAGTGAAAGACAAACAGGGAATACTTGCCAAAATCCAAAACGTGTTCACCTTTGGATATGCAACAAAGGAAGACTTGCGAGAGTTAGACAAGAAACTTCGAGACTTCTACTACGCTGACTTCAAAAGCCTACGCCACAAGTGGGAAGAACTATACCTAGCAGCATTGAACGCGGGAAAAGCAACGGATGATTTTAAAAAGGTCATACAAATCATGGACAGAGTTGCTGAAAAGGTTAACCGTGCCGATTATGGGTATGCAGGCTTGATGGACCGTAAGGGGCATATAAGAGAAACTGAATTAGCCCGCGTGTTTAATTATGATAAGGCTATAAGCGAAGATATTCAGGCAATAGTAAATGCAGTGAACGAACTTTACAATGACAGCCAATCCGAAAAATGGGCAGACGCGGCGCCTAAAGCTAGAAACATTAAATCCTTAATACTTGGTTTTGAGTCTAAATGGGATGGGAGAGAAAAGGAATTCAGACCCATGGAGGTATAGAATTAAATGCCTATTATTGAAAAAGTTGCATGGGATTACGCGGGAGCAGAGGATATAGCCTACAGATTTCCAAAACTCACCCTCAAATTTGGGAGTCAAGTTATAGTTAAAGAGAACCAGTGGGGCGTGTTTTTCCGAGACGGCAAAGCCTACGACGTTTTTGGGCCAGGAAGGCACACAATAACAAGTAATAACATCCCACTTTTGACAGGTGCATTAAAAGCATTAGGCATAATAGGTGACATTTTCGACTGTGAAGTTGTTTTCGTTAGCAATAGCCAGTTTAGAGCGAATTTCGGAGGAACAGCCTACTCGGCACCTAGCGGCGACATAAAGTATCAAGCTGAGCTTGGATTTTATGGCTACATGCTTTACAAGGTTGAAGATCCAAAACTCTTCGTCATTGAATTCTTCGGCAACAGAGGCGCAAGCACCTCAAGAGATGTTGAAAACTACATTAGAGGTTTCATAAATGAGCGCATTATTAACGAATTTGGCGGCCATGACATATTTACAGTCGTGAAAAACGTTGATGCCACTACGGATAAAGTGACGCTGAAAATAAGTGATGAGGCCGCAAGGGTTGGCTTAAAAGTTATAGATTGCGTCTTTGAAGGTGTCAAGATTCCTGAAGAAGCTAGAAGGTTTGCTTCTGGAATGGGCGCTCAAGCCATGATGATGCAGTACATGAAAGAGACTGCAACAGAGCTTAAAGGAAGCGAAGGTGGCGGCGCAGCCGCAGCAGGCTTAGGCGCTGGAATGGGTTTAACCATGCCTTACATGATGGCGCAGCAGATGCAGCAGGCTCAAGCTCAACAAGCTCAGCAAGTGGTAATCTGTCAAAGCTGTGGTGCGAAAAACCCTGTTGGGACGAAATTCTGCGGAAATTGTGGCGCAGCGTTGGCTCCGCCAGCGAAAGTTATATGTCCCAAATGCAAAGCTGAGAACACTGCTGGAATGAAATTCTGCGGAAGTTGCGGTGCTCCTCTTACTCAACAAGCTCAAGCAACTAGAGGGGAAGTCACCTGTCCAAAATGCAATGCGAAGAATCCAGCTGGAACAAAGTTCTGCGGTAACTGCGGAGAAAAACTAAGCTAAGCAGCTTAACTTCTCTTTTTTCTAGTTCTACTCGTTTTTCTTAGCGGTGAGCCGCATCTTCCACAAAACTTCATGTTTGAAGGCATCAGGGCGCTACATTTCTGGCATTGAATCGGCGGTGGCGGATACAGAGCATGGCCGCATTGTCCACAAAATTTATTTTCATCAGGATTTTTGTTGCCGCATATTAGACAAATAATAACTTGCCTAGTCTTCTTTTCCGGCGGTTTCATAATTTGGAACATGTATTGCGCCATTCCCAGTCCCATGGCTAAACCTATCCCTGCCGAGAAAGCGTTGCTCACATTGTATTTGCTCATGTTGCTTATCATAAAGAGTTTGGATTTGGCATAAGAAAAACTTTGCTGAAAATATTAAATAAGAATGCATAGAGGCAACATCAAATTTGGTATTTTAATTGTTGCATGTTTTTTGGATGGAACAAAATTTTTAATTATGATTCCGCAAATACCTCTTGGACAGTCGTTGTGGAGATAGATTAGCGTGGAAAAAATACTCAAATGTCCCTTGAGGTTTTTAGTGGTCATTTGTATTATCTCAATTGTCATGTTGATTCTTAATCCTCGCGAAGGTTTTTTGGCGTTTTCTGCTGGTCCTCCGCCAAACGGTGATTGGATTGTTACTGATATTGAGGTTTGCGAGGGCCAGACTATTGTGTTGAATGGGAATCTGATTGTTGAGAATGGCGGAAACCTGACTTTGAAGGGGGTCACTTTGAAAATGAACTGCACGTATGATGGGCAATACAATATTACGGTTGAAACAGGCGGAGCATTCTATATAGTCGAAGGCTCTATCATCACTTCAGTCAACCCTTCAATGGAGTACTGTTTTCGGGTTCTGGATGGGTCAACTTTCAGGGTGAGTGATAGTGAGCTTCATGAATGTGGTATAAGCTCTGTTTGGGGGGTAGCGGGGCTTTTCATTCAATCAAGCGACGTAATAATAGAAAAAAGCCTGATATCCGAAAATCTTCTCGGCATTTTTGCTGGTGGTATGGGAGAGCTTGTCATCCAAAGTAACAACATAACAAATAATGAGTATGGCATCAATATTCCAAGTGGCAGTCCGACCATCTACAACAATACAATAACATCAAATCTGCATTGGGTGTTGCCATAAGCGACAATAATACTCGTCCGATCATTATAGACAATTATATAGCTGAAAACGAAATGGGTATTTCTACTTGGTTTGGTTCTAGTCCCACGATTCTGAACAATACGATAACATCAAACTTTCATGACGGCATATTTATGAAAGATGACGGTCATCCAACGATTGCTGGTAACATAATAACATTGAATGGTGGACCGGGCATTGGTTGCTCGAACGACTGTAATGCCATGATTCAAGAAAATACGGTTACAATTAATGGCGCAGGCATTTCCTGCTCGGGCAATTCTAACGCAACAATTCAAGACAATAACATATCACAAAACAATGGAGTAGGAATTCATTGCCATTCATGTAGCCCAAACATTTACTGCAACAACATCACATCCAATTATCAAGGCATTTTCTTAAATAATTCCAATCCATCTATCCAAGATAACATTATAACATTTAACCAAGACGTGGGCATAGGCGGAACGTTCTCCAGCCCGACGATACAAGGAAACACTATAACCTCAAACAGCGGTAACGGGGGCATCGTGCTTAAAGGGAATATTCATGGCATGATCCAAGGAAACAATATAATGAATAACACTGGGGATGGCATTCAAATTTGGCATAACTGCAGTCTGACTATTCAAGGAAACATCATAACATCGAACATGAATATTGGCATCTACTGCAACGACACTGCTCGGCTAGAAGTTCACAAGAACGACATCTGCAGCAATGCAGGCTACGGCATAAAAAACGACGACCCCTTAATCACTATAAACGCTACTAACAATTATTGGGGAAGTGCAAACGGACCAGTCAGAGACCCACCTGATCCAATTGATCCAGAAGAAATTTTTGGAAATGTCCTCTACAATCCATGGTTAACCGAATCAATCATCATCGCAGAAATCACATACCCACTTCAGGGCGAAACAGTCTCGGCGACAGTAAGAATTTCAGTCAACGCTCGCGCCATAAATGGTATCTCCACAGTAGAATTCTACATAGATAAAGAACAAAAATATGCTGATTTTGATTCACCATATGAATGGGACTGGGATACAACACAATACGCTGAGACATCACATGAAATAATGGTTAAAGTAATAGACGTTTTTCATGCATTCGCAGCCCATGCGTTTAAAACGGTTTTTGTTGACAACACGGCACCAACAGTTTCAATCAAAGAACCAGAGGCAGGAAAAACATACTACGAAATAATCAGTGTAAGCGTAAACGCAACAGACAACAAAGAAATAAGCAGTGTTCGTTTTAAAGTTGATAACAATGAATGGTTAGTTATGATCTACAACGCTACGGACTTTTTCTGGAAATATGACCTGAACACAACAACTCTTTCAGACGGGCAACACACACTCATGGTTTTGGCATTAGATAAAGCAAGCAACCCTTCGACAACTTCTACCACTTTGCGTTTAGACAATACACCACCGACATTATCAATTCTAACCCCTCAAAGCGGGATGACTGTGGGTTTGACATTAATTGTCAGCATCCAAGCAAGCGACGTGTCGAATATATCAAGAATCGAATTCTATTTGCAAGATGTGTTAGTGTACACAGCAACCAATACACCTTATTAGTGGTCATGGGACACAACTGAATATCCAAACGGAGAATACACAATAGAAGTAAAAGCCTACGACACAGTCGGACACATGAAAACAAGCCAAACAACAGTCACAGTGAAAAACGTGGAATCTTCATGGTGGGAAGCTCATATGTGGACAATAATACAAGTACTCGTCGCCATAGGCGGTTTGGTAATAGCCGTACTCACTTACATAACAAGAAAGAAGGAAGGAAAGAAAGAGAAGGAATGAAAAGCATTAAACGATTCCAATCCAGATGCTTGCATGTTCTCCAAAATATGCCAATATCATGAAGACTATAAGTCTAGGCGCAAAACTTAATATCAGAAAATGGTCTAGGCGCGTTTTTAACAGCCCACAAATGAACGAGAGAAGTTCTACGGGTAAAACAGGGATAAGCCCAAATATTGTATACAAGACCCATCCCCACCTCCCCCATAAACGCATAATCTCTTCAAGCTTTTCTGTGGATACTTTCTTCATTACGTAGGGTCTTCCTAAGCGGTAAGCTAGGCCGTAGTTAATCATCATGCCTATTGTGAATCCTGTTGTGGCAACCAAAATGAGAGGGAGTAGTGGCACTCCGAAAAGAGCTGCCGCAGCCACCAAGGCTGGGCTTCCCAAAGGCAGAAGAGTTCCAGCTAGTATGGTTGCGAAGAAAATGCCTATAAGCCCATATTCTGCAACAAAGGCTTTTGCGTCAAAAAACAACTGTGTACTACTGATGTTGAAAAATCTTAGAAGGAAAAGTATGAGTAAGCCTATGGCTATTATGGCAATTCCAAAAATTATGGACGATTTCACCCATGAAATCTTGAGTAGGTCTGAAAATCTGTTAACTGCGCTTTTGTTTTCTATCTTAGACATTTCAATCTCCCTTCTAATGAAGAAGCTAATATTCAATTCCTTTTCTGGCTTCGTAGCCTTTGTTGAATGGATGTTTAACTTCCTTCATTTCCGTAGCTAAGTCGGCAGCTTCTATGATTTCGGTGGGTGCATAACGTCCAGTCAACACAAGTTCAACGTGTAGCGGCTTGTTCTTTATCAATTCCAGAACCTTTTCAATTTTTATCAGTTTTAGGCTTAAAGCCACGTTAATCTCGTCTAGAATAACTATGTCATATTCGCCATTTTTAACCACTTCTTCAGCCAAAGCAAAAGCTTCCTCAGCAAGTTTAACGTCTTCTTTCGCTGGAGGTTTTTCTGTTACAAATTTGCCTCTGCCGAAGGCTTTCAATTTTAGGTTTGGAAGCTTATCTACAATGTATAGTTCGCCGTAGTCGAATCCGCCCTTAATAAACTGGATTATGTAGACTTTTAGTCCTCTGCCTATGGCTCTTATGGCAAGTCCAAAGGCTGCCGTACTCTTTCCTTTTCCGTTTCCAGTATAAACTTGCACAAGTCCTTTTTCAAGTTTCAACTCATTTAATTCCTTCTTAATTTTTTGTGTAAGATTTTTTCTGCCGCTGAGGCTGGGTCTATTTCCCTTTTCAAAATTTTCTGCAAAAACTCCTCAAATTTTCCTTCTTTTTTTAATTCTTCGACTATTGCACTCATGGCTTTTTCTTTTATTGCTTCTGTAAGTTCGGCTTCTGCTCTCAATAAGCCCTTTTTGTGTTCCACTTCCTTTTCTAGAAACCGTTCATGTTCTTCCAGTTTTTCGATGAGTTGCGGGACGCCTTCTCCAGTTAGGGCTACCGTTTTTAGAACAGGCAGTTTCCACACCTTTTCCTTGTTGTTTAGCTGCAACATCGTTTGTATGTCCATGACAGCTTTGTCAGCATTTTCCCGGTCAGCCTTGTTAACGACGAAAATGTCGGCTATCTCCATTAATCCAGCCTTTATTGCCTGTATTTCATCTCCTAAGCCTGGTGCATGGATAACGACTACAGTCTGTGCCACTTTAATTATTTCAACCTCAGATTGTCCAGCGCCAACAGTCTCAACGATTACTATGTCTTTACCTGCAGCATCTAAGATTTTTACACTGTCTCTTGTTGCTTTGGCTATTCCTCCTAGATAGTTGCGGGTTGCCATGCTCCTTATAAAGACGCCTTGGTCTGTGCTTAATTCTTGCATTCGGATTCTGTCGCCTAGAAAGGCTCCTCCAGTGAAGGGGCTTGTCGGGTCTACGGCTATGATGCCTACAGTTTTGCCTCTCCGTCTATATTCACGCACAATTTTTTCGATAAGGGTGCTTTTTCCGGAACCGCCTGGCCCTGTTAATCCTATTATGTGGGCTTTTCCTGTGTGGGGATAGATTGAGGCAATCAGTTTTTGGGCTTTGGGCGTGTTGTTTTCTATGATTGTTATCGCCTTTGCTATGCTTCTGCGGTCTCCTGCAAGAATGCCTTGGGCTATTTCTTCAGTTTTTATCAATGACTCTGCACATCTTATGGCTAGGTTCTTTTGGGAACGTTATCTAACACGAATTGTATTATTGTTTCAGTAGGGGTTCCAGGCCCAAATATTTCTTTTATCCCAATCTTCTTCATTTCTGGTACGTCCTCTTCTGGGATTATTCCTCCAGCGAAAACCATCATGTCTGCTAAACCTCTTTCCTCTAGCAGCTCCATTATCCTTGGAAAAAGCGCCTTATGGGCACCTGAAAGGATACTCAAGCCTATTACGTCCACATCTTCCTGCAGAGCTGTTTCAACTATCTGTTCAGGGGTTTGCCTCAAGCCTGTGTAAATTACTTCCATCCCAGCGTCTCTTAGGGCTCTGGCTACAACTTTTGCTCCTCTGTCGTGGCTGTCGAGGCCTGGTTTGGCGATTAAAACTCTAATTTTTCTTGCACTTTGCATTTTGTTTCGCCTCTCCTAAATGACTATTAATTCCGTATATTCTCCGTAAACTTTTCGTAACACATCGGTGATTTCGCCTAAGCTCGCGTAGGCTTTGGTGGCTTCAATTATTGTTGGCATGAGATTTTCATCCTTTTCTGCTGCGTAATGAAGTTTTTCAAGGACTTCTTTCACTTTTCTGTTATCGCGTTCCCTTTTTAGTTTTTGCAGTCGGGCAACTTGTTCCCTTTCAACTTTTGGGTCTATCCTTAAAAGTTCTATTGGGCATTCTTCATCTTCAATGGTGTATTCGTTTAGGCCAACGATTATGCGTTTTTTCTCGTCGATCTCTGTTTGGTATCGGTAGGCGCTGTCGGCTATTTCTTTTTGGAAAAATCCTTTTTCTATAGCTGCTGTAGCTCCGCCCATTTCATCTATTTTTCGGATGTACTCCATTGCTTTTTCTTCCATTTCATTTGTTAAGGCTTCTATATAGTATGAGCCTGCCGTCGGGTCTACAGTGTTCGTTGCTCCACTTTCATATGCTATTATCTGCTGGGTTCTTAACGCAACACGGACAGCTTCCTCGGTTGGCAAACATAGGGCTTCGTCGAAGGAATTTGTATGTAACGATTGGGTTCCACCTAGAACTGCTGCTAGAGCTTGAATCGTAGTGCGTATAATGTTATTCAGTGGTTGCTGTGCCGTGAGGGTGCATCCTGAGGTTTGGACATGCATGCGCATCCACATGGACCTTGGGTTTTTGGTGCGGAAGCGTTCCTTCATTATCCTTGCCCACAATCGGCGAGCGGCTCTAAACTTGGCTATTTCTTCGAAGAAGTCGTTGTGGGATGCAAAGAAGAATGACAAGCGGTGGGCGAAATCGTCCACCTTTAATCCTCTTTCTAGGGTGGATTCCACGTATGCTATTCCATCATAAAGAGTGAAGGCTAATTCTTGAAGGGCAGTTGCGCCAGCCTCTCGGATGTGGTAGCCGCTTATGCTTACGGGGTTCCATTTAGGCAAGTGCCTAGCGCAATATTCTATTATGTCTGTTGTGAGTTTTACTGAAGGTTTGGGCGGAAATATGCATAACTTCTGGGCGAAAAACTCCTTTAAATTGTCGTTTTGGGTTGTTCCGCCGAGTTTTTCTCTCGGCACTCCTTGCTTGTCACCTACGGCTACGTACATGGCAAGAAGCATCGGTGCAGGCCCGTTTATGGTCATGGAAGTTGTAACTTTGTCTAAGGGTATGCTGTCGAAAAGGGTTTCCATGTCCTTTAATGATGATATGGCTACTCCGCATATACCCACTTCGCCTCTTGCCATGGCATGGTCTGAATCATAACCCATTATCGTTGGATAATCAAAAGCTGTGCTTAAACCTGTTTCGCCTTCTTTCAGCAGGTATTTGAAGCGCCGGTTTGTTTGTTCCGCTGTGCCGTATCCAGCAAACATTCGCATGGTCCACAAGCGGCCTCGGTACATGGTTGCGTGGACGCCACGGAGGAAAGGATGCTCTCCTGGAAAGCCCAAATCCTGCGCATAATCCAGGTTTTTAATGTCTTCTGGAGTGTAAACACGTTTTATTAGCATGCCTGAATGGTTTCGGAATTCGCTTTTGCATTCTGGGCATTGCTTTATCCATTTTGGCAGTGTCGTCTTTTCCCAACGTTCCCTCTCTCGTTTTAATTCGTCAATCTTTTCCTTATCAAACATTGTCTTGATTTGCCTCCATTATTGGGCTATTTAGTGTTTGACTAACATATCGGTATCAAACCTAAAAAGATATTTTCTTATCGGTCCAGAACCATTAAATTTGACATTGAAGTCAGAACCATGACATGTACTATTGAAGGTTTTTTATAAGAGAATTACAACAAACGAAATAATATGTTTCGTAAAAAATTACAGAAGAAAAAGCATAAGAAGGTGGGTATAGAAGCTGTCGTTGAGCCTGGGGTCGGGGCCTTGTATGTTAGAGGCATGTGGATGAAAAAGCTGAATGACCTGGCTAAACGCAAACGGAAACAAGTCAGGAAGAGCCGTGTTAAACATAGATATTATATCAAATAAATTATAATCCAAGTTTTTCCCCAACAATTATTACCGCCATGTCTATTGCTCTAGGCTTCTTTTCGATTATGGTGATGACATTGCATATTCTGTTCTTCGCACTGCAATCCACACATCTACCAGCTTCAATGCATGGTAATAATTCCCACGCCCGTTCCTCTCTAATCCGTTTCGCATTTAACGGAGCCGCCACTTTTCTGATTCTTTTCAGAGCCTCTTTTACATTCTTAACTATCTTGTTTACTCCAACCACAACTATCGCTTTTTTCGGTCCAAAAATCATACCCGCAACCCTATTCCCAGTGGCATCAACATTGACAATTTTTCCATCCATAGTTAACGCGTTTGAACCAGACAAGAATACGTCTACTAACAAAGCTTTTCGCTCGATGCTTCTTCTCTCTTCTTTCGGAACTTTTTCATCGAAGGGCCAGAACAATGTAAAGCCTTTCCTCTTTAATTCTTCAAAAGCGCCTATTTGTTTTAACGTTAGGGAGTCTCCTGCTCCCACTATGGCTTCTAATGGAATTTCTTTCAGAATGCTTTGTAACGCTTCTTTTCGATTTCCTGTATAAACGGCCCTAAATCCGTTGCGTTTTATGGCTTCTACTGTCTTATTTACGATGTGATTGGGTTTGTTTTCATTTTCCATTATTTGAGCCTCGTTTAGAATTGTAGAATATTTGTGTCTGTATTTTGCAAGCTTAAACTTTTTAATCGTATACTAAAATATATCCTCGTCTGTGAAGTTGAAAGCTTGATTTCGGAAAAAACTGAAATTTTCCAGAAAATCTCTCCAAAACTTCATCTGCGATATATTAGATTGCCCAATCAGATTCTGAACATATATGACGACTTAGTTTACAAGTCAGATAGGGTTATTGTTGGCAAATCTGAAATTACATCTACACATTCAGTTTTGTTTAAGGGAGAAACCGTTCTTGCGCGTGGTTTTCAAATCGTGTATTTTGAGTTGATGGGAAAATGGTTTACTGTTGGTAAAATAAGAGACTTGCGGGGAAGGCATACGGGCTACTATTGCGACATTGTTACGCCTCCTAAGCTGTTAGACGATGGCGGTGTTGAGCTTACTGATTTGCTTCTAGACCTCTGGGTTTCGCCTGACCTACGGTTTGAGGTGTTAGACGAAGAGGAGTTGGAAAACGCCTCCAGGAAAGGATGGATTACAAAACAACAGTATTATAAAGCAAAGGAAGAACTAGCGAAACTTGTTAATGTTGTGAAACAAGGAAGATTTCCACCATCTCATGTTAAATTCTTGGAAAAGAAACTAAAAATTTAGCTAAGAATCTACATATTTACAGAGGCAGATAAACCAGCAACAAAGGGACATTAAAACATGAGTCAAAAAAATTGTCGTGAGAAATTATTGTTATGACGATTTAAAATTTGTTGAGGACATTTTGTTTGAGTATCCAAGCCCTACTGGAAAAGTTTAAAGTGAAAAACTGGTTGAGGAAATGATTTCTGATGCTTTGAAGGAGCAGCCAGATGGAGTCTTTGTAGCTGAGATAAGTGAAGAGGTTGTTGGGTTCGCTATTATCATGTATCGAGACTGGTTAAGTATAGCATACCTAAACTACATGCAAGTAAAGACAAAGTGGATCAACAAAGGCATAGGGCATAAGCTCATTGAAAAATGCATGGATTGGGCGAAAAAGAAAGGCGCGAGAATAGTTTATACTGAAACGGGAAAAAACAACGAAAAAGCCATCAAATTCTATCAGAAACATGGCTTCCAGATTACTGGCTACATTCCCGACTATTATAAAAAAGGATTGGATGCTGCGATCCTTGTGAGCAAGATAAACTAGGATTCTTTAAAAGAATGGAAGCTCAGAAAATGTAATAACATTTTATTGCCTATTAATCAGACACGAAAAAGGGATAATGAATGAAGAAAAAGTATGTGTGGACTTCTGAAGGCTTAGAGCTTAGAGGAAAGTACTTGTGGAGAGATGAACTTATTTTTATGCTCTACAGGCATCTAGGAGTTGAGCCTCGGATTACAGCGATTGATGTTGGATGTGGCTCTGGGTTTTTAACGCGACTGATTGCTAAGGGTTTACAAGGGCAAGGTAAGGCTATCGGGGTTGACATCGACGAAAAGCTTCTGAGTTCTGCTCGAGAATTAGCCGACGCAGAGGGTTTACATTCTTTGATGGAGTTTAGAAAAGCAAGTGCATATCAGCTTCCTTTTCCAGACAACTTTGCTGATGTCGTTGCTTGCCATACGTTGCTTTATATTCTTGGAAGACCTTTGGAGGCTTTACGCGAAATGATTAGGATAGCAAGGCCTCATGGGAGAGTTGTAGCTATAGAACCTGATTATAGGGGATGTGTGATTTACACTCCATTTGATAAAGAGTATGATGAACTGGCATACAGATTTAATAATGCAGTTATCAGCGTGTTTAAAGAGATTTATGGTGCAGACCTCTGTATAGG
>Ga0315309_1000188_pt1 | contig 37603 bp, 35 predicted proteins | sample TDP4_MG_FD_203080 | JGI IMG/M metagenome (GOLD analysis project Ga0315309, IMG submission 203080) | Freshwater sediment microbial communities from Lake Towuti, South Sulawesi, Indonesia - TDP4 | ecosystem: Environmental > Aquatic > Freshwater > Lake > Sediment | place: Indonesia: South Sulawesi...
GAAAGATGCGGCCATCTGGCGAGAACGCTGTTTCAAGATCGTAGCCTTTAGCTAGTTGTGTTGGAATTGTTGAGAGAAAATGTGTGATCGCCGTTCTCGCTAACTCTGCCTTGTTTCCCGCAAATCCTGCTTTTATTAACACGTCGAGCGCTCTGTCCAGATCTTCCGGAATTATCACTCTTACCTCAGGCATACATCAAACCTCCATTTAAATGGACAAAACGTTTATCAGTGCCCTTGCCAAATAAACTTTTTTGGCAAAAAGCCCGACCAGCGGGAAAAAATGATTGGCAAATATGATGGAAGCACTAGAAAATCTCTACAGGGTTAGGCTAGACGAGAGAGGCAGAATCTATGTTCCAAAGGCTGTCAGGAAGAGGCTTCAAATCGAATTGGGCGAGACAATCTATATCAGAATCGAAAGCGACCACTTCACTGCATATACTAGAAATACCATCAGAAAAAAACTAATGAAAGTATAATCCAAGTGACACTGCTTTCTCAGTCCACTCGTGATCGAATAATTCTGCCAGTTCCTAGTCTTGCCACGATCTCGCCTTCATCCACTATAAACTGTCCATTCACAATTGTCTTGACTGGCATGCCTTTGACCTTCCAGCCATCGAAGGGTGAAAACTTGGCCTTGGAATGGAATTTTGACGCATCTATTTGGTATTCCTTTTTTAAGTCAACGACAGTGATATCTGCAAAAGAACCTTGGGCAAGGGTTCCTCGGTCTTTTATGTGATATATTTCAGCAGGCTTCTTTGATGCTAAACGGACAAGCTGCTGTACGGTTAGACGCCCTTTGTTTACTTGTGCAAGCAACAGTGGAATCATAGTTTCCAAGCCTGCGATACCTGGTTTCACATCCCAAGTGGATTCCGCTTGTTTTTCACCTAATGAATGCGGCGCATGGTCTGAGGCTACTGTATCCACAAAGCCCCGCTGTAGTTGCCGCCAAAGATAAGTAACGTCATCGCGTTTCCTCAATGGTGGTATCGCAATTGCCGGTTTTCCGTATTTCTTTAAATCTTCAGATGTCAGAAAAAGGTGGTGTGGCGTGACTTCGCACGTCGCATTGTATCCAAGTTTTTTGGTTTTCAGTATTGCTCTCATGGCATGCTGTGAGCTGACGTGGCAAACATGTAAGTGAGCACCAGATTTTCTACACAGTTCTAGTGCTCTTTTTGTCGCTTTTTCTTCTGCTTCAAGAGAATGAGCTTGAAGAAACGCGCACACATCGTCTCGTCCATGTTCTACGAGTTTCAATTGGGCTTGTTCAATGACTGATTTGTCCTCTGCGTGCACAGCGATTGGGGCTTTGCCTCTGTGCACTTCATCGAACGCCTTCAGCAGTATATTATCGTCATTTACGTCAATTCCACCTATCTGTTGGTTAAGATATAGTTTGAAGCCTATAGCCCCAGTTTCCATGATTCTATGAATCTCACGCAGTTGTGCTGGAAGAGCTGAGTTGAAAGCCGCGTTGACAACGATGCGAGGTTCAGCAAGCTGCATTCTTTCCGTCAAGGTCGCTACGCTCATTGTAACCGGGCTGTTGTTGGGCATGTCAACAACAGTAGTAACCCCGCCCACAGCAGCCGCACTTGTGCCACTCGTAAAGTCCTCTCGATAGGCTAACTGCTGATCCCTAAGATGCACATGAGAATCGATGAACCCGGGCAGCGCCAGATTTCCCCTCAAATTGAATTGTTTAGAACCCTTCGGCAAGTTTGTTTTCTTGGCTACTTTGACTATTCTATCTTCATCTATGGCTATGCCTGCTTCGAACAAGCCTTTATTCGTCGCAATCTTAGCGTTATAGAGAAGCGTGTCAACCAGCAAATTGGCTACTCCTTAAGCCAAGGTGTTTTCTCTTCAGAAGTGAATGAGCTTTACCACTTAAGGCTAGTGTTCAAGCCAAGGACGAGAAAAAGAAAAATGTGGAAAAGGCTACTTGTAAGGTATGAATTCCTTTCCGAGTAGTTCTCTGCCTATGACGATGCGTTGAATGTTCAGCGCTCCCTCTGCTCCGACACAGTACGACATGATTCCTCGCCAAGCCATGTCAATTGGGCATTCCTGTGAGTATCCGTAGGCTCCCATCCAGATCATAACGTGTTCTGCAATGTGCATGGCAAGCGGGGGCACTTTTAGTTTGCAGGCTGCGATGTACTTTGTTACCTCTAATGGTGAGAATTTCTGATGTTTGTATCTCTCGTCGTCCATCCAAGCCGTACGGTAGACCAGAGATCTAGCAGCTTCCAGTTCAGTCCAGTCATCAGCCAATTCGAATTGAATGCCCTCGAACTTTCCTATGGGTTGTCCGAATGCTTTTCGTTGCTTGATGTAGTCCATGCCTATTTCTAGGCATCTTCGAGCTGCGCCTAGGCATGTTGCAGCAATCAATATCCTTGCGCCGTCGAATCCCTCCATCGTGGAATAGAATCCTTCGCCTACGTTTCCAAGTCTATAGTTGTCCGGCACTCTCACGTTCTTCAGTGAAAACCCGCCGGTTGAGATGCCCATTCGTCCGACATCGTCGAAGCGTTTTGTGACCTCAACGCCTGGAGTCTTGATGGGTACGAAGAATCCGGTGATTCCTTTGTGCATGGCAGATGGCGATGGCGGAGGTGATGTTCTTGCGGTTACCCAGTAGCCTCCGCCCATTTGCTGGACCTCTTCTGTGCCGCTTATGTACATTTTTTCTCCGTTGAGAATCCAGTCGTTGCCTTCTTTTCTTGCTACAGTTCTGAGGCCGCCTATGTCTGAGCCTCCTCCTGATTCGGTTGTGGCGATGCCGACGAATCCTTCGCCTTTGATGGCGGGTCGTATGAATTTGTCTCTAACTTCGTCTGATGCGTATTTGTCGACTACGTAGCCCCAGCTTGAGTGTAGTAGGAAGTCTACGGGTATGGCGCAGCTTATGTCAGCATAGGCTAATTCTTCTGCGGCTAAGCAAGCAGTGATCCAGTCGGCGCCTATTCCGCCGTGTTCCTCAGGCGCAGTCATGATGATTAAGCCTTGTTCACCCATTGCTTTGAAAAGACCTTTCGGGGGCTTTCCTGTCCTATCCATTTCACGTACGGCTTCGAGTGGCAGGTGTTTCTCGCACCATTCTTTTGTTGCTTTTCGGAAGAGTTGTTGCTCCTCGCTGAAGCTGAAATCTATCATGTCTTTTCTTCTCCTTTCCAAGTTGAGGGAAGCTGTTTTTGTCGATGACGACATATAAGATTTGTCAAACCATCTGCTCAGTGGAACTCTTTTCAGGTGTTGTCGCCTTAGGCGTTTTTGGTAAGAACAACTTCCATGCAGGAACACATCGACGTAGAGTCATCGGCTTAAAAGCTGTTGATCTAGAACCGAAAAAAGATAGAGTTAAAAGGTTCAGCGACTCCATGAATCTTCGACACGTCAACGCTCCCTAGATGTTGGGATTCATTTCAATGAGACTCTCCTCGCAAAAAGTGCTGGGGCTGTTGAAGCGTTCGTTTACTCCAAACAGACCCTATCACGCACAGTGGCTGCTAACGAGGCGCTGCAATTATCGATGTAGAAGCTGCAGCATTTGGCGTGAGGAGCCGGACGCGGAGGAAATATCCGCTGACGAGGTTAAGAAGGGATTGGACGTGTTTCGGAAGCTTGGCGTCATAGAGGTCGTGTTCTCTGGTGGAAACCCATTGTTGCGAGATGACATCAGTGAAATCATCGACTACGCTTCAAAATTTTTCATAACCACCATCTACGACAACGGAAGCCTAGCTTCACAGAAAATCGATGCCTTACGCAATGTCGATTTCGTGGCAATATCACTTGACACGTTAGATAGGAAGAAGCTTGACTACATTAAGGGAGTGCACGGTGCATGGGACAAGGCTATGACAGCCATCGAAACCTTGCAGAGAGAAGGAATCCCTGTTGTGATTTCGCCCACGATCTCCGAGATCAACTACCATGAGATTGTTGACTTCACCAAATACTTCGTCGACCGAGGATTGCCCGTGCTATATTGCCTTTACTCATACGATTACCCAGCGGACAGCCGATTGTTCGGCATAGGCAAGAGAAGCGACGAGTTTGAGCTAACTGACAGAACAGCGTTGGCGAAGGTCTGCGATGAGCTTATTGAACTGAAACGAGAGAAGCAGGGAGTTTTTATAACAAACAAGGTGCTACACGCTTTGAAGCAGTTCTCTCTGAGTGGGCAGCGACCTTGGGCGTGTGAGGCTCTCCGAGGTTTTTTCATTGTTGATCATCATGGCAGGGTGGCAGGCTGCCATCTGCGTCAACCAGTAGCCTCGATACAGGAATTGCCAAAGTTGTGGGACAGTGAAAAGTTTGGGAATCTCCGGAGAGAATACAGCCAGTGCAGCAAGTGTACATATTTGTGTTACATTGTTTACTCCCTTCATGCAAGTGTGGCGGGCAACTTGGAAATCATTTATGATCAATGGAAAAACGTCAGTTTATTGCGGACCAACGATAGGTGAGCCCAAGTCATAGAATAATTTATGCACAAAATCCTTAGATAATCGGATGTTGCTATAACACAAAAGCCTTCAATAACAAGGCGCCGCTTTTTTGTTCTTGCTTCAAGGGTCGTTAGTTTACTGAATTTTGAGTATCTTGGTTCAGTCCTATGGCAGAAAGTCTGAGTTTCTTGCTGAACTTTTCTGGGCTGTAAATTCTTCTTCCATCAACTAGGACAGATTGGCGCATGTTTTGCGTGAAGTCTTCTGGCTTGAGATTCTTGAATTCGTCCCATTCTGTTACGATAATGCAGCAATCCGCATCTTTTAGGCACTCCAAAGCTGAGAATGCATATTGAATACTGTTTTGAAAGATTGTCTTAGCGACGGGAATCGCTGCTGGATCGTAGGCAGTAATGTTCGCGCCTTCTTTGAGGAGTTGATTTATTATGGGTATGGATCGAGCTTCTCTCATGTCGTCTGTGTTGGGCTTAAAAGATAAGCCTAAGATGGCGATTTTCTTCCCTTTTACATCGCCTATGGTGTCTTTGCAGAGTTTGACGGCCTTGTATGGTTGGGCATCATTAGTCTTTTCGACGGCTTCCAAGAGCTCTGGGCGATAACCCATGTCTTTTGCGTGTGCAATCAGGGCTTTGACGTCTTTGGGAAAACAAGAGCCGCCGTAACCCAACCCAGCGTTGAGGAATAGTGTTCCAATTCTTTTGTCAAGTCCTATTCCTTTGGCTACTACGGTTACGTCCGCGCTAGGGATTCTTTCACACAAATTTGCTATAGTGTTGATGAAGCTGATTTTGGTGGCGAGAAAGGCGTTGTTGGCGTATTTAATGAGTTCCGCTGTTGAAAGTGTGGTCCTCACAGTCGGAGGCATCTTCTTACCGTAGAAGTTTCTGTACAGATCTTCAAGAATGGCGCCTGATGCTTTGTCGTGCTCTCCAATAATTATGCGATCTGGTTTGAGAGTGTCTTCAAGAGCGGAACCTTCACGTAAAAACTCAGGATTCATGCACAAGCCTATCTCAGATCCACATTTTTTTCCGGAGTATTTCTCAAGAATGGGTTTAACAATGTTTTGTGTAGTTCCAGGTACTACCGTGCTTTTGACCACCACAACGTGATATGTCGGTTTTCTTCGTATTGCTTCTCCTATTTCTCGAGCTGAATTTTCAATGTGCTGAAGATCTATGCTACCATCTGGTTTACTCGGTGTGCCCACGCAGTCAAAGGTTATGTCAGTCTCATGAACAGCTTCATCAGGACGATTAGGAAGGCAGTTAAGGCAACCGTTGCGAATTGCTTTTTCCAACATGTCCTGAAGCTTAGGCTCATAGAACGGAAGAAAGCCTTCGCTTATTCTTGCTGCTTTTTGGACATCATGAGTTGATGCGATGACTTCGTATCCCTTACTGGCAAACCCAACTGCCGTGCACATGCCGACGTAGCCGATTCCCAAAACAGATATACGTGGTTTAGTCAAATTCCGAACTTCCAACCAGCGAATGAGGAGTCAAATTCCATCTTTGGATTAATTATATATTGTTTCCGCAGGAGATTGAGTGTAGGGTAGTATGATGATTCGAAAGGTTGTGATTCCATCTGCAGGTTTGGGAACTCGTCTATTTCCAGCGACTAAGGAACAACCAAAGGAAATGCTTCCGATTTTCTCGAAGGCAACAAAAGGCGTAGCTGTGAAGCCCATGCTTCAAATGGTTTTCGAGCAACTGCATGATTTCGGGCTTCGAGAGTTCTGCTTCATTGTAGGCAAAGGAAAACGCAGCATAGAAGATCATTTTACCCCAGACCACAACTCTGTTCACATGCTTCAAGGCATGGGAAAAGAATATCAAGCTACGGATTTAGATGGCTTTTACTGGAAACTCAAGACCTCAACCATCATTTGGGTCAACCAGCCTGAACCTCGAGGCTTCGGCAACGCCGTCTTAATGGCTCGGCCATTCGTGCAGAATGAGTGTTGCCTAGTTCACGCTGGTGATACCTATATAATCTCAAAGAACGCGGAACACATCTCAAGGTTGATAACAACATATGAGACTCTTGACGCAGACGCAGCTTTTGTCGTTCAGGAAATAGAAAATCCTCACCAGTATGGGATTGTTGATGGAACAGAGACGCACAAAGGGCTGTACAAGGTAAAGGAGGTGGTTGAGAAGCCAGAGAAACCGAAGACTAATCTAGCCATTATGCCGCTGTACGTATTTGATCCAGTGATTTTTAAAGCGTTGGATGAGACTCACCCTGGAAAAGGAGATGAAGTTCAACTCACGGATGCCATTCAAAAACTTATCGATTGGGACATGAAAGTCTATGCGGTCAAACTAGACAAAGACTATGTTCGGTTAGATATCGGAACGCCAGAGACTTATTGGGAAGCCTTGTTCCTATCTCATCAGCACTTTTGCAGGAGAACCAAGACTGATGGATCCAATAATCCTTGAAGACGTTGACAGAATAACAAATGGCTTAGAGAAAGCGTGTTTCGAGGGAAAAAGCGCCTTAGTAACCGGCGGGGCAGGCTTCATCGGAAGCTGGCTGTGCGACGTTTTGACTAGCCTTGACGCACAAGTCGTATGTCTAGATGATTTATCAACAGGAGTCCAGCAGAACATAGGCCACCTGAAGGGTAACCCGCGATTCAGATTCATGAAAGCTGACGTTTGCGCCTTCAAGACAGGAGAGGATTTTGATTACATTCTGCATATGGCTAGTCATGCTTCTCCAGAAGAATATCAAACGCAGCCGATAGAAACTCTGCGAGCCAACTCTATTGGCAGCGCAAACATGGCTGAACTGGCGAGAAGAAAAGATGCAGCAATATTGTTTGCTTCAACCTCGGAGATTTACGGCGACGCTAAAGTGGTTCCCACGCCCGAAACCTACCGGGGCAATGTTAGCCCGATTGGACCTAGGTCATGCTATGATGAAGGGAAGAGATTCGCAGAAGCCTTGTTTATGGCTTATCATAGACAATACGGATTAAACGTCAGAATTGCCAGAATTTTTAATTCGTTTGGTCCCCGTTTGAGAGAAGACGGGTTGTATGGAAGGGCTGTTTCTCGTTTCATTACGCAAGCTTTGACGAGTAGGCCGATAACCATCTACGGAGATGGTAGCCAGACGAGGTCGTTCTGCTACATAACGGACACCGTTACAGGTTTGATGCTATTGATGCTCAATGAGAAGGCTAAGGGAGAGGTCGTGAACATTGGAAACCCTGAAGAAAAAACCATACTACAGCTTGCGGAGAAGGTTAAGAAGTTAGCGAGAGGCAAGTCCCGGTTGACTTTCCATCCGTTACCTGAAGACGATCCTAAGAGGAGATGCCCAGACACGACTAAAATGGAGAAACTGCTTGCGTGGAAACCAAAGGTAAGCTTAGAAGAAGGTCTAGAAAGAACGATTTCTTGGTTTCAGAGAAAGAACAGAGACAACTTGGGATAATGCGTTAAAAGGCGTTAATGATCTTTGGTTGTCTTTCCTTTTTCATTTTTTCTAGAGCTTGATTGATTTCTAAGGGTCTAGCGTTTAACAGAGCGTCAGCTTTTCTTATGCTTAGTGATGAGTCTCTGGGTCTTTTGGCCTTCCACAGCATTTCGTCGGTTCGACATGGCCTGATCATACTATTACTTAGCCCGAATACCTCTGCCAGTTTCAGTGCGAATTCGTGTCTGCTGACTCTTGAGGCTCCCGCTGTATGCAGAGTTCCTGTCATGTTTTTCTCTGCGATTTCTAGAAGCATATTGGCTAGGCTGGTGTTTAGTGTGGGCGAGACGTGCTGGTCTGTAAGGACTTTGATCTCCTTTGCTCGGTTTAGGTTGTCTATTATCCATGTGGCAAAGTTGAGTTTTTGAGTTGGGTTCCATCCGTAGATTGCACTTGTCCTAGCGATGCTCCAAGCGTAGGCGTGTTCTTTCACGAATTCTTCGCCCTTTAGTTTTGTGTAGCCATAGTAGCTTAGCGGATTGGGGCTGTCTTCTTCTGAGTAGAGTCCTTTTTCGCCGTCGAAGACATAGTCAGTGGATACATAGGTTAGGTGAGTGCGGACTGAAGCTGAGGCTTCCGCGAGGTGTTTTGTTGCTTCAGCATTTACTTTCCAAGCTAGGTCTTGGTTTATTTCGCAACCGTCAACGTCTGTGTAGGCGGCCGCATGAATTATCGCTTCTGGTTTGAGTTTCAGAATGGTCTCAGAAACTTGGTTTTTGTCAGTTAAATCGAGTTTGACTGGATTTCGGAGTTTTGTAGCGTGTTCTTTATATGTCGAATGAGCTTCGTGACCTTTCTCTATGGCCAATTGGACTATTTTGTGCCCCAGAAGTCCGCTTGCGCCTGTTATTAAGAGTTTCAATGGCTACCACTTTAACTTCCAAGGAGTTGGATGTAGAACTTGTTCTGTTGCTAGAGGTTTCCACCACCAATCGTTGTCGATGTACCACTTCACTGTTGTTTCTAGCGCCTTTCGAAAGCTATGCTTTGGCCTCCACCCTAGCTCATCTCTGATTCTAGATGAGTCTAAACTGTATCTAAGATCGTGACCTGGTCTATCTTCGACAAATGATATTGCAGTCTCGCGTTTACCCATGATTTTTAGTATTGCTTTCACGATGTCAATGTTTGCAAGTTCATTGCCAGTTGAGACATTGTAGATTTCCCCGCTCTTTCCTTTGTTGAGGAGCAAATCTAAGGCTTCGCAGAAGTCTTGGACGTATATCCAGTCTCTTATGTTTTGGCCTTTGCCGTAGACTGGGACATTAAGTTTCAGTAGATTTCTGATAATGGTTTTAGGAATGAGTTTTTCTGGAAATTGGAAGGGTCCATAGTTGTTGGTGCATCTTGCTATGAGTATGTTGGAGCCATAGGTTCTGTGGTAGGCGAGGGCGAACATGTCAGCAGCCGCTTTGCTTGCTGAGTATGGTGAAGACGGTCTGGGTCTGTCGTTTTCTGCAAATGATCCTTTGATTATGTCTCCGTAGATTTCATCGGTTGACACGTGTAAAACGCGGGTCCCATGTTTCGTGGCTGCCTCAAATAGAGCCACAGCGCCGAGGGTATTGCTTTTGATGAAAGGCCAAGGCTCGGATATGCTTCTGTCGACGTGTGTTTCGGCTGCGATATTGACTGCGGCGTTTGCTTCTTTAGCAAGCTTCCTGATTAGCCTGCGGTCTGCGATGTCTCCCTTCACAAGCGTGTATCTTTTGTCTTTTTCAATGTCTTTCAAGTTTGCAGGGTTCGAGCCGGTGGATAATCTGTCTATGTTTGTTATTTGTATGTCATGGTACTTGTTGAGCATGTATCGTATGAAGTTGCTTCCAATGAAGCCAAGTCCGCCTGTCACAAGTAGTTTGGGCGCGTGGGTCATCCGTGTTTCAGCCATGGGGCGGGTTTCCAGTCGTATGGGATTTTATCTGTGTCTGGCGGAAGGCGTTCTTCGTCTGGTCTTTCATAGTTGTATAGCTTGTTGGGGAAGTTGAGGAGGATGACAGGTTTGGTTCCGAGGGCCTTAAAGCCATGCCAGCATTCTCCTGGTATTCTTATTAGGGTCATGTTGTCTTCGCCTATTATGAATTCGTTGATTGTCCCCTTTGTCGGCGAGTTGCTTCGGTCGTCGTATACTACGATTTTTGCCATTCCCTGAATTATGCACATGCTGTCTATTTGTTTGGTTTTGGGGTGGCGGTGCCATGCTCTTATAATGCCTGGATAAGTTTGGGAGAAATATGCCATGGTGAATTCTTCGTAGAGGTTCCAATCTTTTCTCAGTATTTCGCAGAGGAAGCCTCTTTCGTCGGCGTGCTTTTCGAGTTTTCGTATTTCTATGTCTTGGATTAATTTTTCTTGCACAGTGTATTCCACTTCTATAAGGTTATTTTTGATTGTTCGCCTATCAGGAATCTTCTTGCTTTGGGCTTGGAGTTTTTATCCGATGTTATAGTCGAGTTTGCCCCTATCAGGCTGTCTGTTATTCTATCGTCGATGTCGATGATGCAGTTGTCCATGATAATAGAGTTCTCGATCTCTCCTCGGTTGATTGTGGTGTTGTTGCCGATACTTGAGTAAGGTCCTATGTACACGTCATTTTCTATGGTTGAGTTCTTCCCTATTATTGTCGGTCCGCGGATGACTGCCCTGTGTTTTATAATGGTGTCTTCTCCTATTGACGCTCTTCCTTGGATGGAGGCGTGATTTTCGAGTTTGCCTTTAATTTCTGGCTTTAATTCGTCCAAGACTAGTCTGTTAGCTTCAAGTATGTCTTCTAAAGCGCCTGTGTCTTTCCACCATCCTTTGACGAATTGGTGTCCTACATCGTAGCCGTTTTCGATGAGGAGCTGAATGGCTTCTGTTATTTCTAGTTCTCCTCGCCAAGACGGCTTCAGTCTTCTGATCATGTTAAAGATTATTGGTTTGAAGAAGTATATGCCTGTTAGAGCGTAGTTGCTTGGTGGCTGTTTGGGTTTCTCAATGAGGGTTGAGAGTTTTCCATTCTTGTCGAATTTTGCTACTCCGAAGCGCTGAGGGTTTTTGACTTCGCTTAGGAGTATCATGGCGTCGTGGTCTGAGGTCTTGAAGATCTTGGTGAAGTCTTTGATGCCGCCTTTAAGGAGGTTGTCGCCCAAGTAGACGGTGAAGGGTTGATCCTTGATTTGTTGTTCGCATAATCCAATGGCGTGGGCTATGCCTTTTGGTTCACTTTGGTAGACGTAGCTTATTTTTGTATTGAAGGAGCTTCCGTTGCCGTAGTGTTCTTTTACCTTTTCGGGATAGGTGTTGCCTAACACTATGGTTATTTCGTTTATCCCTGCTTCTACTAGGTCTTCCAAGACGTATTGTGAGATGGGTTTGTTTGCCACAGGGATAAGCTGTTTTGGGCCCGTGTGCGTGAGTGGTCTGAGCCTTGTTCCGTGTCCGCCGTGGAGAATGATTCCCTTCATGGAGAAGTCACAGCGCTAAGATTTCTCTTCTTTAGATTTTAAGTCTTCTGAAATGTTTGTGTTTTGACCATCTTTTTCCGATGGTTTTTTGTTATTTTGAGTTTTGTCTTTCTTGATGTATCTTTTGTATATCATTCTTATTTTGTCTTTGCTGATGTATAGTATGGATAGGGTTAAGGTTGTTATTGATATTGCGGCTCCTGCGTAGAAGATTTTTTGGGGCCAGAATTCTAGGACGACAGTGAAAGTGCCTGTTTTGTTTATGTACCATGAATTGGCGAAGCCGTTAGCCATGTAATGGTACTCGTTTGGTATCTGTTGTCCATCAACGTAGGCGACCCAGTCTTTGTGGTAGGATTCACTGAAAACGAGGAAGAAGGGATTAAGAGCATCCGTAACATGAACAACATATTTGGTCGGGTCGATTTTTTCAAACATGATTCGAGGCTTTGAGTCGTAAAGTTTTAGCTTGGCAATGAAAGATTGTTGCTCATAAGTTAACTGGCTTGACAACAGAAAGACATACTCGTTTGAACTGAAGTTGTCTACGCTTTCTATAGCTTGAATAAGATCATTTGAATCTCCAGAAACAAGAATGCTATCAGGAACAGCGTAAACGTACATAGGTCTCCAATACTCATTCCTGTAAAAAACAAGATCACCAAAAGTGTTCTCCAAGTGAATGCCCGTTTGATTACTCAATTTGGATTCGAGCTCTGGGGAACCAGGTTGAACCCAGAAGGCGGTCTCACTAATGTATTTCCAGTTAGCGTCTCTGTTGAATAAGATGTACTTAATATTCATGGAAGCCAAGACTTTCAGGGGATTTTTAGTGGAGTTCGCATAAATCATGCTGGTTAGAGCTTCGCTTAATCCATCTGACCATTCGTTTGAGGTTATCTTCTGTTTTGGGAAGAACAACCACGACGTTGGATCAGCTCCTTGATGTCCATAATCCCACAAGTAGGCAACGTGACCTAACTTAGATAATGGCAATGAGAGGATCCTAAAGGAATCCTCTTGTTGGTTTAACCAACTGGCTGCATTGTAATAGTAGTCTGGTATCTTGACTCGGTCCGACGTTATGACCTTACCACCAGGGTATATTATGTCACCGGTCCAAAAAGGCCAAGCATAGACCCCAAACAACAAGCCCGCGATAAGCACCACAAACACAATGCTTGAGCCTTGGCGCAAATGATAGAACAGCTTTTCATGAGAATTGGTTCTTTTGATTCGGATGTTTTTTATGAAAGAGCTCAAATGATCGACTCCAACCCCTATCAGAAAAGCATAACCAGTTGCAACAAGAAATCCAAGGTGCTTATAGGTGCTTTTGAAGATAGTAAGCAAGTGCGTATTGATGTAGAACCATTCTGTGACTTCGCCAAGTGGCGGATTGGGACCCTTAACGAGAAAAAGACCTAGGAAGGTCAGTAAGACAAAAAAAAGGACATGCCTGTTCCGTGGCTTATGGATGGCACCTATCAGCGCTAAAAAAGGCATTAAGAGACTAATTGCTACGAAAAGAGTTGACGAGTATATTGGGGCCCAAGCAACATAAGGATCTCCTTGGTAATCCGCATTTAGTGCCCAGAATCCTGCTAAACGAGCTGCATCATATAAAGGTGCGCTGTTGAGCCTAAACATTTGCAGTTCTGAAATCGTGACAACAACCGCTTTTGCCTTGGAGAATTCCTCAACAAAGAAGAATGCCAATGGAAGGGCCCAGTAGAAATTCAGCACAGTCCATAACAATGTCAGCGACAAAAAGAACTTGAGATCATGCCCGATTCTTGATCTGTCTTTGTTAGCTAAAATGTGAAAAATCAGGTAAGTCATCAAGACAGACCAGTCTAGAAAAAGATACACGGGATTGACATAAGCAGTTGTACTTGTCACAATCCATAGGATGGAAATACCGAAAACATATTTGAAACCTCTTTTTTCGTTGAGCCCCCGAATGAACAAAGCGAGCTTAAATGGGAGAAAAGCGTAGAAGTAAGCGGCCATACTCAGCTCTCTCCATACGAAAGTCATTACATAGGGATTCATCATGTAGAAGACAGCGGATGTCAAGGCGCCAATTCGCTTTCCCTTTATGCAAGTATTGAAAAGGTAATACATTGACAGCCCTGGCAATGTGAAAATCAAATAAGCCCACACTTTTTCTGCCGCTACTACAGGAAGCCTCAGCAATTCAATAAGACCAATTCTCAGGAATTCATGAGGAATCGCACCTGCAAGAATCCTCGAATTCTCTTGTCCGAGAAGGCTGTCCCACACAAAAAAAGTTCGCATTAGAGTATCAAATGGGCGCGGGGGGAATTCAAATTCTGTGGGCAGAATCAAAAAGTCGCCTCTAAACCATGTGAGAGAAAGTGTTCCAATGGCCAATATGAGAACTATATCAAGCACCTGCCTTGTAAACAAAGATCTTTTTAGGGCATACATTGTAGCCATTGTTTTAACCTTGAGCATGATGGAAGCCTCTAGTGTGATTTTAGTGCCAGCGCTATTCCGTCAACAGATCCTTTCAAGAAGCTCTTTAACCAGTCTATTCTGCTAAGGCAAACGGCTTGAACAGAGTAATACATCAGAAAAAAAGGCAAAAAGAGCACTACAAAAGCTAGGAAGCAGTCTGAGTGCTTTTTCATGAATATTATTCTATTTCGAGAGACTAAGTAAGATCTACGTAAAACCCCCGCAATCGACCTGTACTCATCCAGAGACACCTTATGCCACACTCGGGAAGTCGGAACACACAAAACCTTGTACCCTGCTTCTTTGACTCTAAAACAGAAATCCGTGTCCTCATAAACTGCAAAGAAAATGTCGTCGAAAAGTCCTACCTCGTTCATAACCTCTTTCCTCACTAAGAAAGCTGTCGGTAACACCTCAACTTCTATCCCTGTTGCAAATCGCCCCCCATTGACCTCTCCATTTTGATTGAAAGTCACTTTGCCTGTAAGCATATTGACAGAGGTGCCAAGAGCCCAGATTCTTTTAGGATCGTCATAGTAGTACACGGCGGGCCCAGCAATGCCAATCCTGTGGTCACTCTGCACAACCGCCACAATTTCGTTAAGGGCATTTCTATCAATAGTTGTGTCGTGGTCCAAGAAGAAGACGTATCTGCCACTTGACTGTCTGGCGCCTAAGTTTCTTCCTCCAGTAACACCCAGGTTTCTTTTGCTTTTGAAAAGCAGCACTTCTGGAAAGAGCTCCTCGATTGCACCACTGGTTCCGTCTGTTGAACCGTTATCAACCACTATTATTTCATAATTGGAGTAATGCAATCTTTGCAGTGACTGCAAACACTCGAGAACATCTTCTCTCCTATTATACGTAGGGATCACTATAGAAACCTTAGGTAAGCTCAAATCTTATCAATCCTTCAAAACAGGCTCCTTTGCCTCCTTACCTAACTATTTTTGTTATCATCATCAGCAATTCCTCAGCTCTTTTATCCCAATCCCATTCCTTGGCCCAACTCAGCGCCTCTCCTGCAGTCTTCATGTAAAGCCCCTGATCACCTAGCAGGTCCAGTATGTTTTCAGCAAACTTCTTCACATCATAGCACGGTGTCTTAAGCATTCCTTTAGGATAATAAGATCTTAGCGCAGGAAGATCAAAGCTTACGCCCGGCAATCCGCAAGCCATGGCTTCACAGGCTGCCATTCCACCACTATCATAGATTGCTGGATGCACAACGACTTTGCTCGCTTTGAATATCTTGAGCTTTTCAATACCGTCCTTAAAACCGAAGAAGACAACATTGTCTTCTAAGCCATACTTCTCTATCTTTGCCTTAACCTCGCCTTCAAGCTCACCAACCCCGATCAAGGCCAACTTGGCATCAGTCTTCATTTGACACACATATCTCCATATATCAAGCAGTTCTAGAACACCCTTTTGAGGATGGAATCGTCCTACAAAAACTGCATCAAATGCTTTCCTCTCAGGTTCAGCTAGCATAGCTGGAGTTTTGAAATCAACGCCTCCGCGAACTGCTACAACCTTATCAGGTGTTAACCTCTTGCTGTCTATGAACCTCCATCTATCTGCGTCATTCGTAACCCAGATCATATCAGCGTGCTTTCTCACCAGATTAAAAATCGGAATTTGGGAAACATAGTATAAAATCCCTCTAAATCTTCGCTTTCCTTTATAAGGCGACTCATCACTAAAAGGCTGAGAAGAAAATAGATAAAAGCCCGCTAACCACTTAACCATAGGAAACCGCATCTTGAGAACCCAAGCAGGCAACGAGTCAGGCCAGAAATCCGAACCTGAATACACCACCACATCCTTTCCATGCGGATATAACTTGGCTAACGTGAACGAAAGTTTTAATGCTCTAGCAATATAGAGAAAATAAACTCCCAACCTTCTATACTTAGCCGAGGAGACAACCACATAACTAAGATCTGACAATCCGTATCTCTGAAAAATCTGATTCCCTTCCTCACAAGTGAAAACGACAATCTTATGCCCCTTTCTGATCCAGCGCTTTGCACACTCAATAAAAATCCTTGTGCTTCCATCAAGAATATCAGACCGAGTCTGGGCACAACCAATCAGATATATTCGCAAGAGCTCTTAGTCACACCCATCGGTTGTTCTGATCCTATGTTCATCAGCTGCAACATCGCTTCTTGAAGATCAGTCATAGTATTAACATTAATATTGACTCCATTGATAAAGGAGCCATACGCCAAACCAGCCTCCGCCATCAACTTAATCGTGTTCGTTATTTCCTTTTCGTTGCGAGGCGATTGTATTGATGTCTTCTTAATGTAATCGTACACTACTGGATCAAAGATGTAAATGCCACAACCTCTTACGTTAGTCATAGGAACGCGTGGTTTCTCAGCAATGTTCAGAACTTTTCCCCTATCGTTCAATTCAACACAACAGGTCATCTTCAATCGCTCAGCATCCTTTTCATATACGACTCCTTCAACCACTTTTGCATCATTCGTCCAAAAATCTTCGATCATGTTACTGAGAGACTTTGCGATGGTCAAGTCATCTCCGAGAATGACCACAAAAGGCTCGTCGATGAAAGCCCGCGTCAACTCCACAGCGTGGGCAATACCTAGTGGATTCGGTTGAAGAACATAACTAATGTTGACCCCGAAATCCATGCCATTGCCAAAATACTCCTGAATCAATTCTTTCTTGAACCCCACAATCACGTAGACATCTTGCACGCCCATTCTCTTCATGTTCGCTATTACATATTCCAAAATCGGCTTATTCAAAACCGGCAACAAACACTTAGGAAGAACCCGCGTAAGCGGCAAGCTGTTTATCCGACGTCCTTGCCCCGCGGCAGGAATTACGCCGATCTTGATTTTCCTGTTCATCGTTGACTCATTCCGCCAAGAACAAACGCTTACCCTTGGACTGCAAGTTAAGAAACAAGCGTTGAGCATGCATATTAAACTTGGTCATGGACTTTTTAATCGTCCTGTCTGAGACACTGCGTATTCGGTGCTGCACTTGCAGCCGCTTAGACCATAGAATCTTGAAATCCTTTACAGCGAGGAACATACCCTTTAAAACGGCCAAGGCTCTAACGTTTCTCTTGAGCGCATAGTTAATCACTTTGGCAATGTCGAAGTACCAAACCACAGGCAAGGCGTATGCTAGATTCCTTAGTTCATAATTCTTAATCAACGTTGCCAAATGATTCCTAGTATATGTTGCAATGTTCAAAGGGTTCCTAGTCATAACTGTGGCTCCTACAAAACCTCCTCTAGCATGATAGACAGTGGCAGAAGGAACAAACACCACCTTATACCCTCCAAGATGTGCTCTCCAAGAAAAGTCCATATCGTCATACTCCATAAAATAGTATTCATCAAGCATTCCTATTTTTTCAACAACTTCGCGTTTGACAGCCATAGCCATGCCCTCTGCGAAAAATGCTTCTCTCATCGTATCTCGGACGGCATAGCTGTACGCATAGCCAAATGGGTCCAGAAAATTAGCTGCAGAGTCAATTGTTTCTCTGTCATGCATCGAAAGCGAATTGAACTGAGCCACACCTATTGCAGGATCAGAGCTCAACGCATTCATCATTTCATTCAGCCAGTTTGGATCAACTTCCATGTCATTGCTCAGGAGCACTATTGCCTCGCCTTTCGCAACTCTTATGCCTACGTTGTTTCCCTCAGACCAGCCAAGGTTTTCTCGATTTTGAACGATAGTAACTCGAGCGTCATCGCCGTACAGTTCCTTTACGAACTCAACACTTCCATCTGAGGAATCATTATCAACGAAAACAACTTCAAGATTGGAGTAATTGCTCGTCAATACTGAATCCATGCAGCCTTTCAAGAATCCTCTGCCATTATGATTCAGCAACACAACAGAGACAGAAGGTTGGAGTTTGATTTTTCCTTGGCTCAATCTATGCCCCCCTTGAGGGCAAGTGTTGGCTCAAAACACCCAATATAAAAGAAAGTGTTTGCACAAGTTTTAGGAGCAATAGCCCCATATAATGTCGTGGGTCGGTGAGAAAGTAGCTGCGATGCCTGACAAACGATGGTCTTACTATTGAGATCTGCCTCAGCCCTCTCCAACCATGCTTCCTCACAAACGAACCCAAGGAGCCCGTTTTCCCATATCTGATCATCCGAGCCACATACTCCTTGAGGGAAGACGGCTCGCCGAGATGCCACAAAACCTGATCTTGTAGCAAAGCCACTCTATATCCAGAGCTAAGGAGCCTATTGTGAAGATCATAGTCCTCCCATGCCACAATCGTCTCGTCGTATCCATCAATAGCCATAAACACCTGCCGCTTGATGAACCTCGGGGCCACATTAACCATGTCGTCCATTACCATCTTTTGCTCCAGTGTTCTACATTTCACCCAAAAATTACTGTGCTCATCAAGATACGGAAGGACAGGAAGCACCACAGCATCCATACCTTTACTACATAACTCAAGAGACTTTTCAATCACACGTGCATCCGCAACCATATCAGAATCCACTCTCAAGATATATTCACCGCTCGCGTTTTGAACGCCATGATTCATCTGAGCAGACCTCTCAGATCCCTTCAAAAAAAAGTTTACCCCCCACTTCTCGGCAATCTCTCTAGTTCCATCACGACTGTAATTGTCTACAACCAGAACCTCAAAATTCCGATAAGTTTGGCATTTAATCGATTTCAGGCACATCTCCAGCGTCGACGCGGAGTTGAACGTGGGAATCACCACTGAGACCAGCGGTTTATTCATTCTGGTTAACGCACCATTAAACAGCGAGGCACAGACTAGTTTCTTGCAAAGTCTTTCACGTGTCCTAAGACTTTCATAGCGCCTTTGACTGAGTATTTTGCGTCTCTCCAAGATCTTATTCTAGTCAAATGCCTTAGCACATACTTCGGCGACAAAAACACTCGGTAAATCTCGTCACAGACCCTCAAAACCTCCTCAGGTTCCATGTCAACCGTTTTCAGAACGGGCTGCGTCATGTCAAAACACTCGTAATCGCTTGAGTCGATCCTAAACCATCTATTCTCCAAGGCCTCTTCATACAGCTTAGTTCCGGGGTAAGGCATGACGACTGTAGATTGAAGCGTAAGAGCCCAACCCTTCGTCATCAATAGCCTCGCAAGCTTTAGTGTTGCCAACGCGTCCTCGCGGCTTTCCCAAGGATAACCAACCATAATAGTTATGTGTGGTTCTAACCCTTCCTCTCTCGCTGCTCTACATCCTTCGATAATATTCTCAACTGCTATGCCTTTATTCAACCTGTCAAGCGTCTTCTGACTAGCCGACTCTACTCCAAAAAGAAGCATGCGGAAACCAGCCTTCTGCATCAACCTATAATCTTCACGTGTCAGTGCTCCAAATCGCATATTACAACTGAACCATATTTCCTCATTATATCCTCTCTTAATCATTATGTTAGCAAATTTCCTCAGCCAATTCCCAACTGGAAACGTACCAGTATCATCAAAGACCTCCCTAACGCCGTACCTCTCAATCAACATTCCAATTTCATCAGCCAAAAGCTCGGGATTCCTTGCCCTGTAGCTTGGATACAAGGTGGGCCAAGAACAAAACGTGCATCCACCATCCTTTCTCCACCAGCAGTCCCTGCCAACCATCGTGTAAGTTCCAGGCGTTTCCTTGAAATTCCCGTTCTTCTCGCTGTAAAGCCACCACTTCGTCAAATCCCTGTCAACAAGTGGCATAGAATCCAAATCGTGGTCTAGCCGAAAACTCCCGCTACTCTTGATCGATCCATTTTCTCTAAACCATATACCCGGCTCAAGATCAACCCTTCCTTCCAAATACCTAGTTAGGTTAAGCAATAGGAAATCGTAATCTCCTCCGGTCAAAACGTAATCAGCTTTGCTGTTCTTCATGGATTCACGTGGCAATGCTGTAACATGGTCTCCGACTAAAGCAACCCTAGCATCAGGAATCATTTCTTTGACGTCATCAACAATCTGCCAATGCCTCCTCACTAGAGGCGTCTTCGATTCGATCATCATTAAGTCAGGATTGATTCTTTTCAAATCCTTCAGCCATTGGGCATAAGACTTGGCTTCCGCGATACCGTCATCCCACACTACGTCGTGACCAGCATTCTTCACCAAGGTAGCCGCAGACGCTGGAACCATTGGATATATATAAGTCGGCTCATGAAAATACTGAAATTGCCTATTCTGACCGAGCAACGGCACTCCCTTTCCAGAATTTATTGGCGGATAGGATATGCTAATCTTCATCTTGCCAAGTCACGCTTCATCAGACCCACCAAAAAGGACACGCCGTAGACAGCATGAGTCGCTACGATTCCCAACCAAACTGAGAAAAGCAACCTAGTCCCTCTGACCTCCAGTACAGCGGCGATAAGGCTCGCACCCAAATAAGTGAAACTCGCCACAAGCAAAAGATTCAAAAAAAAGGAATTAAAAAGCGACGCAAACGCGAACGCGAGAAAAGACAACAGAAGCAGTGAGGGAAAAAAGTAAGTTAACCTCAAAGAGTTTTCAGGAAACCTTTTCGCAAAAAACCCTCTGTGCAAACCAAACCTCGAGACCTGCTTCAGGTGAGCAAGCAAAAGAGGACGGCGATGATGATACACGACTACATCCGATGCTTCAATCAGCTTCTTGCCAAGCTTTCGGATAGCCAAACAAATCAACGTATCTTCGCCAGGCCAGTACTTCTCGTTCCAGCCGCCAACCTCTCCTAAAACAGCTCTCCGAACTATAAAATTGCAGGAATGTATATCTTCTGACTCGAAACTCCGTTGGGCCTTATATCGACTTGACAAGTCTCCCACCATAAACGACGAGAGGACATGCCCGCTGGCTTTCTGCATGGAGTTTTCCCCTTTCGGGGTCAGTCCAGGTCCTCCCACAGCAGCAACTTGCGGATCCTTAAAATACTTAACGGCGCTGCGCAACCAGTCTTCCCGTGGGTATGCATCTGAATCTATAAAAGCGCAGAGCTCGCCTTCAGACGCAGCCACTCCAATGTTTCTTTTCGCGCTAGGAGTCACTGGACCCGTGGAAATAATCTTGATCCCATCCCTCTTATCCGTTTCACTGTCGGGGAGCACGATGATTTCATAATTGTCAAAATCAAGTCGCTTGCACTGACTAACACATTCTCTTACGTAATTGTCTGTTTCCTTGCAAGGGATTATTATAGAAACCGAGGGGTTCACTGTCTTTTCACTATTGTATCGTCACGTGTGAACATCGCACGTTGATACCATCTTGTCACCCTTAACCTGTAGGTGATTCCGAGCAGATCCCAGAGCATCTTCCACACCTCTCTGAAGCTAAAGAGGCTGTTAAGTCGAAGTTTGATGGGCAACTCCGCAATCCTCAAGTCGAGCAAGTTGGCTAACGCTAGGAGTTCCACATCAAAGGCATAGCGCTTAACAGTCAGCTTCGGGAACAGGTTTGCAAATGCGTTTCTCCGGACTGCTTTGAGGCCTGTTTGCGTGTCACTAAGTCTGAGTCCAACCAGCAATTTCACGAGGACATTGAACCCATGGCTCAAGATCCGTCTAATCAACGGGGCTTCTACAACGGAGTCCGGATGCCACTTTGATGATATAACGATGTCTGCGTTCTTGAGTGCTTCAACATACTTTGCAATGTGATGAGGGTCAATGTCGGTATCGGTGTCCATTAGTACAACTATGCTGCCAGTAGCATACGAAAACCCAGTTTTCAAAGCGTGCCCTTTGCCCACATTGTTTTGGTAACCGACTACTTTTACATGACCGTTGTTTCTCGCAAAGCTTCCCACTTTGGTTCCTGTCCGGTCATTACTCCCGTCGTTAACAACAATCAACTCATAATTTAGACCGGTCTGTTTGGCAACTTCATCCACTCTCTGCATCACTATCTCTATGCTTTCTTCTTCGTTATAGGTCGGCAAAATCAAAGACAACTCAGGGCCAATGATGGTCTCAAGCCCCTCATTCGCAGAGCTCCGAACAGGGGTCAGCTGCAAAACCAATCGATCACCATCGGAACCCTCGATAGTTCAACGCAACGACTTAAAAGCTTTAGCCATTGGATGCCAGCTCGTATCTAAAAACCGAAATGCTGTCCTGCGAATAAACTAAGTTAAACTTGTCAAAGCTTGAATTTGTGTACCATATCAGGTAGATCCAGCTGAAATCGTCATTTAGCGCCTGTTGCAGTGCGGATGTTGGTTGTGCGCCGCCTCCGTATGGCACAATCTCAATGTCATTGTTTGCGCGCTTCAGATAAATCAAGATCCATCCATAGAACCTTTCTTCAGTGAGAAGAGCAGAGCTCGCAGGAGCATTTCCGTCAAGCCATCGAAGGGTTTCTTTAACATCATCCACTTGATTCCACTCCACAGAAGATTTCACTAGACTGGGCGGAACCCAGCTACTGGGCAACACTACGTAAGAAAGCACGCTACTTGCATAGCCCACTCCTAAAAGCATGAAGATCAAAAGGACTGCTGTTAGAGTCTTGATTTTGCGCACAGTGAAAAGCTGTAGATGCTCAAACCCGAAGACGGCATAAATGGAGAAAGGATAAACCAACAGGATCAGCCACCTCTGATAACCTGGAATAGCAAACCAAGGAAAAACAACCGCGCCAAAAGAGCCGAGAAGAAGCAACGCAAAAACGGGATCTAGCAAGCTGTCTCTTCTAAAGCCTTTAAGCACGAAATACGAGATCGGAAGAAAACAGACAGCAAAGATGAGGAACACATCCAGCACTACGCCTAAGTAAGTTTCCGAGTAGAATGTGGGTGCTCCTCCCCCAACGTAGTTCCACCAGAGACCGGTTCCAGAGACCATAATAGCGGTCACAGCGAGGGCTGGAAGCATGGCAACAATTGAGGTCAATATATCTCTTCTCTCCAGAACGGCAAAACCCAGAATAGTCACGAGCAAGACTACTGAAATGTATTCACGTGAAAGAGCTGTCAGAACAGCAAGGATTGCCACAAGCACCCATTTGTTTCTATGATTGCTTCTCAAAGACGCAAGCGTCATGAAGAGAAAAACAAGCGCCAACACCGTGCGAAATCGATCCCAAGATTCCCTCAACGCTGCAACCTGAAAAACCATCAACAGCGTAGCCACAAAGGCCATTTTTCCATCAAACTTCAAGCCTCGTTTCGAAAACAGAAGAAAAGACATAGCTAAACCACCGTAGAGCAAAGGCGCAGTGATCTTCAATATGACAAAAGGATGCGCAGAAGTCGTCGTTGTTACCAGCCACATTAACGTATAGAATAGTGGACCAGCCATGAACGTGCTCTGAAAAACGCTTGCAAAGGTTTGACTCTTGAAAGTCATCATAACAGGAGCGTACCACGTGATTGTTTCGTAGCCAACCGGATACAAAGGAACCAGTAGCTCAGGTATTGCCCTAACTGAGACGGCTGCCAGAAAAACCCACAAATACTGCAATCTACCAGACTTGGCAATGGAAACAATCAGACTCAAAACTTTCAAGAAACTCTTCGAACTCTTACTTGTTTATCCCTTTTGAGATGCCTCTCCGCTAACACTCACTGTGACATGCCCACTTTTTGGTGTTCTTGTCCAGCTTTGCGGTCTTCCAAGCAACGCTCGCAGATGGACATAAAATGAAACTGAAGCCAGCAGAATCCAGTCTACGTAGAGTAGCGGAATGTAGATGACGTTTCTAGGGTTTTCCACGACAAGTGTAGCGGAGGTCAACAGATTCACCGCTAGCATAATCAAGCCTAGAATCTGCACTATAGATGGCACGTAAGACGGAGCCATTCCTGAGTTAAGCGCTCCATACAATGCCATAACGTACCCTATTAAACCCAAGATGAGCATCAGAGGGAAAAGCAACATGATCTGGGCATCCAAAATCTTCCAGTTTGGATCTTTTACGAAGCTTAAGTGTTTCATGGCTGCTTGGGTGTACCCTCTCAGCCATTTCATCCGTTGCTCAATGAAAATTTTGAGTTTTGCAGGAGCCTCCACCATCGCGTTCACTGCAACGTATTTCACTTTGTATCCTTTTCTGGCGAGCCTTAGCGAGATTTCGGTGTCTTCTGACAAAGCGTCGGAGTCCCAGTATCCTATTCGCTCTAAGACATTCTTTCTGATATACTGGTTTGTTCCTAGCATTGGCACGAAAAGGTTCAGCTTGTCTCTTCCAAGCTGTTGAACGTTGACTATAAAGTCGTTTATGACAGCCAGTCTTGTCATGACGTTTTCATCCGGATTTAATGTCTTCAGTTCTCCTTGAACGGCAACTACGTTTGGGTCTTTAAAGTAGGGAACTATTTTTTCCAAGATGTGGGGTTCAACAATGGTATCTGCGTCGTATAGTGCAATGATTTCTCCGGTGGCTCTTTTGGCAGCTGAGTTTATTGCCACTGGTTTTCCACTGCTTTTGTCATTGTGATAGTATTTGATGAGGGTAGGATGTTCTTCTTCCCATTGCCGACATATCTGAGGCGATCTGTCAGTCGAACCGTCTTCCATCAGGATGATTTCCTTGTTTTTGTAGCTTAAGTTTGTAAGTGTTTTGAGGAGGCGTTCTATGACGTTGCCCTCGTTTTTCAGCGGTATTATTATTGAAACTTTGGGCTGGAAGTTGTCTGCAGGATCGTTTGCATTATAGTGAACTGAGGTTTTGTCGCGTCTCTTTTTAGTTGCGCCTAACTCTTTCAAGCCTACAATTACTGATGGCAAATTGTAAGTTACCCAGAAGAACAGTATGAGCACAATTGCCGTTGTTATCGTTGACGCGACGTCCACGTGATTTCTCCTTTATTTAGGGATATCCAGGGTTATCGAGATACATTATTGCCAGAAACCGAATGAAGTTGTGCTCGGTTTTCCATAAGAAGGCGGAGGCGTTTCCCCATGATTGAGCAATCAAACTGAGCTTTTCAGCAAGAGGTTTTCCAACTTTCTTTGCTAAATAGGCGATTTTGTTTTCCATAGCTGTTTGCAGTTTTCTGAAAACTGAGGTTAGCACCCTCTTGAGCAGAAGGCTTCCGATTCTTTTCACGACTCTTATGGTCAACTCAACCAGCCCTCGCTCAGCTCTGTCGAGTGTCTTGTACCAGACTCCTGTGCGAATCGCTACAGTTCGAATTTTAATGAGTTTTTCCCTTGAGACCAAGAATCGAGTCCGGTTGATTCTAACCATTGAATCGTTTTCCGCTCCTAGATATCTCTTCTCCGCACATTAAAGCTATCTTAGTGGCTTTTGCTTTAGATATAAAATTTCTCTAAAGGAAGGCTTTGATGATATCTCTGGTTGCCATCTCTCTTTGGTGCCGATTGCGCTAGGGTCCATCATGTTTTTATGCGTGTCTTTTGTTTCATGATGCAAAGGGAAATCTGCGTGCCTTCAAAGAGTCAAGTGAAGAGGTCGGGTCAAGAGCACCTTCAGCGTATAATAGGTTTGTGTAAGTCTGTAGAAGAAAGAGGATTGGACCCGTTCACTGTGGATGTCAATGATCTGCTTGTCGTTGTTCGAGAGTATTTTCCGGAGTGGGAATCGATTGACGAGTACAGCCTAGATTCGGAGGCAGTCAATCGTTTAGCCTCGGTTATCAAGCTTCAAAGCGACTGGGTGAGACACAGGTCAACCTCGCTTTACATGGATCCTTTTCTCATCGAGGAAAAACTACGCAAGACGAGCCGGGAAGCTCTGGCTAGGCTTTTCTTGAATGTCTGGCATCCAATCGTTGAGTTGGAGCAGATTTCGCCTTACAGCCTGATTGAAGCCATCAAATACTGGCAGAGTCTCCTTCCGCTAGATGAACGGTGGACAAAGATAGGTGGATTGAAGACTGAGTTAGGCTCAGCCACTCGTAGCGACCTCATCGCGCAAAGAATAATGGCTGAGCAGGCTTTTACAGAGGAATTGGAAGCCTTTTGGCATGAGCTTAGGCAGAAGGTGGGCGGGGGCACAAAGATTGCTTATTGGGACTTCGTAGGCGCCGAAACATACGAAGAGACATCCAAACGGGCTTACATGACCAGTTTTCTGGTTACTTACGGCTACGCTACGTTTGAAATTCACAGACTGGAGGAGGAGATTTTCATTATACCCTTCAGTAAACCTCGTTCACTTGTTGGAAAGAAGCAGGTGGTTTCAGTTCCAGTTGAGGTAAATTTTGAGGAGTGGAAACGTTGGAAGGACAGCAGACACGCGTGACCAAGAAAGCCTTGTATCAACGCAAGCTTAAACGAGCGACGCATCTGCTTTTTTACAAGAGGCATAGGCGACCCGGGGTCAAAGGCTGGGAATTACGAAAAAGGCTGGGCTCAGATTATCCGAAAGTGTTAGGGCTATTGGACGCGTACCTTGAAAAACTTGACCTACAGATCAAGACTGTTTTCGAAGGAGAAAAGCCGGCTGAAAAGCCAAATCTGGATCAGTTAGACCGAGCTCGTTTCTTCGTAACATTACGCGGCGGTTTGACTCCGAAGGAGACGAAGATGAGCGGTTGGCGAATCGACGACATTGCGGGCTTGGCAATTGCGATAGCTTTCATCATCTCTAAAAAGGGCAAGGCTCCTCGAGACGATGTTGAGGACCTGTTGCGTGACAAACTTCCTGGTTGGCGGGTTGACATCAACATTGACCGTTACACTCGAGCAGGGTATTTGTCTCAGGATGAAAACCAGCAATTATACTTGGATTGGCGAACTCGAGCGGAAGTTGATGAAAAAGCCCTTGTTGACCTTCTGTTGGCTGTTGAGGGCGGGGAGAAAGAGAAGCAGCAATAGCCAAGTCTAGCGGGCTTTTCTATAGATGAAGATGATGATTAGGGCTATGATTAGGGCGACGAGAATTAGGAAGGGACTGTTCAACAATTGGTCTTCGAGGTATGGTTCTCCTTCGTAGAAAATGGTGTCTGCCTCAGCTTGAGCTGCTGATGCTGATGCAGGCAGGACGATGTAGAAGAGGATGTCTGGAGCGCCTGTTTCTTTGCTTTCGTGGAAAAAGGTGGTGGCGCTAAGTTTCTGCCATTCTGAGACGGACTTAGATAGGCGTTGGGTAAAGTCCACGGAGTAACTGCTGGTGAGATTGACTTTGATTTTTCTCCAGTCGGTCTTGACTTCATAAATTCTTCTGAGGGTTGTTTTGTTGAGGGTAAAGCTCATTATGGATGATCCGCTTAGGAAAAAGGAGTTGCGTATAGTGCGAGTGGTGTTGTCAGACTCTATGGGTGAGGGACTTGGTCCCCAGTGAAGCGTCTGGCTCCCCTTTTCAAAGTTTTCAACGATTATTTCAGGGATTTTTTCAGCGGTGAATTCAACAAGCGCCTGTTCGTAGACTGTTTGATCAAGATTCGCGAATTCATATGTTATAGACAAACTGTCGTCAATCCTGACGTTTACGGTTATTTCGTCGCCATAGACTCGCACAACTGGTAACAGAACTGTAAAAATCGTGAGGGCAACCAGTGCCAATTTGTTCATTGGCTTGACTCCGGTTTCTTTTGTCTTGTTTCAACGCATTGGACATTCGTCAGCTTTAAATGTTATTGTCACGTTAGGCTCCGTGAAATATCGGTGAATGTGTGCCAATATGCCTGCCTGAGTGCTCGCTTAAAAGTCTGGTCTGTCCTTCCTGCGATTTTCAGATGCCCCATTTACGATCTTGTTGGGCAGCCTCTTTCAAAGAAGCCGGCTTAAAGTGATGAATTAGTTGGATATGACCAGAGTTTTTTTACGGAATCGAAGTCTTCTAGGAATTTTATTCCTTTGGCTGTGGTTTTGTACACTTTTTTCATGACTTTCTTGTACCTGACTGATGTGTTCTCTAAGAAGCCTTTTTCGATGAGCAGAGGAAGGTATTCGTTAAGTTGAGCGTAGCTTAGTTTCGCCTTGTACATTATGTGGGTTTTGATTTTGCCTTCAACTGCTGTTTTCAGAATTTCAACAACAATGTCGTGGCGGTCTCGTCTCCTGATATCGTCGTTATTGCTGGTACTCATTTAGTAGACACTCTTCAGAAAGAGTTTTAGTAAAGATAATAAACGTTGATATCACGCAGATCGATCATGGGGTTTGTTGATGAAAACACTTAAATTTCCGGTGAATTATTAATTCACACCATGTCTCAGGACAGAATTATGCAGCTTTTGCAGGAATTGGTGAAGAATTCCAAGAGAAGCGACCGTGACCTTGCTAAGATACTGGGCGTGTCTCAGCCTACTCTGACTCGCATGCGGAGACGCTTGGAGAGAGATGGCTACATACTAGATTACACAGCGGTTCCAAACATGACTAAACTGGGCTTTGAGATAGTTGCTTTCACCTTCTTCAACATTGACAGGTTCGACCCGAAAACTGGCGACCTAGACTCAGCTGTTGGTGAACGCGCACACAAGTGGGTTGGTCATAACAGTAAGGTTATATTTGCTGCTGGCGGCGAGGGCTTGCACGGAAAGAATTGTATGATGGTTTCAGTTCACCGCGATTTCACCGAGTACACTGATTTTGTTTCTGATTTGCGTGGTCAGTGGGCGCACAAAATAAAGGAAATGGAAACTTTCTTAGTATCGTTGAAAGCGAAGATGCCCAAGCCGTTTTCATTCAGAGGTATGGAAATAGCTCCTTGAAACTCCATGGACCCTGCGCAGTTCTTTGACTGGGTTGGGGTGAGCATCTACTTTCGGGTCAAGTATGGGACGTGATTTGCTTCTCCATCTTTTGTCTCCGCCTGCTTCCTGCCCTTCTCCGTCAAGTGTTGTCGTTCCTCCTGTTAACGCTTGGGTTTTTGTTGTTTGTCTTCCCAGTAGGGTCTTGTGCGTAAGAATTGTATCTTTGCTTTTAGAAGGTCCATATAAAAGTCGTCTTCGTTTGGGTGCATTTTGCTGAGGATGCGGAAGGCGGTTTCTGGTCCGATGCCTTTTACCTGGAAGGCTATCAAAGCTTTTTTGCCGTGGCTTAGTACTAGGTCGGCTGTTCGTCGGGCATGTGTCAGTTGTTCCAGCTCTTCTTGTGTCAGTTCTTTGCCTTTCAGTCTTCGTTTGAGGATGTCTATGAGCATTTTTGGGTCTTGAATTGGATGGAGGTCTGCTAGCAGTCCGGAGCCGCATTTCTTGCAGGTAATTTGGTCTGCTATTTCGCGTAGGCGTTGGTCTTCTGTATGGTGTCCGCAGTTGAAGCAGAGGAGTGATGGGCGTCGAGCTTGGATTGCTTGTTTCATGCGTTCTATGTTGCTGAGTAAGATGCGTTCTGGAGCCATGAGTTCGGGGATTTCAGCGTATTTTGCTAGTATGCGGTAGCCTAGGGGTGTGGGTTTTTGAAGGCGGAGCAGAGTGGAGACCTTGGTTTTTCCTTCTTTGATGTTTTGCATTGTGTTTTTGACTGTGTTGATGTCGACTTTTTCTTGCATGGCTTCTCTGATGGTTTCTTCGTAGATGGGCGTCTTTGCGAATCTTGTTGGAAGCTCTGATAGGCGTTCTGGTCCCATTGTTTTGCCGCGTGGTAAGGCTCCGAAGCGTTCAGCTACGAATTTCATTTTGTATGAGAATGGGAATCGTGCTTTGAGGTACTCGTTGAAGGCTTTGTCTACTTCATCAGGTGTCATTCTGAATAGAAGGGAGGGTAGCCTGTCGAGTTCTTTTTGTTCGATTTTGCGTGATGCTTCGATTAGGATGCGGTAGCCGTCGTTCCACCAGCCCGTTATTAGTTCCTGATCGGATAGGACTGCGTCGAATATGGCGCCTAGGGTTCGGTTAACTATCTCGCCGTAGCAGGCGTGGATTATGATCCATTTGTCGAAGGCTTCGATGAGGATGTGGTTGTGAGTTGGGACTGGAGCAGCTTCCTTCAGCTGGTCTTGTATTTCTTCTGCTGGTTTGAGTATTGTCGATTTGTCTGTTGAGAGTTCTTTGGCTAGTTTTTGGGCAACTTCTTCGGGTTTGTTTCCTTTTCTGAGTTCTTGGGTTATTTCTTCTCTTAGTTTCCCTGCTTCCTGTGCTAAGCTGAATGGCACGGGTAAGATTTCGCCGTCCCATCCGGGTAGGGCTGCGAATGGGTCTTCGGCAGGTACGACGTAGACGGTGCCTGTTTCGTCTTCGATTTGGACTATGCGCCATACTTTGCCGCGTATGATTATGTTTAAGCCCAGTCGGGCTCGTAGTGCCATGAATTCGTCGCCGACTGTGCCTATGGTGCGGTCTGAGAGCACGTCTACGATGGGGTAGCGTCGTTCGTCGGGTATCATGCTTAGGTTTTGGTGGTAGTATTCGCGTGTTCTTCGGCTGCGCTTCAATGTGTCGCCTTCTAGCCAGACTTCTCTCAGCTTATGTAGGTATTGGGCGACTTCTAAAAACTTCTCACGTGTGAGGTTTCGGTATGGGTATGCTCGTCGTATAGTGTTCCATGCTTCGTCGACTGGGGCTTGCCTTTTATCCATCACAATGCCTACGATTTGATGTGCGAGGACGTCTAAGGCGTCTTCATGGATGATTAGGGGTTCAAGCTGTCCTTTGTAGGCTCTTTTTACGGCTGTGACTGCTTCTAGGGTGTCGTCTGGAAAGGCTGTGATGATGATGCCTTTGGAAACCAAGTCTAGTTTGTGTCCGCTTCGTCCTACTCGTTGGATGAGGCTGCTGACTTGACGGGGTGACAGATACTGAATGACTAAGTCTACGTGTCCTATGTCGATGCCTAGTTCAAGTGTGCTGGTGCAGATGATGGCTTTCAGTGCTTTAGCTTTGAATTCGTCTTCTATTGAGGCGCGGATTTCTTTTGAGAGTGAGCCGTGGTGAACGGCGATGTCGCTGCGGTCGAGTTGGGTGAATTTGTGTCCTAGGACTTCGGCGTTTGCTCGGCTGTTTACGAAAATTAGAGTGGAGGTGTGTTGCTGTACAAGGTCTAGAATGCGTCTGATGCGTGCAGCTGCTTCAGGTGCGGTATGCAGTTTCTGAGCCAAATCGTAATCTGTGTCTTCTGGAATCGGATACTCGACGTTGTAACGGTAGCCCTTCGGCAACGGAACCTCGATTACTTTGATAGGTCGACTCGTGCCAGCGATGAACTGAGCTACTTTTTCTGGGTTGCCTACTGTTGCTGATAAGCCGACCCGTTGAAACTCACGTCCAGTTAGTTCGAATAGGCGTTCTAGTGCAACGGTCAATTGTACGCCTCGTTTGTCTTCTGCCAGCTCATGCACTTCGTCGACTACTACATGGCGGACGTGGCTGAGGTGTTGCTGCATTCGTTCGCCTGGCAGAATGGCTTGCAGGGTTTCAGGCGTAGTAACGAGCATGTTGGGTGGACGGAGTGCTTGGCGTCTTCGGATTTTGATTTCTGTATCCCCATGGCGTACTTCGATGGTTATGCCAAGCTTGGTTGCCCAATAAGACAGTCGTTTCACCATGTCGCGGTTTAAAGCCCTTAAAGGCGTCACGTAGACTATGGATATGCCGTGCTTGTCCTCCTGTTGAATGAAATTGGAGAATATGGGCAATAGAACAGCCTCTGTTTTGCCGCTGCCTGTAGGCGCAATCAACAAAACATTGTCACCTTTTAGAATCGAAGGAATAGAAGCAATTTGAGGCGCGGTCGGTGTGTAGAAGCCTAATTCGATTAAAGCTTCACGTATTGGTTTGATGAACAAGTCGTAAACATTAGGACTTTGCTTTGCTAACAATTGCCAAATGCACTCTTAGTTTCCATAACATCGAAGCAGTTTATTAAACAATTTTCTGGTGATGTTTTTTGGACTTGATAGGTGACAACTGTGGATTTAGATGTAGAATGGTGAATCGTGCCCGGGGATGAGCATTTTAGGGTTTAATTCTTTCAGTTTGTCGATGCTTTTTAGGTAATTTTCTTTGTCCTCGGTCCATTCTGGGGCTGCGCGTCTTAGATACTCTTCTTTTGAATTAATGGCATCACCTACTACGGCAACTAGTCCATCTGTTGTACGAGCGATTACACTGATGCTCCCAAGAGTGTGCCCTGGAGTTGTTAAGACCTTAACACCTTTGGTTATCTGTCTATCATCCGATATTTTATCACTTCTAAAGCCTCAATGCATGCTTTCGTGAATTCAGGCCAGCTACTTTGTGCGGAAGGCAAGGTTTCTTCTTCATGAACTATCAACTTCTTTCCACGAAAAATGAAGTTGCCTCCTGCATGGTCTCCGTGAAGATGAGTATTAACGACGATATCAACGTCACGTGGTGTCAGCCCCAATTCCTTAAGCCTCAACTCTAGAACTCCCCATGAACCTAACTCTCTTGCTCCAGGGTCGACAATTATCCTCTTTTCGCTTTCGATCAAAACAGTGTTGCAAGAGCCTAGAATCAACCATGAAGAACCAAATGATTCCTCAAGCAAGCGGTCAAAACCTTCGCCAGCCATCTGCAGAGGGTGTCCTCGAATAAGCACAGGGAAACCGTTCTTGAAGCCATAGAAGCATCCAAACTCATGAATCAAAATTCTTACTTGAGCCATGATTACTGTGCCTCAGCAACCATTTCATCATGTTCCATTCAGGCATGGTTTCGTCCTTCGCCTATGTTATTTTTGTGGTTTTCTCTTTGCGTTGATTGTTGTTCAGGCGCTCGCATGTTCAAGCGGAACTAGAATGTTGATTCTCAGTTCACAATGATTAACCGCTTGATTTTTTGAATTCTTGTCATAGAGGGCGCCATGTTCTCTGAGAGGGCTGAGAATTGAAAACCAAGCTCGTTCTCCCTTTTGCTGTCTCCACAAGAAGTGGAATCAAAGGCTTCACCAAGGATATGGAGATGGCGGCTGTTCTCTACTTGACAGAGTCGAATAGGAAGAAGGGTGAAGGCCATATTCTGAATAGGTCGGATGAGAAGCTGGTTTTTCTGGCTGAGAATCATTATCCTGTATGGTTGGTTCCTTGGAATGGAGGAACCTTGTTGTTCGACGGGCTCGGTGTCGCAGAGCACACGCTTTTTCACGATAGGTTGCCTGACGTTGGAGCCTTCAAGAAGGATGTTCAAAATGCGAGGACCAGTGAAGCTTATTCTGCCGTTCTTTCTCAAAACGCTGATTACTTTGAGAAGTCCGCTGGCGAAGAGGAGAAAACCATAGAGGGTCTCATTTCGTCCCCTGATTTCATGCGAGACTTTTCAGCATATCTTTCAGAAGCAAGGGAAAGTGAAAGACCAACATCTTCTAAGGCGTTTCTGCCTCCTATCATCAATAAATCCGAAATTTCGGCTTCTGTTGCAAAGCTTTCAAATGCAAAGGCAGGAATTGACGAGGACCTAAGGAACATAGACGCAAGTATGAGAACGCTTAACATGGCAACTAGAAAAAAAGTGAAGGCTGTTCGAGCGGAAATCAGGCAGATTCGAAAAGGGTCGGATAGACGAATTAGAAAGGTTAGACGTAGCGTAACGCAAAGAACGCATCGAATTCGGGTGAAGCACAACAAAAGAATCGCTGCGATATCTAGGCGCTTCCAAAGACAATCGCGACTTCTTCACAAAGACCGTGTCAGATACGAGAAAACGTGGAGGCGTCTAAGAGCTGAAGTCCACCGTTGTGAGACTAGGCTGAAGTCCTGCAGGCGCCGTAGGAATAAACGAGGAGAAAAGCGATGGAATCATAGGCTTAGTAGACTTAAGAAGAAGCTTCCTGTTTTTGAGAAGAGCATCAGAGAAGTGGACAAGAGAGTGGCGAGGCTTGAGTCGGCTAGGAATTCTGAAATATCTCAACAAAGGTTGAGGTGCGAGGTCCTCGTCGAAGAAGCCAAGAAAATGCTTAGGGAACTTGAGGCTTCGCGAGAAGCAGACATTAGAATGAAGCGACAGGAAATAGCATCCTTGGGCAACACGATGTCCGTGATCACAAAGCAGATGAATGAATTGGCAAAGTCAAAGAGAGCAGCACTAAACCGGTTTGATGCGATTGCCATGCGGAGAAGAAGAAAGAGTTACATGCTGGTGTATATGCCCTTCTATTTTGCTCGTTACGAGAGGGAAGCCAAGAAAAGGTACGTTGTGCATCCTCCATCTATCGTAAGCGGCATGGGAATCTTAACAAAAATGAAAGGAGCCATGGGCTCTCCACGAATGAAGGATTTTCTTCAGCCTCGTTCGAAAGCCGTAAGCTTGTTCCTTAATCAACTTGTGACGCTGATCGAGAAAGACTCCATGTTTGAAAAAGAGGTCACAGAGGCTGGAATCCAAAACAGTATACTACGACAGAAAAAGTTGCGAATAGGAGTAAAAAGAGGACTGAAGCAGTTAAGAGAAGAAAACTGGCTATCTAAAAATGAGCTTCAGACTCTTGGCAAGCTCCTTTATATATACGCATAGCTTTCAATGGAAGTCCTATCGTAACTTCTTTTTCCCACTGCATCGGTGCCGATCTTTTCCGTTTTGCCTTTCCATCGATGATTCCTGTCAAGAAAAATCCTTCTTCACCAGAGTTGGAATTAACAGGCCATAAGTTGAGATTAGTATGAGCGGTGTGTGAAGAGCCAAATTCCACAAGGTGTACCCAGGCATCACAAAGAACGACAAGGCGTTAAATAAACCGATCAACAGCCCAACCAAACTCGTGATTCTGAGCAAAAAGACGTTAACCCTTGGATACATCAACGTCAAGACAGCTACGATGAGTGGCGTGGTGGGACAGTACATCACACCAAAAGAAGATGTAAGCAACAACAAAGGATTGAAGTCTGGGCTCAACTCAGCGTTTATCGGAAACCAAAAAGCCAGAAAGACAAACGGTAACACCCAATACCTCCAAGCGGGTAACCTTTGAAAAACATACGTATTGAGAGGTCTGTAGACTTCCCACATCCAGAACAGACCCACGACCAAAACAGGAACCAAGTTCCCAGTTATCACAACAAGTCCATAGTTTTCTGTCACAGCAATATGGTTGCCAAAAGCAAAGAACAGAAACAAAATCCCGAAAAATGCATCAACAACTCTGCCAACTCTTGACCCATACAGATACAAGGCAATCAGAAGCACAACTGTGAAAACATGAATTGCTGGACTTAGCCACAAGTACGCAATAGAAGTCTGCATGAAGACATCTCTAATCACAAGAGTGGTCTCTTCTTGAGCGAAAGGCACAGCAGCAATAGTCGGAAGAAACGTGCAAAACACGAGCACTAACATAACCAGCAAAGTCTTTCTGCTTTCTTTCATAAGCCCATCTAAACAACCGTAGCTACTTTAGACTTGCTCACTTTCTCCGCAAGTTGGAAAGCCCAACCAAAACGATCCTCATCCTAGACACACAGAAAGACTCAAAATATAGTGCGAGAATTCAAGGCATCAGATGTCAATAAGGCGGAGCAGAAATGTCAGCTAGGAACGGCTGGAACATAGTATCCCGAAGTTATCAGGCGAAGACCACAATATCGCTTGAAGATGTACATTATGGACCGATTTCCCCAGGCGAGTCTGAGCTCAAGCTACTAGGAAACGTGAAGAACAAGAAGATCTTGGAGATCGGTTGCGGCGGAGGACAGAACTCGATAGCTCTCGCCAAATGGGGCGCCAAACCTGTCGGGTTGGACCTCTCAGAAGAGCAAATCAAACACGCTCAGAGACTCGCAAAAAAAGAACAGGTAAACGTCGCTTTCCGTGTGGGCAATATGGAAGACCTCAGCGCCTTTAAGGATGAAAGCTTCGACATCGTTCTCTCCTCATTTGCCCTTGACTACGTCGATGACCCCCTGAGGACATTCCAAGAAACCTACAGAGTGTTGAAAAAGTCTGGGCTGTTCGTTCTCGCTGTTGTTCATCCCATTGCCCACAGAGGCAGAGTTGTCCGCTACGGAAAAAGAAGAATGTGGGCAGTTGGCAACTATTTTGACCGAAGCAAACACCGATGGAACTGGCGCATCGAGGGAAGGACAGCCACATTCAACACAGGTCAGAGAACACTTCAAGACTATTTCGACACCCTTGTAAACACTGGCTTTCATGTTGAGAGGATTCTGGAACCTGAACCTTACAACGTGAATGCGTTGAGCGAACAGGAGCGAAAAAAGATTCCATACGTATCGGAATATTACACGAAGTATTATGACATATGGTGCAAGACCCCGTACACCATCATCTTCAAAACAAGAAAACCCTCAGGTAGAAGACAAGCTTAAGGGCAGGTTGCCTTCTTCTTCCACACAGCCTTTCAGCCACAGAGTTAAAAGACCCGCCAAGCAACGTTACGCATTATGTGCGGCATATTCGCCTACATGGGACACCAACCCGTCCCAATCATGCAAGTCATACAAGTCTTACGCCTACTAGAAACAGAACAGGAACCCAACGAGCCAACGCCCGTGGGCGGACACGGCGCAGGCATAGCCTACCTAAACCACAAACATGAATTCACTCTCGTCAAAGTGGGAAAAACCCAAGGCTCACCAGTCAACAACCTGAAGCGTCAACTGCCAGAGCTAACGACACAATCCACTCTCATCCTCAGCCACGTGCGCCGCGCCAGCCCAGAGTTCACAGACACAATCAGTCACGTTGAATGCACACAACCCTACAAACCACAGTGTAGGCACAGCCTCAACATACTCTCAGCCCACAACGGATACCTGGAAGACTACCAACAACTCAAAACCCAACTCAAAGCAAAACACCACTTCGAATCAGAACCAATCAAACTCATCGACTCCGAAATCATACCACACCACTACGAAGAACAACTAACCAAAACACAAGACCCAACAAAGGCAACCCACACACTATACGAACAAGCACAAGGACGCAACACAATCATCCTCATACACAAAGACACAAGTCAAGCACACCTAAACGTCATACAAAAACAAAGAACCAGAGGACTCACAATCTGGACCAACCCAGACAACCAGATTCTACTCTGCAGCCGAGAAAAACCCGTGCAAAACACATTCAACACACTCCTCAAAGAAAACAAGTATCAGCAAATCATACACCTTACCCGCAACGACCCCGCAAACCTCGAAGCCCACTTCACCCTAACCCTCAACCAACATACGCAAACTTCACGCTAACCAACATTAAACGTCACGCCAAAACACGAGTAAACAGAACCCAACCCTTAAACAGAAACAACAACAGCGCTCAAAACACAAACAGAAAAACCCAACTTCCACCGCAAAAAATTTTTTCTGCACTCACACTAACGGGTCTAACCTAACCAAACAAAGAGAAAAGAAATAAAGTAAAGAAAAGGAACCCCTACGCCCTACGAGTCACCAGGACCACTAATATACGCCCAAGCAGTCACAAGACCCAAAGTAATAAACGCACCAGCAACACCACTGAGAACCCACTCCAAACCAACCGTCGGAAACACCACAGTACTCAACCAAGGAATCACATGCTTCCAAGTCGCATTAGCCACAAGACCCGCAAAGAAACCAAGCACAGCAAAGGTCCCAATCATCTTAACTCTTTCACCCATACTATTTCACCCTAGAAAAATACTAAGCCCAAAAACTACCTTTTCTATCTAACTTACACAAAAACGTAAAAAACCGCCCCTAAGCCTAACACATTTGCGTACCAAAAATCAACAAACAAAGCAAAAACACCCCAAACATATACACCCACATATATACGCCAGTAATCTCCACATGTTAGATGCGTAAAAATACAGTTATCTCACGCTATCAACTGTCGGAGGAAAAACTCTATGTCAGAAAGATTCG
>Ga0315309_1000189_pt1 | contig 37483 bp, 31 predicted proteins | sample TDP4_MG_FD_203080 | JGI IMG/M metagenome (GOLD analysis project Ga0315309, IMG submission 203080) | Freshwater sediment microbial communities from Lake Towuti, South Sulawesi, Indonesia - TDP4 | ecosystem: Environmental > Aquatic > Freshwater > Lake > Sediment | place: Indonesia: South Sulawesi...
TATCGACGAGTTCGGGTACTGCTGCACTTCACATCGCCCTTGTCGCCTTAGGATTGAAGCAGGGAGACGAAGTTGTGACTACGCCTCTTTCATTCATAGCCACTGCGAACTCGGTTGTTCATGCAGGCGGTGTTCCGAAGTTTGCCGATATTCGATTTGAAGATTACAATATTGATCCGGCACTCGTCAGAGGGACCGTATCCGAGAGGACAAAGGTTTTGTTGCCGGTGCATCTGTTCGGCTACCCCGCGGACCTCAATGCTTTGCGAGATGTCTGCAGTTCAAGGGGACTTTCGATGGTTGAGGATGCCTGCCAAGCTCACGGAGCGACGTTCGATGGAAGGAAGGTTGGAAGCTTTGGAGATGTGGGATGCTTCTCGTTCTATCCTAGCAAGAACCTTTGGGTGCCTGGTGACGGCGGAATGGCTACAACTGACGATGAAGATCTTGCGCGGGCGATGGCGAAGCTGGCGGACTGTGGGAGAATATCACATTACGAGCACGATATGATAGGCTACACTTATAGGCTTAGTTCAGTGAACGCTGCCGTATGTAGAATTCAGCTTCGAAGGCTGGATGAATGGAACGCTAGAAGAAGAGACCTTGCGGATATGTATCGAGAGATGCTTTGTCACATTAGTGAAATCCGGCTTCCGCCAAGAGGCAACTCAGAGACTCAACCAGTATACCATCAATTCGTCCTCTTGGCCAAGCATAGGGGTGAATTGAAGGAATGGCTTGAGAAGCATGGCATCCAATGCGGGGTTCATTATCCTATTCCGATACATCTGCAGCCAGTGTATAGGAAGCTTTACGGCTACAATGGCGGAGAGTTCCCTCTGAGTGAAGAGTTCTCAAAGAAGTGCCTAAGCATTCCGATGCATCCGTTCTTGGATGTAGATGACATCGAATACACATGCGAACAGATTGAAGCTTTCTACAGGAAGATGAGTGGATAGCCTCAGATTGCAGCCGGTCAGGATAGCTGTTATTGGCGCGGGCTATTGGGGAACCAAACTCGTCCGTGAATACTCGCTCTTGTCCGAGTCAATTGATGGTGTCTCCCTAGACTCGGTAGCTGACGTGTCAAGGGAGAGACTGAACGCGCTAAGATCTGAGCTCAGCAATGACTCTGTGAACTTCTGCAGTGATTATGCAGAGGTGTTGAATGACGGCAACATAGATGCTGTTCACATAGCCCTCCCCAATCATCTCCACTACGAGGCTGCTCGCATGGCACTCGAGTCAGGAAAGCACGTGCTAGTCGAGAAGCCTATGACGACCTCTTCAAGAGAGGCGCTAAAACTGGCGAGCCTTTCTGAGGAGAAGCGTCTTGTTCTGCACGTAGGACACATTTTCAGATTCAACAACGCACTGCACAAGGTTAGAGAAATTATGAGGCAAGGCATCCTAGGCAAGATATTCTACGTGAGTCTTACATGGGCCAGCTATACTGAGCCCCCTAAGGATAGAGATATTGTCTTCGACCTCGCTCCCCATCCCATTGATGTGCTGAATTGCCTTCTCGACGAATGGCCCGTTACTGTCAGTGCCATAGGAGGTTCGTTTCTTCGCAGAGAAGAGGATAGAGAGGAAGTGGCTTTCATCAATCTGAGTTTTCCTGACAGCGTTCTGGCCAGTGTATATGTGAGCTGGATTGATCGTGGAGAGAGGCAGCGAAGCGTAAAGATTGTGGGCGAGAAAGCTTCGCTCAGGTGCGATGCCATCAGCCAGACGGTAACTGTGTACACACCAGAAGAACAAATGCGAAACATAGAGATCTTGGCGAACAACACCATTCGCGATATGCAGCTTCACTTTATCGATGCAATCCGAGGCAACGAAGGACCTAAGTTGAACAATCCTTTAGTTGGGGCGACCACGGTTCAGGTTCTTGAAGCCATCGTTCACGCTATGAAAAGCAAGTCCTATGTCAGCTTGAGTTTTCCGTAGGTGCGCGGCAGATTGGTCAGCAGTAGGCAGGTTGGCCTCGTGATTATGGTTGCGGTCCCGCTTGCGATGATGATGTATGTTGCGGGAATCGTATACGCCACAACGCTCATCCTTCAGCTGACAGCCTTGGCGGCTGTTCTTGGAGTGTTGGGAGTGCTTACTTGGATAGGTTACACAATGTTTACGGAGCCTCCTCCTCGCAAAAGCGATCTTTCTGAATTTGATGACCTTCAGGCTGAGACTATTAGTCCCTGGGAAGAGGATCAGACGGATTTGAGACAACCCAGATTCTCAGTGATCGTAGATGCGGAGATAGGTGATGGTACCGTTGTGAGAGACCACGTTAACCTGTACAAGTGTAAGATTGGAAAGGACTGTAAGATCGAGTCATTTGTCTACGTCGAGCAAGGCGTCACAATAGGGGACAGTTGCAAGATAAAACCTTACGTATTCATACCGACCGGCATAACTATCGAAGACGAAGTATTCATAGGCCCGAATGTCACCTTCACGAACGACAAATATCCGCGTGCGAAAGGTGATTGGAAGCTTCTTAAGACCATCGTCGGACGCGGGGCGTCTATTGGTGCGAACTCGGTAATACTTCCAGGCGTGAGAATTGGCCGGAATGCCATGATTGGAGCCGGCTCCGTGGTGACAACTGACGTTCCAGACAATTCTACTGTTTGCGGCAATCCAGCCAAACTTATACCCTAGCGATGACCACGCGAATGCAGGTGCTGCGTGTCGTTCGAGAGGCGCCGAGGGTAGGAGTCGTCATACCTGTTTATCACGAAGGCGATTCTATCTGTTGGGTTCTTGGCCGCTTCAGAAAGAGCTCAGTAGACACGATCTGCTTGATCATAGATGTTCCATTGAAGCAGGTTATGAAAAAGGTTAGGGAAGCCGCGAAACAAACTGGACTCAGGGTGCACATCATCAAGAACGGAGAAAGAAGGGGGGTAGGTTATTCGCTGAGGCAAGGGTTAAGGTATCTTTTGGACTCGGCGCATCACATAGTCGTTGTTATGGCCGGAAATGGAAAGGATGATCCGGCCGGAATTGATCGTGTCCTTGAGCCTGTTGTTACGGGCGACTCAGATTACGTACAGGGCTCAAGGTATCTGGTCGGTGGCAGAAGGATTGGAATGCCCTTTGTCAGGACTGTGTTCAACCGATTATATCCATTCATCTGGACTCTGCTCACCCAAAGGAGATGTAGTGACGTGACAAATGGCTTCCGATGCTACAAACTTGACATTCTGAGAGACCACAGGATAAACTTGGACCAGTCTTGGTTAGATGGCTATAGTCTTGAATACTATCTTCACTACAAGGTCCTCACACTAGGATACCGAGTGAAGGAAGTGCCAGTCTCAAAGATCTACCCATTTGGAAACAAAGGGGGCTATTCTAAGATTCGACCACTTAAAGACTGGTGGTCGATAATTTCGCCGCTCATGCTACTGTTCCTCGGAGTGAGGAGGTAGCCGTAGCGAGCCTCACCGCGAATAATCTCCCCGTCCCACGGTTCCTAATGTATCCATGAGAAGCTGGGCCCAGAAGTTGACGAGTCAGACATGGTGATCACTATAGACGCTTTCTCTAAGATTCGAATGCCTTTGATCAACTTGTGTGCGTGTTCACGCGATAGTTTGCCTATGCTGAGATTGAGGCCATGATCCGGGTCGCCATCGTAGATCCACACAGCAAGGCTGAAGAGGTCATTAAGCAGCTGCTTTCACCATGGAACCTACTCTTCTCTGACTCGGACAGTGCAGATGTCATAATCTCCTATGGAACTATGACACAAACCGAGAAGCCAACAGTTGCAGTTCCCTTCGAGACGCCAGAATTCATCAGATGGTGCGAAGAAAACGGATTACAGGCTGTCAATACTGCGAAGAAAAAACTAAGCATCTGGGCAACTGAAACTGTGAAACTGAACATGATCCCTCAAACTAAATGCCTGGACACCGCGCGCGCTCTTGGCCGCTTAGAGATTCGCGATCATGAACCTTTATTGACACAGATGGGCCATGCTGCATATCTGCTCCCATTTGATTTGATCGAAGAATATCTTTTGAAGTTGAATCAGACATTGAGTCCGAAGGTATCGTCGATATATCGCTTTCTGACAGGTCTTCCCATTCCATATACCTTGATGCCTCATGGAGTCAGAAACTTCTTCTTACGCTCTTCGAAAGCAGGACTCAGTGGTCCCTACTCAGATCATCTGGATGTGGATGCTCTGCGGTATCTCTTGGTGGCGGCTATTGAGAGAGCAACGGGGAGAACTCTTCAAAAGAGAACTTGGAAAGGACATCAATATGCTTGTCTAGTAACACATGACATTGATACTCAAGAAGGACTAAAAAAGGCCTTGATGCTGAAGAAACTGGAAGAGAGATACGATGTTCCATCGGCGTGTTTTCTCGTAACGGACACATACAAGCTGGATTCTGAGGCGATACTGAAGTTGACGAATCATGGTGAAGTAGGAGTACACGATACAAAACATGATGGTAAACTCATTCACTTGTCACAAAACGGAATTATGGAAAGGCTGGGCAAGGCCAAACAGACGCTTGAGAGGAAAACGAGACAGGACGTAGTAGGATTTAGGGCACCATTGCTTCAGCATAACAGGAACATCGTGGCCGCGTTGACAGACGTTGGTTATGAGTATGACGCATCGATCCCCACTTGGGAACCCATGCACCCATCTACTATGGGGCCACATGGAATAGGCACCATTTACCCAATAAACGTAAATGGAATGCTTGAGATACCTCTAACGGTTATTCAAGATCATCAGTTGCTATATGTTTTAGGTCTGGAGCCCCGAGAAACAATTGCCACGTGGCTCTCGATGATGGCTTTGATCAAGGAACTTGGCGGTTGTTGCGTCTTCCTTTCACACCCTGATTACGAACTCCTTAATGAGAGTAACCTCGCCCAATATGAAGATCTGTTGAATACAATATCCTCTGACAAGCAAGCGTGGGTGACAACTCCCAAGCAAGTAGCGCGGGCGTGCTAAGGCAGAACTGGGGGCTGCGAGTTGATATATCGTCGAGCGAAAGTGTTGATGACTCTTGCGAAATCCTTTGCGCAAGACACCAGGCCTCGACTTGAAGCACTTTCCCTCAAAAGTAAAGGATACGACATCGAGGTGCTGGCATGGGATCGAGATCTGAAAACCCCTTTCAGATCCAAAACCGACGGTATCAACACAATAAGCCTAAGAATATTGAGCGGTGGGAAATTCGGAAAGATCCGATTTGCTTTAGCTTCGATGATCCTCCAGATAGCATGTTTCTTCTATGCACTAAGACTCTGCCGTGCTGGAAAACTTATAGTTCATGCACATGATTTCAACACACTTCTGCCGGGTGCGTTGGTCAAACTTCTCTTTCACGATAGAATCAGCCTCGTTTATGATTGCCATGAGTTCACTCCAGGTGTCTACGCGGAATGGTATGGTAGTGTGACGGGAAAACTGGCCAGTGCCCTCGAGAGGATATTCGGCCAATATGCCGATGCTGTGATTACCGTGAGCGAACCGATAGCAGGTTATCTTGAGCGAGCGTTAAGACAAACTTGCACAGTATTGTGGAACTGTCCTCTTTTAAATGACATACCTGATACTTCCAAAGAGGTTGCGCGAGTGAAACTGAACCTACCTGATGGCTTCCTCATCCTATGCATGGGATTGTTTCGACAGGATTTGGCATTCGAGGTGTTCTCAGAGCTTGGTGACAATGCGCACATCCGTGGGATGAATGATATCCGGGCAGTACTTGTTGGTAAAGGCCTACCCAAGACATTCGTGGACAACGCAGTAGCAAATCCAGAGTTTTTCATAGTCAGAGATTGGGTTGAACATAAAACGGCGCTTCTCTACTATCGAGCGTGCGATCTAACCTATGCCATGTATCGCACAGAAGGGGAAAACTCTAGGATTGGAATGCCATGGAAACTCTTCGAAAGCATCTTGTGCGGGACACCAGTCCTTGTAACCCGCGGGAGCTATTCACATGCGTTTGTGCAAAAGTACAGATGCGGGGTCTGGGCAAATCCCAAGTCCAATGGGGATCTGCTGGAGGCTGTCGCCAGGATACAAGATGACAAAGCAGCTGTCCATTTCGATGGAGAGTTCGGGAAGATTTTCTCATGGGAGAGAATGGAAGAGAGACTGCTCTCCGTGTACGCAGGTCTTGAAGACGAGACAGAAGAACGAAGCGCGCGTGGAGGCCGGTCTGCAAAAGGTGCTTGTTCGACTAATGAGATTCTCGGAACCCACAACTTGAAATAGTACGCCAATAGTCGACGCTCGTGACTAGAAAACAAGGCATCTGTAGATCGGCACGGATCGCCACGTGCGCAACTGCGGACATTGTCGTCTTTCAAAATAGTCGGGAGTGCGCGCTTGGATGCGAGAGTTCATGAGAGAATAAACCGACAAGCCAGCAAGCAGAAGCATTCATTGTGTCCTATAGAAGTCGCCTAAGCAAAGGGCAACTCAACATAGCAATGGTCTTGGACAGTGGGCTTGGTTTAGCATCAAGGAAGTTAGACCTCTACAGGTTTTTCAACAAACCCCCTCGAATCGTTGTAGTTCGAAGAAGGCCCGTATTCCATACGGACACAAGAATCGATGTGCGACAGAAGCGTATCTATCTACCTGTGGGTGGCCTCGATAACAAAGATCTACGAAGCGTTATCCTAGCCTTCACGTCCGCATTCGGATACTTACTGCACGCCCCTTACATGGCCGCCAGACTAAGAAGCCGCGGACAATCGATCGACCTCGTTCACGCACATTTCATTTTTCCGCAAGGATTCTTTGGTTTGATCGTCGCATATCTCTGTCGGGTTCCTTTGATCGTATCTGCAGTCGGGGATGATGTAAATAGAATGATGAAAGGTAGCGCACTGCTACGGGCACTTTGCAGTCTCGTACTGAAACAGGCTGATACTGTAATTGCAGTCAGTTTGGCCTTGCACAAAAGTCTCCAACGGTTTGGGATAACCAACAGTGTCTATCAACCCAATTCGATAGATCCCGACTACTTCTCGTGGGGCAGAACTCCTCTTAACCATTCTATCCTATTCGTGGGGAACTTGACAGCTAACAAACGACCCATGTTGGTACTGCGGGCCTTTGAGAGAACTGCGAGAGTAGTCGTCGACGCCAACCTCACCATAGTGGGCGAAGGCCCCCTAACGGAAGCTGTGCAAGAGACAATACGACGGAGGCAAATAGGCAACAGAGTCAGGTTGATCCCAAATGCCGAGCCCTCATTGGTGAGGGAACTTCTCCTGCAGACAAGGGTCTTTGTCATCGCCTCTGAAAGGGAAGGCCTCTCGAACGCGCTTATTGAGGCAATGGCGACACGAAAGGTGATCGTGGCAAGCTCAAATGACTCGCATAGAGAGATACTCAGAGACGGGCATGAGGCGCTTCTATTTCGCATTGACGACGAACAAGATCTCACAGAACTAATGATATCGGCGCTGACCGACGAGCAACTCGGCGAGAGACTGTCTGCGTCAGCTCAAGAGTTGTGTGCAAGACAGTTTTCAAGCACCAAACTCGGCCCGAGACTTGAGAAGATCTATTGGACAGTTGTTCGCAAGACTACCTTGATCCCGGCAGAGGACTAATTAGCTGGCATCAACTAATTCCGTCATAGGGAGATTATTCTATGCGATGTAGAATTGCAATAACAGGCGGGTTGGGATTCATTGGCTCTGCCTTGGCAAGGCACATGAACCGCGATTTTGATGTCATAATTGTAGATAACGGCGACAGGCAGACGAGAAATGACGCGCAAGTTGGCTTTGTGAAGACTGACATAACCAACTACGAGGGGGCCACACGAGCTCTCGATGGTGCAGATCTTGTGATACACACGGCCATTGTTCAGATACCACGCATCAATGAGAGCAAGAGGCTAGGCTACGAAGTTAATGTGCTTGGAACACAGAATGTCTGTGAGGCTGTACGGAAGAGTGCGACCTCAAAAGGGCTTATCCTAACAGGATCATGGCACACAATCGGAGAACGCAACATCATGGGCACTGTTGATGAGAAATTCGGCTTCAGACCGGACTTTGTCGAAGAGAGGGCTCGGCTTTACGCGTTGTCAAAGGTAGCCCAGGAAGCTATTGTGAGACTATATGAGGAGTCGACACTGGACAAAGTCTTCGGGGTAATCAGAATAGGCACGGCTTTGGGCGAGAACATGCCCAAGGAAACCGCTGCAAACATGTTCATAGAAAGAGCCCTCAGGAGGGAGCCCTTGACACCCTATGAGCATTCAATGTATCGACCGATGCTCTACGTAGATGTGAATGATGTTTGTCGCGCATTCGAATCATACGCAGTGAAGATACTCGAGGAAAAATATGAGAAGACTGGAGGCAGTCTAGCAGGCATAGTCAACCTATTCTATCCTGAGCCGATAACAATCCTCGATCTGGCAGAGACCATCAAGAGATCTTTTATCGAACTCTCAGAGGGCAAGATCATACCAGAGGTGCTCGTGAAGAAAACCGGAGAGAAGCGTTTGCACAGTTCGGAAGACAAGAACAAGCTAGTAGTTGACGTGAGTAAGGCCAGAGACTTTCTGGGCATAGAAAAGCTCACACATCCAAAAGAAGTAATTGATCGCATAGTAAAGGACAGACTTTCAACACAACTTGCGCGCATAGGAACTTAGCTCGGTTCATGACAGCACTTGCCCAACTTAGCATAGAGGGAAAAACTCCACACTTGGAACTTCGCCTGCGCTTGGTCGGACGCTGTTGAATGCAAGAATTGTTCTCGTCATCGGATGCGATTGTGACCCTGTAAACTTCAATCGCTCATCGAGGTACGGGCGACCCGAGCACTGGCAAACGACAGTTCGAACCCTAACAACTACAGTCAGGAGGCTAGAAAGCGTCTTCCCCAAGGGATGTCCTCTTGCGATGACCTTTCTCGTGCGATCCGATGCCTACATGCAAGAGGCATTCGGGGACTACGCGTACTGTGCTAGAGTGAGCCATGACTCTTTTGAATGGCTGAGATCAAAGGGCCACGAAATCGGCTGGCATCCCCATCTGTGGCGATGGTCAGGGAAGTGGATTGCGGAATTCGGAAGTCCAGAGTTCATCCGAGACTGCCTCGCCAATGGTTTCAGTTCCCTTTGTGATTATTTTCCAGTAACGAGTGTTAGGACAGGCTGGGATTTCATGTCTAATGAGGTCATGGAGACTTTTCAATCATTGGGAATAGTGGCGGATTTCTCTGCTTTGCCCGGAATTCAATATCAAGACCTTGCTCACGGAGGCGGGTGCAATTGGCTCGGAACACCTAGCAGATTCTATTTTCCATCTCGAGAAGACTATCGCTTGCCAATAACTGTTTCTGGTTTCAAGGTTCTAGAAATGCCCATATCGTTAACAATGACCCCCATCATCGTGAGCCTGATTCGACCTTTTCTTGACACCTATCGGAAGATTAACCGAACACGATCTCCATATGAACCGATTAATCTAGCGAAGCATCCGATCTTCAACAGTAATGGTCTAGAGGCCGCCTTCCGAGCTTGCAGATCTGGACAAGTAGGCCACCTATTGGCATACTTTCATCCGAGTGATCTTGTCGGCCACGGGCTCTACTCGATGAAGAATCTAGAGAACAACGTCAGATACATTTGTGCTCTATCCAAGATAGAAAAGGTGCAAGTTGTTCCGATGACCGCTACAGAGGCGGCCGATGACTTTCTTGCATCGTATCAGGGGGCCCAGCTTGACAGATCGGAGAGAAATACGCGCGAGCAAACATCACACCGTTGGATGGCAATATGAGAATACTAGTGGTGACCCCCGAGTTTAGTACGGACGGACGCTCTGGTGGGGCAGGCATGTACATCTATCATCTTTGCAAGGAGTTGGCGCAGCAAGGACATGAGGTTGATGTGATAGCAAACGTGGATCCCGGTTGTACGTTGCGAGACCCCCCCTTCAACACGTACAAGCTGAAGCTTAGCAAACTCCGCGTTATTGGAATGCTGAAGTGGAGCATCAAAGCCTATGTTTGCTCCATAAAACTCATGCAAACAAAAGAGTATGATGTAGTCAATGTTCATTCTCTTTCTCTCATATATCCTTTGGTATATTCCTCGAGAATCCCTATGGTTATCACCAGACACAGCGGATGGCCTCTGACCAACCCTAACTCCTCACCCCACAGAAAACTGTTCTGCCTTCTGGCAGAGCTGGTCTCATGCAAGAAAGCTCGTAGGATTATCGTTCTCAATGAATTCTTCAGACAGAACCTACTTCGTTGGGGATTCTCTCAGAAGAAGGTAACACGTGTTCCAAACGCGATAAACCCGCACGAATTCCTGAAGAAGAACGAATCGAAAGTTCTTCGTGAAAAGCTTGGAATATCTCAGGAATCCCTAGTTCTGCTGTATGTGGGCCGATTGGACAGAGGCAAGGGTGTCGAAGACCTGCTGGAGGCTGTTCGGATGGTTCAGAGTCGCGCGACAAGACCCGTCTCGTTAGTCATTGTTGGTGACGGATCCCTTAGGCTTAGTCTGATGAGAAGCTGCAGTGACCTTAACAACGTTTTTTTTACGGGATTGTTCTTCAGGGATGATGTGATTTCTGCCTATACAGAATCGGACTTGTTTGTGATGCCCTCTGAGGGTGGAGAAGGCATGCCGACCGTACTTATTGAAGCAATGGCAGCAGGACTACCAATAGTATCGACGCGAATGGCTGGAACCGTGGAAATAGTCAAAGAAGAGTTCGGAAGGCTTGTTAGTCCGAGGAATCCTCACGAACTAGCGTGCGCCCTGCTGGATATGATCGCTGACAAAGCCACTCTCAGGGAGATGGGGCGGAGGGCCACGTCGTGGTCAAAGCAGTTCGATTGGAACATTGTGGCAGGCCAAGTCGCAAAAGTATACGAATCCTGTCTACGAAGATAAAGCAAGAGGAATTTGAGGACTGGCCTGCAAGGTGTACAATACAGACGTTGTAGATGCGGACAGCAATGAATGTTGAAAAAGCTTTGACATCAGTGTTTTATGGTTCTAATATTTTCTTCCTTCTGTTCAACCTTATTCTTTGGATAGTATACTCGAACTCTAGGATTGTAACGCTCTACGGATTGTTTGACATGGTTCTCCCAGCGCGCTTTTATCGGTCTCAGCTTGACCTTGTTGGCGGTGCTCTTACTGCGTGAGAGCGCGCTAGTCGGAACGGCGGAATATCTTGGCGGAGCCTGTTGTCCATGATTAGACGATTCCATGAGGCGATGAGAGACATCGAACAGGATGGTGAACTGATGGAGCAGGCTAGTGGAGACTGCGGAACAGAGGAGACTCCTACTCGCTGGCATACGTTCGCTGACGATACTAGCCGAAAGCCTGAGGACGACGGGACACTGAGGGCAGATGCAAAGCGCCCCTTCGCTCTCTGGATCGGGGCTCTAACCGCATTGAAGAGTCCTCTTGAGATGATCGAGATTGCTAGAGCGATTCCAGAGATGGATTTCGTGATGATTGGATCAACTTGGGCAACGGAGAAGTATATCGCCAACCAACTATTGGCAGAGAAACCTGCTAATCTCCACTACCTTGGCCCTGTCTCGAACCATTCGAAAAGAGATCTCATTCAAAAGTGTTCGGTTGGACTGACAACCTCCAAATACGAAGGCTTCGGCCTCACCCCATTCGAATTCTTAACTGCTGGCAAGCCGGTATTGGGCTATCCCTTGAAGGTTTTCAAGGAAGTATATGGTGACCTGATAATCTACGCCCACAACATCAGCGATTTTGCAGAGCACATCAGACACCTTCGCATCAGCGGTTTCGAGGTGGATATTAGTCAAGACACGGTTTGTGAGAGACAGAAGAGGTACAGTTTACACGGAGCCGCCCGCAAAATCATAAGAACATTCGGGCTGGAATCACTAGTTATCTTTACGCAGGATGTCGAAATCGACTCGGATCGTATCGCAGGGTTCTACTTGGTTCAGTGGAAACTGTGGCAGATTTTCAGGGACAGTGGGGTCGATCTGCGAGTATTCGCGAACGGCAGAAAGTTCTCGAGAGAGTTCAATATGACAGATAGAACGTTACAGGTTGGAGAAAGCCTTTCTAGGCTTGGGGAAGAGACCGGGGGACTTGAAGGCGGTATCGGAGTCTTGAGGAGAAAAATCGCACACCTATTCCTGCTCTTGGCAGAGCCGTGGTGCTACGTATGCAGGTACATTACGAGAAGAGCAGAACTCCCTTCAAGGTTCATAATTGCAACTGGGATACCTCAAATCTTTGCCGGTATCATAGTGAAGATGGTTTTTCGTTTGAAGCTAGCATGTTTGATACATGATGCGAGCTTCTACAGGGCCATCTCAGCAAGGGAGCTTTCATTTCTCATGAAGGTCTATGTTCTAGTATTCACACACAGCCTGCGCTACGTCGACCGAATAGTGCTAGTTTCGAAGACAATGTTGGAGGAGATCTCAACCTTCTATCCACACCACGACAGACTGATGGTTATGTGGGATGAATGAAGTGAATGGACAGCGCGCCTATGTGAAATTGGTATTTGATTCTTTGTTTTGGCCTGGATATTTTTCTGGGCACGCGCCTATTCGCCTACCGGATTGGAGGCATTATGGTTTCGCATCCAGGCTGTCCTCAATCGCGCTAACGCCTACTTGGGTGAGGCAGCGCTTTCACGAGGAACGGTTCTATGCCTGATCGTAATACGGGTGCTTATTCTTCAGCACGGACCAGCAGCACATGAGAAGCCTTCTGGCTGCGGCCACTGTGGCTACTTGTTTTCCTCTCCTTTCAGCGATTCGATGGTAGGCGCGTGTGATGCTTGTGTCGTATTTGTGTATGTGAGTCATGGCGGCTTCTACCATGACCCATCTTAGCCAACGGCTTCCCTCCTTCGTTATGCTTCCATGCCTGATCGTGCCTCCACTGGCATATGTAGATGGAACTAGGCCTGCGTAGCTGCATAGCTTATCGCCATCGATGAACCGGTTGATGGGTCCGATCTTCGACTTGACCAGTAGAGCTGTATAGTATCCTACGCCTGGAACAGTCGTGAGGAGCTTAACGTCTTCGTCGATCCTAGCTGTTTCCTTAAGCTCCTTCGAGACCTGTCTGATCTCATCATCCAGCGGCTTGATGATTCGGAGATATGATTCTATAGGTTCCAAGGCTAGGGACCGGAGCCATTCTACGCCTTTCAGTGTGAATAAGCCGTAGTCGGACGGTGGTTTAATGCCTTCATAGGTCAGGATGCTTCTGATCTTGACGCGTAGCCTTACCCGTGTTCTGACGAGGAAGGCTCTTCTCCTGATCTTCTCTCGAAGCATGGCTGTTTCCGGGTCAGGCATGTAGGCTTGTGGCAACGCGTCCGGCCGTACCAGTTCCGCTATGGCTTTGGAATCCACGCGGTCGCTTTTGATCTTCGCCTCAGCTATGTACCTTGTCTTCTTCGGATGAGAGATCGATACGTCATATCCTTTCTTCGTCAAAAGCCTGTACAAGGGAACTATCTGGTTGTTAGACTCCATGCCAATCTTATCTATCTTGAAGCTGGATAGGTACGATGGAACGAGGCTGTTACTCATTCTCTTCTGGTTGACTATCTTACCACTCGCATCCAGAATCGTCGCATAAGTCGACTCCTTATGCACATCCAAACCGCAAACAAGAGCGCTCATAGTATGGATTGAGCGCTCTCGCCTAACAAACGTTCTTCTCATACCATCGCGCTAGGCCTACCAGTCCAATAACTCAATCTGCCTCCGTACAGGCTCCAGAGGCAACCAGATCGGCAAAACCAACATCGCTATGCCTAAGAAAACAGTTCAGGCGACAGGAGATCGGCACCAACCGAATCCGCACCAACACCTCTTCAAACATCAGTTCACGCAAGACTGGTGGAGATGGAAACACGGGCTTATTCGAATGGCCTTTGGGGCGAACGAAGCGATATTCCGCCGATCCAATTCAGCAACGCGATCTGCTGAAGGTGGTTCAGACTAATTTGGTTCCTGCAGCACGGACTCAAACTCATTCATGATCTGGGATAGGAATATCTTCTTGTTGAATTTCTGACATGTTGCATGATGTATCTTCAACCTGTCGAAGTCATTCACTCTGTCGACTAACCTTATGATTCCTTCTGAAAGGTCTCCACAATCATTAGGTTGAACCAGTATGCCTGTTACGTCATCTTGAACAATTTCGGGCAATCCGCCGGTATTACTTGCTATGACAGGTAGTCCCAGGTATTGAGCTTCAAGGGCAACATTGCCAAATGGCTCAGGCCAGATACTGGGAACCACAACTGAGTGAGATTTGGAGATGAACCTGTAATATTCCTCATGGGGCGTTAGTCTGTCTAGTGGGATAATCCCTTTCAGGTTCAACTTCCCGATGTACCTCTCGACAAAAGTCCCTTTACATCCGGTGCAGAAGATACGTACGTTAGGACGTTCCCTTGCAACTTCTTTGAAGGCTTCAAGGAGTACGTGGACGCCCTTTATTCTTGCAGCTCCCCCGCCGAATACTATCTTGATACCTTCATTCACGTTGGAGTTGAATGCCAGACTGTGGCTCAGGAATTGGTCGGCCAAGCTGGGTATAGGATTGTAAACCACGGAAATACTGTTTCTCATTTCAGGCATGTGGGCGACATGTACCTCCTTCACAGCATTAGAGACAGCTATGAATCTATCAATACTCTCAATAGCGCGCTTTAATGCGCGAGCGGGCCACTTAATGAAATCCATGGGGCCCTTTAGGTAATCCAGCATCCGGTATACCCCGGCTCTGTGGTCTCCAAGGAAACCCCACTTCGCCAGATACCTGTTGTGTGACTGCTTACATTTCGCATATCTCAATGGAGAGCATGGTTCTATGCAGTTTCCACTGAGTCCGTATGATGTGGTCCACTGAGGGCATATCAAGGAGTAGCTGTGAAGATGTGCCAATATTGGCACATCCCTAATGCGCTTGATCTTGGGAGCTGCAAGATACTCTATATCAGTTATCCAAACAACATCAGTCTCTCTGACAAGATTAGTAATCGTTTGGACTTCCATATCCAGATAGTTGTATGCCAGCTTGTATGGAACCCTAGACACGCCTAGGCTTAGAGCCTCTATGTCTCGAACGAACTCAAGATTACTGCCCCAGCACAAGATAACCTGAATATCTGCCATATCCTTTACTTGTCTGAGGAATTCGATAATTGAGACTTGGGCACCACCGTACCAGAGACCGTGAGCCAGCACCAGCACCCTAGGCTTCGACGTCAAATGTGCCATCTGCACCCGCCCTCTAGACGATATAAGCCAATGTCCCTTTCATAAGCTTGATCGAAAGTGAACTACTGTCTCACCTCGTGTTACGCGCCTATGCTAGGATTCTTCTTCACTCTTTCTCCGACTCCTCGGAAGTCTAGCTCGCAGAAGGCAAACTGGTTTCCGGCGAAGCTTGACTACTGAAGAGTGAGCCGATACGAATGTACTCTTAACTGGTGCGACTACGCCGCCAAAGCAACAATGATTGAGACTGGCAGCAATTGGCTTTATATTGATTCTCAACTGATTCAGCAGGCCACGGGCTTGGAATAGATAATGAAGACAAACTACCTATTTTCGAAGATATTTCTCGTCATGAGCGGGATTGGAGTTCTTACAGGCCTTTACCTTTGGGCGGTGTATTCCCTGTATAGAATCGTCATACTTTACTCGTTGTTCAACATGGTTCTCTTCTGGCTCACTGAACCGGGGAAGAGGGCCTCTTCTGGTTCGTTTGTTCCTCGAAAGCTGGTTCGGCTTATTCCAGGATCTATCTCGATTCTATTTGCCTGTATGGTTATAGTAACTTCACAGAGCATATTCGTACGGCCCATCCAAGTCCCACTGATGCTGGGCGCGATCCTGGTATTGTACATCTTAGTTGCCCTGGCGAGTAGCGTCAATTCCTCCGAGCACCTTTCATTCCTTAACAGGTCGTCCGTGCAGATCTTCATCGCACTCGTGATAGTGTTGTATGCCTATTTTTCCATATACCTTGTTCAACCAGGTCTCATGGACCAACCATCCTATGGCACTATGGACGCATACAGGGACTACACAAATGCGCATAGAATATTGGAAATGTCAAGATTCGATCCAAAGAACATGATTCTGGAGCGGTACTACAGGCCATTTCCTGTAGTACCTGTAGAGATAGCCATTATCAATCTGATCACTTACCTGCCGCTCAACGTTGGACATCTTGTCGCTTCAATGACCAGCGAGGTGTTAACCATGGTATGCTGTGTAGCGCTGTCGCGAACTCTGATGAGCAATCATCAACTAAGATGGTCCTCAAAGGTGGCCGCCCTTTCGATTCTGGTGCTTTTCCTACAACCTATCTTGATCGATCCAGGTTTTCTTGTTGGACCGCTTAGCTTCAGCGTTTCGATTCTCAGTCTGATTTTGTACTTGTGCTACTCCCGCCAGTTACACAGCGCCCCTCTGAATCGGTTTGTTGCTGTCTCGATTATTCCGCTCATATTCGTGATGGTTCCGTTGCATGCGACTGCGTCAATGTTACTCATGCTGATACTCGCTTTGCTGTCAACGTTCAGGAATAGAAATGGGCAGCAACCTGCAAATCCCTTCATAAGGCTTTCCGTTCTCACATTTGTATGCTTTCTCTTCTATCTTGCCTTTCCTGTTGTTTCGCCATTCAGATCATTGGCTGCATTTGCGGATAATTTTTACATGGCGCTCAAACAGATTCTTACAGGAGGCATTGCTGTCATCAGTGAGAAAGCGTTTCAATCGATAATGCCTCATGAACTACTGGAGCTGAGCATGTTCTTGCAGTCTGTGGCAATGGCCTTGTTACTATCAGTCTCCACTGTTTTCCTGTTGAGAATGTTTCAGCGCAGACATGAAGCGCAGGATTCAGGGTTGTCTTTACTTCATATCTGTTTCGGGGCCTTGCTTGTAGTGGGGATCGGCCTTGGCGGTCTACTACCCTTATGGCATGTGGATAGTAGGTATGTTATCTTTCCTTTGATACCTGTGGCAATGATAGCAGTATCTTATGTGACTGGGCAGACCCTGATGAATCTAGACACCACGAGGAGGCTCGTCTTCTTCGGGTTGCTGGTTCTGTATACCTTTTCAATAATCTCACATTCCTCATTTCTGCACGAAACCCATCCAACGTACGCTCGGTTGATACCAACCACAAGCGAAAAGGCTGCGGCTCTCTTTGTACAGGCCAGTCTTCCCGTCGGAACAGCCGATGTCACGCAGGTCGTCACCGACTGGCCTTTCAATGGTTATGTATATTCCCTGCTATACTCACATGACATCGGCCTTGAAAACACTGTGAAGATTCCTGAGTTGATGTATGACCCTATAGACGTGAGCCAAGAAAGCATCATACTCTCTAGAAGATATTTCTTGGAAAATCCATTTCTGAGGACAATAAGCCCCTACGTGGCATCCTTGTGGGATGTTGACAAGTGGCAGATCAACAGAGTCTGTGATGTCGGTTCCACTTCCGTGTACGCGGGCACTCCTCGCTAGATGGTTCAGCACTGTTGCTACGACAGCGGGGTGAAGTTGCCCACATATGGGGTTTATAGGGGTCTATGCGCGCTGGAAACAGAGTGGAAGATTGTGGATAGAAGGCAGTCTACTCTCACAGTAAGGGAGTCGCATGACACGAAGGAAGATGGCAAGAAGATACTGCTCATAGAGCCCCCCTTTCTCAGGCTGTATAAAGAGACTTTCTCTCTCTCAAGATATCCTCTTTCTCTCGGTTACTTAGCAGGAACGATATGTAAAGAAACCACCTGGGATGTAATGGTGTACAATGCCGATTTCTCTCCGACAAATGAACCTGCGACGTTCAGTTTTCTTGCAGGGCCTGGATTTGGCAACTATTTGAATAACTTGAAGAATCTAGAGGCGAGCATTTGGAAAGAAGTCAGGACCACAATATCAGAATACAGGCCTTCTGTAGTTGGAATTAGCTCCAAAGCCCAAAATTTCGCTTCAGCATGTATAGTTGCAAGGATCACTAAAGAGATCAACGATAGAATCGTAGTAGTCGTAGGCGGTCCACATCCCTCAATGGTGGGCGGGAAAACACTCGAATGCCCCAACATCGACGTCTGTGTCATCGGAGAAGGCGAAATCACAATCATAGAGTTGCTTGATGCAATCGCCACGAACGCGAAACTAAATACAATACGCGGTATCTCATACAAGGATAATGGGAGAACGATAGAAAATCCGCCGAGGGAACCCATTGCAAACTTGGACTCTCTCTGCTTTCCAAATCAATCGGCGCCGGAGGTACTCAAAGATTACGACAAGTATCCTGCTACGGCCTTCGGAAATATCTTCGCTACGAGAGGATGCCCATATAACTGCTTTTTCTGTGGCTCTCGGTACATCTGGGGCCGAAAGGTGAGGTTTCGTTCTTCAGAAAATGTTGCATCCGAGATGAGTAGTCTTAGAGATCTCGGCTTGAACTCAGTTTCCTTCGAAGATGATACCTTTGGCGTAAGCAGAGAATACATACGAGCGCTTTGCTCTGCCATCATCAAATACTGTCCGGGGCTGAAGTGGGACTGCGAAATGCATGTAAAACTAGTGAACGAAGAGACTGTATCTTTGATGAAGTCAGCCGGCTGTTTCTCGGTGCAACTTGGCGTCGAATCTGGGAATAACGAGATATTGAAGCAGATGCGGAAAGGCATAACCATCGAAGAAGCTCTGTCGGCCTGTAAAATCATCAAGAAACACGGCTTGGAATTGCACACGTTCTTCATGGTTGGCTTTCCTCAGGAAACTGAGGAAACACTAAATGATACGATCAAGGCCATGAAGGAGATAGAGAGTAATACCGTAGTCTATAGCATTTTCACACCATACCCAGGGACAGAGGCGTTCGAGTTCTGTAGGCGCCAAGGATTGATTGGAGATGACTTTGACATTTCCTTGTACAATCATCAAAGCCCTGCTAATTGCTTCTGCATGAACCTATCTCCACAGAGATTCAGGGAATTGGCCTTAAGAATCGAGAAACTAATTGACAGAAGAAATGCGAGGAACACAATATGGCAATATTGTTCCGCACACAGGCTCCAGAAAGCAATTCGTGACCTTGGATTTAGGAGGGCCCTAAGATACGGGCTGAGATTGGTGAAGATGGCTGCGACGGCGCACTAGCGCGCGCTAAACCATGCCCCGAGCGGTACCGCAACACAAGGCTCAAGGCTCGTCGGGCAGAATCATCACTTAACTTACAGGCCCTCAAACGAATCTCTGGGGATCTTGTTGTCTGTCTCCGAGCCCTGGCGAGAAACAATCGAATCAAAAGGCGCAAGGGAATACTATGTGCCTTTCTCAAAACTGCAGTCATGAAATTCTTTCGTCTCAAACCCCGTGGTATCATCAGACTTGTTGGCTACAGCATCTCTTATGGAAACATCGATTTGCTATATAACATATTCAACGAGATCTTTGTCAATTGTGACTATGCCTTCAACTGTTCAAGTGATTCACCACTTATTGTTGACGCAGGTGCGAACATTGGCATAGCAACTCTGTTTTTCAAATATCGGCACCGTCAGTCGAAGATAATATGCTTTGAGCCAGATACGACAAACTTCCGCCATCTGCAGTACAATGTACGGTCTAACGCATTGGCAAACGTTGAACTTCACAACGTTGCGTTGTACGATCGTGATGGTTCTGTGTGCCTGTTCGTTCGAAGTGACGTCGAAGGAGGAGATATCGGAGCCTCCGTTTTTGCAGAACACAGATACTACTTTCATGACAAGAAGACGGTTAGGGAAGTTGCGATTCCCTGTGAGAAGCTATCCAAATACCTCGAGAATGAAGATGGCGTAGACCTATTGAAGCTGGATATTGAAGGGGCAGAGTGCGTTGTTTTGCAGGAGATAGAGAAGCACCTTCCCAAAATCAGGAATATTATTCTGGAGTACCATTTCATTGAGGGAGAGAATCCTTTGCCTGATGTTCTTCGCCTATTGAACAGAAATGATTTTGACTATAGTGTACACGGCCTAAGCAGGCAGTTGTTTCCAGGATCCACGTTGTTGATACGCTCGAAAAACACTCGCCAGCCTCTTGCTAAACTGCCCGTTTTGCCCTAATACTTGCTGTTCCTACACCCAAATACTCCTATTCAATCCTACACAGTTCTATGTTAAGCGAAAGCACGCGCGTCTATCGACTCCAAGGCATATTCTGTCCGACGGCGTGATTGCAGTCTTTTATCATCACTTAGTGCGCGCCCTCGTGACGAGCCTTTCCAATGGCCTCACAATGAACCGGAAGCGTGGTCCCGAATACTCATCAAGAAGCTGAACGTCTGGTGGCTTGATTGCGCGCAAAAGAAGGAGCATGGAAAAATAGACTAGCCCTCCGAGAATAACATATGCAGGAAGCAAAAACTTGCTATAGTAGTGAACTTGAGCTAATAGCACGACAGCTGCCATTACCACACTTGAGACCAAACATTTCCAAAATGCCTCCACATCAAAGCTAACAGAGATTCTACGTCTCAGCGTAATCGTCGTTGTGACTAAACCAACTGCCATGGTGATCCCTCTTGCGATTGAAGTGCCCACCATTCCCAATGACGGAAGAAGAAGTAACGTAGATGCTGCGCCAACTGCAATGTTCAGAGCTGTGAGCTTGAGTGAAAGTATGGTCTCTCCCAAGACCAGCAACAGCCCTGAAAGTGCCGTCGACATAAGAATGAACACAAAAAACAGCGAAAGTATCATGAGTGGCTCAGCTCCTTTAGTGTAGGCTTCTCCGACGAAGAGCGTTAACGACGGCTTAGCAGTTGAAAAGAGTCCAAAGCCTAGAGGCATTACTGCCAGGCACAGGTACCTCGTCGCTCCTCTAATCGAGTCGCTCAGAACTTGGCTTCGGTGCTCTCCATGCATAGTTGAATAGGCAGGGAAGAGGGATGTCCCGATAGCGCCTGCGACGCTAACTAGAACTCCGAAAGCAGTCACAGCAGTCGTATACTGTCCCAAGCTTTCTAGCGATAAGTAGCCAAGGAGGACGACTTGATCAAACCAACCGTACACGTAGTTGGCGACGTCTTGGAGAAAAAGTGGAAAAGAGAATCTTACGAGGTGCTTGAAGTCAAAGATGAAGATGGAAGAGCCAACGCTGGACCGAACATATCTGAGAAATACCAGCGCCACTGCAAGTTCAGAAAAAACCCAAGCGATCACTAAGCCCAAAAGAGATCGGGTAGCAAAGGTGAAAGCCACGATCAAAGTTTGCCTCAGCGCCATGTAGACGATATTGATCGACGACATCTCCCTTATCTTCTGAAGCCCCAGCATGGCGCTGTTCAGAGTGGGCAGAAGCCCAGCAGCGACTACGATATCGAAAGCAAGTATCTGAAAGAGAATGGCTCTCTCAGGCGTGCTCAGAAGCCATGTTGAAAGATGCCCGGCCGACCAAAACACCACCATCCCAACCAGCGACGAAAGTACAAGGTTGGTTCTGATAGCCTGATAGAAGACTCCTGCGGCTCCTGCACGATCGTTCCTTGCCATACATTCAGCTATGAACCTAGTGACACTATTCGGCATGCCAATGCACGCGACGACTCGTGAAACCCCTATGACCATAAGAAGCACGGCCATTCCGCCCATTTCCAGGGGTGTTATGAGCCTAGCGAGAATCGAGAAAGAAACGACCATCATAACGTTGGTTGCCATGTTTTGCAGGAGAAGATATGATGATCCTCTAGCCACATGAACTGCGGTCGATCTTTCAGCTTGACTCATGACGCCTTTCCACTGACTTCAACCATCGTCCAGTGGTTGCACAACTAGATAATAAGATAATCCCGAAAGAAGCTGTAGCCTGCTTGGGCAATGGAGGCTTACAGAGAACTAGGTCAGCTTTCTTCAGTAGCTTCCAAGCACATGAAACTGCTCACACTCTATAGCACGCCGTGGGATCCCGATATTCGCTTGCCTCTGTCAGTTCCTGCAGGTGGGAGCTCAGGTGACTTGGGAGGTATCTCTCAGCGCGCCTATGTGAAGTCTGTATTTGATCTTTTCCTCGCTTGAGTGTGTGAGGGCAGGCGCCCATTCGCCCATCGCTTGGGGCATTATGGCTTCGCATCCAGACCCTCCTCAATCGCGCTAACGTCCACCTGCTTGGGACAGCGCTATGGCGAGGAACCTGTTCTAGGCCTGATCGTAATACGGGTGTCTGTTCTTCAAGACAGCGTAGCAGCACATCAGTAGTTTCCTCGCTGCCGCCACAATTGCTACCTGTCTTCCCCTTCGTTCCGCGATGCGATGGTAGGCTTTGGTGATGGCTGTGTCGTATTTGTGGACATGTGTCATAGCGGCTTCTACCATGACCCATCGCAACCATCTACTGCCTTCTTTCGTTATGCTTCCGTGTCGAATGGTTCCTCCGGAAGCATGTGTTGATGGAACGAGGCCAGCGTAGCTGCATAGTTTGTCGCCGTCGCTGAACCTGTTGATGTCGCCTATCTCGCTTTTGACGAGAAGCGCAGTGTAGTATCCTACACCTGGGATTGTTGTCAGGAGCTTGATGTCTTCATCGTCTTCAGCAAGTTCTTTGAGATGCCTGGAGATCTGTTTGATCTCATCATCTAACGGCTTGATGATTCGAAGGTATGATTCTACAGGCTCTAGGGCCAAAGAGTGAAGCCATTCTACACCTTTCTCCGTAAACAAACCATGATCTGATGGGGGGGTCTATTCCCTCGTAGGTTAGTAGGCTTTTGGTTTTGGCGCGTAGTCTTACGCGTTCCCTTACTAGGAAGGCTCTTCGCCTGATCTTCTCCCGTAAGATGGCTGTTTCTGGATCGGGTATATATGCTGATGGCAGCGCATCCAACCTTACCAGCTCCGCTATAGCCTTAGAGTCTACGCGGTCGCTTTTGATTTTGGCTTCAGCTATGTACCTAGTCTTCTTCGGATGAGAAACCGACACGTCATATCCTTTCCTCGTCAAAAGCCGGTATAAGGGAACTATCTGGTTGTTGGATTCCATGCCTATCCTGTCTATCTTGAAGGTGGATAGGTACGATGGAACGAGGCTGTTGCTCATTCTCTTCTGGTTGACTATTTTTCCATTCGCATCTAGAATCGTTGCATAAGTCGATTCCTTATGCACGTCCAATCCGCAAACAAGAGCGCTCTCGTTTAACAAAGACTCTTCCCATACCATCGCGCGCTAAATGACTGAAGCTCTCGCACACAAACCATGAAGCAAAGTCCTCGCGCCGCAGCACGGAACTATTACCACACACACGATACTGGGTTCCCTTACGCGCGCGGGGGTTGTCCCGATATTCAGTGGCTTAACATCGTTATGTGCATATGATGGAGGGCTAGAGGAGATGAGAGATGCTTCATTCCGACCCCCTAGAGAGCGGATGGAGCAGAATCACACTTTTCCGCCATGAGCCAGCCAGCAGTCACCCATAGCCGTGACACTGAAAACCAGCATAAGGATGCTAATTTCGGGACAGCCCAGCGCGCTACAAACGTGGCTTGGAGAGGTTATATCGATATGTCAGAAGAAACTGAAGAGGAATATGAGGAACGTCAGAAACAAACCTAGATCCTCACTGACTTATGTCATGGTTGGAGTTGTGTGTGTGCGCACCAAGTGACCCGTCAAGAGTTACTTTCGTTCTAGAATGTGTCTACATCAGCGGAAGAGATGCGCCAGGAGGCGTGGTCGTGAATGTTACCACCAAGGTTCCGCGTGGTCAGGGAACGCACGATCAGTGGCATGCCTTTCCGACGGATGAACCCACATGACTTCAAGGCTTTGATGGCCTGCGTCTCATTGGTGAGCGCAGTAAGGTAGGCCACTTTCTTCTCTTTGGCCCGCCGGACCGCTGCGGAGGTCGCGGCCTCCAAAGCTTCGGGGTCCGAACCTAGGAGATCGCTCAGCACCCCACCACATTCCATGGTAACTCCCCAGATCACGCAGGCCTGCGCACTTTCTCGGCGGTACGCGGTCACCCACTCATACGCGTGCTCAGACTTGGGATCGAACCGCCATTTGAGCCAATCGGGAGAGCGCTCGATACGGCAAAGTCCTTTTGACGCCCGTAAGCCCATGACCAGCGAATCTAGGTCCTTCTCTGAAGGACGACCCTTGCGGATTTCTATCCCCCTAGGCGAGCTTTTCCCCCGTGGCAGCAAGTGAAATCCCAAAGCAGCCATCCGCTTGACGCCTGGGAGAGAGGTCAGTAGTCTGGCACTCTCAAGATCGTTCAGCGCTGCAGAATGGAGCGGGCGCACCCAACGCGGTATGTCCCCTGTGTGATCCCAGTTTAGCCGCCTGATGAAGCCGGGGAAGCTGTTCTTGTTAGGGAAGCCATAGAGTACCTCGACTCCGCTCTTGGCCGCCAGCTCCATGCAAGCTTTGGCAAGTGTCACGAACATACCCTGGCCTCGGTAGTTCGGATGAGTCATGGTGTCCAATGATAGGGCACCGAGCACGACTTCGTCATCAAGACGAAGCCAAGTTGGAAGCACGACATACTGGCCAACGATCTGACCTGCGTCCACCGCTACGAAGCCTACGGCGGGACCCGCGGGATTGTCGCGGTACTTCCACAGATCGTGCGCTAGGGGCCGGGTATAGCCGAAGACCGCACCGAATAAGCTCCGTATATCCTCCAGGTCTTCGGGCACTGACGGTCGGATAGACCATGTTCTTTGCGCCATGAGGATACCTTCCAAACAGAGTCTTCAAACTAACCCTTAAGAGCACCTATTTTGCAACATACTTCGACAGTCTTGCAGGGCAATTCCGATCACACGAACAGACATGAAGTCGCAAGCCCTGCTCCCAGGGATCGAATGACCGCCAGCTAGAGAAGCCCTGGTCCCGTCACCTAAGACGAGGGCCTTGCCGTGGATTACATTATTGCTCATAGACAGTGAGCCTGTCCTTTCCTCTCACAAAGCTTCCACTGATAGTACTCTTTCAAGGTCGCAGCTCTAAATCGACCACGAATGAACTCAAAAAGCGTTTTCAAATCGCTGTAAAGTCTTTCAATGTCGGTGGCGGTAGCGAAATATGGGCTTCCTCCAGGCATGAGTTCCGAGGAGTGCAACATGAACTCGACGTAGGTGCCCCTATGCTGAAGCACATGGCGTACAATGCTAAGGAGATGCTTAAGGTTCTTTCTTGTTGGTCTCAACCAGTATGCCGGGAAGAAATAGTTCCAGGCTCGCAAAGCCACAGGTATTTTGCCGAGAAGAGAAAGGATTGCGGGATGGGTTGCAAGGCGCCCGGACAAAATCGTCACGGGGACTTCCAACAGCAACGAATCGCCAGGCCGACTTATGTCGTTCAAATCCACAAAGTAGTCCTTCTCTGGAAAACGTGAGAAATCGGTACCGCCCTTCTGGGCAGGATCTCCGAGGATTGACCTCCAAGACGTATGCGGCGTTACTGAACAATCGACACGATAACCATACTCAAGTAGTAATCTGGCATAGGTCGTATTGAAGCTCCAGCGCCCGGCACGGTGGCTGATAATCTTGACACCAAAAATGTCTTGCAACAATTGAGTCATGAACGCCATCTTTTCACGCATAACATTGGTCTGATATTCGATCAGATATGGGTGGTAGACGTAATCATTTTCGGTCAGCGGGACTAGCGGCGGTGTATTCCAAGCATGGAGATGCATTCCTATCTCCGCAACGTTTCGCTTGAGAATGTCCAAGCCAAACTCCTGAAAGCTCTTTGCCGTGGCCATCTCATAGTCTGTCAGATAGGTCGGCTTCAATCCGTATGATTCGCAGAGCGATTGAAAGCGAGGCAGGAAGTGGGCGTTTGTTGTCGTGATCGTGGTCGTCTTGTTTGCCCAAAGATTATCCCCCTCGGTATCGATGGTGATTAGAAAAGCAGGTCGATCATCAATGTCGGTCCGCACGGAGGAGTGTGGCTTCATATCAACCGTCTCTAAGCGCACGGTGGGTCAGGCCGGTCGTCTGTACGTCCAAGGACTCGCCTGAACTATCCACACACATCTGTCCTTCAATAATAAGATTAGCACGCGGGAATATTCGCGCGCGAATACGACTAGGCAGCTCTTTCATCCGTTCTGACGCGCTATCATGATCGAGCCGTTCCGGCTTAGCTTCTCACCCTTGAGCGTGAGCATAGTCCTGTCAACTGATAGAATAACGGGACAACGCTGCCCGCTTTGTCACGTCTACTCTGACGCGCAATGTTGTGTCTGTCAGATAGAGATGCACAACGATTGAAAAGTGCCGGTCTCCCAGTCAGTAGGGACTTTCGCCTTGAATCGAAAGGAACCGACCGCTAGGAGGGCCGGCAACATTAGAGTCACCTTTACACAAACATAAGGCTTTGGTCATTGTACATAAGGTTCTTGTGGCTGTCTCGCTCGCAGTCCTGATTGCTGCGACACTCACGGAAGGTTGCTGGACGAGACAGGGTCTGACGTTACAGTCAGCCCATGCGCAAGCGGTTCAAAATGCAGCTTATGTTGTCTTCATTGACGTAGCCGACGGCAACAAAATCAAAGCGAGAAATAACATTACTGGTGAGGTGGAGTACTACGGTGCTGATGCTGCTGCGGTTCTTCAGAATGCTATTGATGCTCTAGCTAGTGCAGGCGGATCTATTCTTCTTACTCGGGGAACCTATGTTTGGCAAAGCGTTCCCGGACTACCCAAGGATTTGCCAAATTGGTTAAAGATTGTTGGAGATGGCGACGTCACAATCCAGCTAACTACGAATGGTCCACGCGCCTTCGACTTTCGCAAAATAGCTGACTACGATACTTTTCAGAACATTTGGCTTGAAGGATTCACGGTTGACTGCAACAACATAGGCGGGAAACATCATGTTGTGCTAGGTACATATATCGGCGGGGCAGCGCAGACCCGCATCAACATCCAGAACATAGTTATACGAGACATAGCCACGAGGAATGTTCCCGTAGATTCCACTGAAACGAACCACAGACTGAATGTATGGATAGTCGTTCGTCATCCAGCCACAGGGGAAACTGAAACCGTCATCAAGGATATCTTGGTTGAGCACTGCGACTTTCAAGGCGGAAACATGGGCGTAGTCATAGGAGGATCTGGGCCAGTTGCAGTCAACCTTAAAGTGTTTCTTGATGGGATTCGGATTCACAACTGTCGACACTCGCTGCTTTCAGTTCAGTCAAGGCTCTTCAGTAGCGCAAACTTCTTTGTGGGTGCTCGTGGCTACGGAGGATCCGTGCATATTTCAGACTGCTACGGCGAATATTCTGGAGACGTTGGTGTAGAAGTCAATGCGATGACTCATGTTTTAGTCGAAAACTGTCAGATGATAGATGCTGTCGCTGCTGGCTACTATCATGTTAACTATAATAATCCAGCTAAGGCTGATGAACAAACAGTCACTTTTCGCAACTGTGTTGCCCAAAGGTTGAGGCTTGGCATCAGTCTTGCGGGAATAGGATTCAGCGTTCTTGACTCACTCAGTGTTCCTCTCGGAAATCTTGCTTTCGACAACTGCTCTTTCTACGGGGTAACTAACAGACTTCAAGAGGGCAACTGCGTTTCAATAGCCCCCACTAGTAATGTAAGATCCGTCTCCCTCCTGAATTGTCGGTTTGACGTTGAAAACTTCGCATTCAACCAAGCTGAAACTGCGGCAGCAAGCCCAGTTTACATCAATTTCGCTGGATCGGCTGCCGGTGATTTGCAGATAAGAGGTCTTCAAATCAAGGTTCGAGGATCTCGCGCTGGAGCCGGAGAATTTTACGTAGTAGGTCTACATCTCAATGGTAAAGTGAAAATGAGTCTAGAAGGCATTTCCACAGATATGAGCATAACGGATTCAACCCCAGGTGGTTTGCTGGGTCTAATACTTGGCGATCTAGCTTCGACTATGGATGGATCAATTCTGCGATATAAGCCGACGTTTGCAGCGGACACATATCCAAGCGGAATCAGAGTCGGCGGTACAGGCACCCTAACGATCAGCAGCCAACTGAGAATAGAGAACTGCGACTTCACCGCCATGACCGGCGGCACGGAGTTCTATTTCGGATCTCCTTCGAATAGCGGCAAAGTGACGCTTCTCAGCAACAAATTGAAAAGCTTCTCGGCCGGGCGCTTTGCAATCGGACCTCAATTCGTGGGAATTGCTGGCCAGAGCCTCGCCTACGGAGACTTCTGCGCCCTCAAGAGTGACGGGAAATGGTGGAAATCTGATGCACAGCAAACATCGCTCATGCCGGTTGCAGCTATGGCCTTAGGCACGATTAGTGCGAACGCAGAAGGCATATTTCTCTCATCTGAGGTCGCACATGACGATTCATGGAGTTGGACAGTTGGCGGCACATTGTACGCTTCAACTGCTGCTGGCGAGCTAACACAAGTTGCGCCAAGTGGGCCCGGAGTTCAAGTACAATTAGTCGGCATAGCGAACCTAGTTACAGAGATATTGTTCAATCCAAGCACGCCCGCGACGACAACCACCTTGACCACCACGACTCTAACCACAACTTCATTTGGCACCACCGCTCTCGCAACCACATCTCAAACCACATCGTGCCCTACGACTTCTACAAGTGTTTTGACATCTCAGTCCTCTACGACTTCCACGACGGCAACAGGTACGTCTACGACTTATCAAACGACTACGTCTGGTACCACGACATCTGCTACGACGACACCCGTAACAACACAGATCACAGGGACATCTGGAACAACCACGTTCACCACGACGACTCCGACCACATCGCGAACCACAACTTCATCTGAAACTAGCACCCTGACAACAAGTGTACAACCAACTTCCACCACAGCTCCATCGACATCTACGAGCTACACTTTTACAAGTGGTTCCACAACTCAGCAAACTACAACCACAGCCTCAACTACCTCTTCGTTCACGTCGACGACATCTCAGACGACTACTCTCACTCAGTCTTCAGGGACAACTGTCACTTCAGTTAGCACAACCCCAGTCACATCTTCAACTACAACTTCATCTGCATCAACTAGCCCCACTTCCACGAGCATCTTCACATCTCAGTACTCTACGACGACCACAAGTAGTTCATCGACTTCAACAACATCCTCATCAATGACGACCACGGCTTCATTCACATCGTATCAGACGACTTCGAGCACTTCGAAAGGAAATAGTAAGGGCACTTGTCGGCTCATTCTGGATGCTTCTCCCAAGACCGGCCTTGCCAACAAACCTGTGACCATTTCGGGCACCCTGTACGGCTCCTGGAATCGTATCAAGGACGGTGTGGTTGTGGGCAATCAAGTTGAGATATCGACAAGCTGGGGGTTCAAAACTATTGTCACAACTGACAACCATGGCCGGTTCTCTACGAGCACGAACTGTCCGTCAATGGGAGGCACATATGTCATCACAGCGACTTCCTACGAAGACCAAGACCTTGCCGGATGCTCTGCAATAATCACCTATCAGGTCTCTGCAACGACCGCTCTGACCACAACCACTGTCACTACGACTCCGGCGATCACGAAGACTACCACAACCCAGAGAATTGCCACAACCATAACGATAGCAAAGTCGGGAACAACCTTCTACGGTCGTCTCACAGACGCTTACGGCAACCCATTAGGCAACAAGCCTCTCACGATCTACTACGAAGATGAAGGCAGAATGTGTTCTCGATCCCTGGTGACAGACGACAACGGCAACTGGTCCTTTTCTATTGGAGGAGTAGACTCCGCTCGGATCACGTTTGCAGGCGACATACATTACCTGCCGTGTAAAGCGGCATACGGCTGACAGGGCAAGGAAACATGAAGGCTTCTGACGTGGCCACGTGGGATGAAGCGGATCAGTCTGGCGTTCCTCTGCCTCCTGACAGTTCTCCTTCCAGTAGCCTTCAAGAACAGTAACAGCCTATCGTTTTTCCGGCAGAGTCCTAGACACGCTCAAATCGTTTTCTACCCCTGAAGCTAAAGGCAACGGTATGCCTTCCACGGTTCGGCCCCTCGGCTATCCAGTAGGAGTCTACGACGACTCGCTTGGAACGACCTACAACATACCCTTCACTGCGAAAGCAGACATGCCTATGAAGATCACAATCGATTTGAGGCCCGATCAAACAAGCACTTACTGGATCAATTGAGAGCTTGACGAATATTAAAAATGGCTTGGAAACCGTAGGTTGACGTTTGAGAACCTAGACCTTCTGAATTTGGGTACTGTGAAAGTCACGAGAAACTGTGATAGTGTATACCACTTAGCGGCCGACCCAGAGGTACACCTCGGCACAACCAATCCAAGAATCCACTATGAGCAGAATGTGGTTGCGACTCATGACCTACCGGAGGCAATAAGAAAGACAGCGAATGTCAAGCGACAACTCTTCACTTCATCATCTACTGTCTACTGCGGCCGAGTACTGATTGGAGGAGAAAACACTGTGATACATTCGGGCAGCGACTCCTCCACCGAGTCAGATCCTCACAAGCGTGCGTTGATTACCGTTGGTGACCAAATTGATCTCTGAGAGATCTACAGAGGTCCCCATTCCTGTCAGCACAACCCATCCGTAAGTTCATTATGAGTAAGACATTCAAGCAACCTTCAACCTACTGGAAGCCGTGAGAAAGGCAGGAGACATCATGCCAAATTCACGATTGACGATAACGTAAGAAGTGTGAAGTGATCCAAGCTTTGATTAGATGCCAACCAATTCTGGTGACCGGAGGCGCGGGTTTCATAGGAAGCCATCTTGTCGACAGATTGATTGGGGAGGGTTACCAAGTCCGAGTTCTTGACAATCTTTCGACAGGATGCAGGGAGAATGTTCGAGGGTATCTCGGAAGACGAGATTTTCAGTTCATGCGCGGTGACATATCCGACTGGTCCACACTCAAGAAGGCCCTGAAAGGGGTCAAGGTAGTATTTCATGAAGCCGCGCTGGTCAGCGTGTCCGACTCGACCGTGAACCCTATTCCGACAAACGAAGTCAACACGACTGGGACATTGAAGCTGCTCAAGGTAAGTGTCGAATGCGGAGTTCAGAGGCTGATCTACGCCTCCTCAGCATCCATCTACGGAGAACAAGTGAGACAGCCAATCAAGGAGGAGTCTACTCCAAGGCCTATGTCACCTTACGCCACCTCAAAACTTGCAGCTGAGAACTACTGCTTGATCTTCAACAGACTTCACGGACTCGAGACGGTATGTTTGAGATACTTCAATGTTTATGGCCCACGACAGAATTTCAGCTCATATAGTGGCGTCATAGCGATATTCCAAGATCGAGTACGTAGGAACAGGCCCCCAATCATTTATGGAGATGGAACACAGACAAGAGACTTCGTGAACGTTCTCGATGTTGTGGAAGCGAATATGCTAGCAATGAAGGTCAAGAACGCGGCTGGCGAAATCTTCAACATAGGGACCGGACACAGAACGAGCATACTCAGATTAGCTGAAATGATTATTCAAGCAAGCAATAACAGGCACCTACACCCGATTCACGCTCCAGCAAGACCAGGCGATGTCAAGCACGGCTACGCCGACATTGGAAAAGCCCGCACGCGCCTCCGATATTCGCCTAGCGTAACCCTAAACCATTACATCGCCAAACTCGACACCAGTAGCATCCCTATACGTAATGCGCAGAGGAAGAAAGCACAGTAGAAAATAGCATCAAGAGCCAACTGCATACCACGCATCTCGAATTACATAGGTGGAACTGACACTCATGCCTCTAAACATATTGCAGTCGGTGCAACATCCAGAGGACGCGGAGATCGGATGTGGAGGTTCAATCACGCGGGATGTCAGGCGAGGCGATCTTGTCCGGGTTCTCTCTCTGAGAGAAGGTGGGAAAGGCGTAATCCGGGAGTGAGAGTCATTGAGTGCCGAAAAAAGCTGCAGAGCGACTATGTCCACGGAAGGATCAATGCGCAAACGGTCGCATTACTTGTTCATATGGCGATCATAGACCAGTCAATCGCCCCAACGTTGAAGAGATAGTCGACGACAGATAGGTTTGACACGAACTCTCCATGCAGCTGCTTATACATCGGATACCTAAAATCCTGAAACATAACCTCGATCCCTTCATCTCGAAACTTCTGCACGTCCACGTATGCTCGCCCACCTGCCCCTGAGAGATACACGTCCGCTCCTAGAGCCTTACACTGCGCGACCAACAGATCGTTCTTCTTGCCGCTAACTCCCAATGAAGAAGCCATCACTAGACGGCGATCAATTTTCATGAAATCCATGACACCCTTGATCAGATGCAGGTTTAGATCAATCAACTTGTGCCAAGGCCTCTCGTAGGTTGACCGGAAGAATTCTCGAAACTCCTTGAAGTATGGCGCTTTGCCATAGTTTGTTTGAAGAGTCCCCCAGTGGCGTCGTGCCCACCTTCTTTTCAAATCATTGGCAATCTCGACATCTCGAATAGCCTGCCATCTGGTGGCGTGTCTAACTGGTACAGTAAGCCACACCACTCCGTCCCTTGTCTTGAACCTATTTCGGTTTCTAAAACCATGGTACTCAAATTGCATAATATCTTCAATGACAAAGATGTCGCAACGCCATATCTTATCGAAGTACCCGAGCCAAGGTAAGTAGTCCGGCTGGTGGCCCGCCATAATCAAACCAGGACTTCCCGAAAGCGGTTCGTTGACTTCAATATATCTGTTATTCTGATGTCGTTCTCTGCTGCGCTGAACCTGCATTACACAAAGTCATATAGTACTCATTGCGAATGGTGTGCTTGTAACGGCTTCTATTTCAGATCCACAGGATTCCTACTTCAGGCAGCGTTGCACAAAGTGAAAGAGCGAAGGGGTTTGAATATGCCACTAGCAGTTTGCGGGAGCTAAGTACGAGGTGCTTCGGTAACGATTCGCACAATTGAGGGCTGTTCTCAGTCTTCGTGGACGAAATATGAGGGAGGCCAAGTTGCCAGCTTTTGAGATATCTGCTAGTCTTATCTTCTTGGGACGGAAGTAGATGTCTAGGTTCGATATGTTGGCGCAAAGCAGATGGAGGGCTCTGGGGGTATTGATTATGGCATTAGTCATACTGGGAATTCTGGGGTGGCAACAGCTAGGTCTGCGGCAAATTTCTCCCACAACGACCAACATTACTCCAACTGTGACCATGGCTTCAAGCTCACAGACCTCAGTTCCAGGCTATGTCAACTCTCAGCTGCTTGTGGATAGTGAGTGGATTCTGAGCCATTCAAGCGATCAAAAAGTTCGAATAATCGATGCTAGAAGCCAAGACGAGTATCGCAGAGGTCACATCGAAAAGGCTGTCCAATTGGAGGCCCAAAGCCTTAGAATGACCGCGAATGGGACTACTCAGGCCGCTTCAAGGGAAGTGGTTGAGTCGATACTCGGACAGCTGGGTCTGTCCCGCGAGTCTACAGTAGTAATCTATGATGAGGGGAACAGCTACAATGCGACATGGGTATCCTGGACGCTGGAGTATTACGGGCATAGAGATGTGAGGATCTTGAACGGTGGTTGGAGTAGGTGGATACGCGGAGGGAAGCCGATAACGAAGGAGACCCCAAACTACACAAGAACCATTTACAATGCAACTGTAAGGCCCGAACTGCTCGCCACAGCCGAGTACATTCTAGGAAATCTGCAAAACCCAGGGGTAGTCATCCTCGATGTCAGATCCGCACTGGAGTTCAATGGAATAACTGTCAGAGCAAAGAGAGGAGGCCATATCCCAGGGGCGGTAAATGTTGAATGGACGCAGGCACTTAACCCGGATGGCACCTTCAAGTCCTCCAGCGAGCTAGTTAGGCTGTATCGAGAGGTCGGTGTGACCCAAGGAAAGGAAGTTATTACGTACTGTCAGCTTGGGCATAGGGCAGCGCACACATACTTCGCCATGCGGCTCCTAGGTCACACGGCGAGACTGTACGATGGATCATGGGAAGAATGGGGCAACAGAGACGATCTTCCAGTGCGATGTAACATACTATTTGGAAAGATCGGAAAGATCATTCATTCATTGCAAGTCGGTGCTGAGGCAATAACATAGCCGGCAGAGAATCATCTCCGTACTGCAGAATCTAGACAGACGTGAAGCCATCGCTACTGGCTCCGCTCTTGTCGCTCTACGCACTTGCTTGGCTTTTTCGGAGAGTATGGGCAGTACTTGCACAAGGGCAAGTAAGGATTTCCCAGTGCCCCTTTAGCTCTGAACTGCTTGTACCTAGCTGAGAACCATATATCAGCAAGAGAGCTATCTCTGAGGTCACCAAATTGGAAGCGCGAGTATTGTTCTCTAGGCATCATTTGTGTCAAGCAAGGACATGGCAGAACCTTACCATCAAAAGTTATGTAGCACCTGCTATAGGAGCGGCAAGACAGTGCTCTCTCACGAAATGGCATCGAAGTTTCCACGACAGCCAAACTAGTCTTCTCCCGACTTGGCAAAACAAACAGATCACTGAAGTAGTATTCCCTGCCCGGTATGAGTTGCGGAAAGAAAACTATGCCATCAACGCCCAAGGCTTCCGCGAGCTTGGTCAGTGCCATGGCTTCTCCAACGTTATCCTCGGAAATGGTTGATCTGAACATTAGCCTAGGCCTATCAGAAATCTGATCGCTCCTAGTTTTGATGAACGATTTCACGTTCTCCATGACTTTCTGAAAATCAGCTCCTGACCTTATCTTCTCAAAGATTTCTTTTGATGCAGCGTCAACAGAGACGTATAGATAGTCGAGTTTGGCTTTGATTAGGTCGATTGCAGTCTTCTGATTCATGATGGTAAAGTTTGACGTGAAGCTTACTTCGAGGCCACGTTCTTTGGCGTATTCTACCATAGCTGGTAGCTCTGGGTGCAGGAGAGGCTCTCCCAACCCGGTCAGGTCAATCTTTCGAGGCGCGAAACTTGAATGCCCTAATTGGTCAATGAGCGACTTGAAAAGTCCAAGTGGCAAGTCCTCCCCCGCTTCCCTGGATCTTATGCATGTTCTGCATCTGAGGTTGCATCTGGTTGTGATTTCAACTTGAACCCAAAAGGGAAGGAAGAACTGGCTAATAGTGAGTGGGCGCATTGAGAGAACGATCTTGGGTATCGATCTTCCTCGAAATGCTCTTCCCATCTTTCTCATTGACCGGAAAAGCATATCGCCCAAACGCTCCTATTGCATGTGAAGCTTGCAAGCTCCGCCCTTATGTGACGCAGGCATACAAATCGACAGACTGAACAAACGCGATATTGCCTGAGACAGGAACCTTCACGACGGCTTCGACATAATCCTGATCAATGGCCGGTTGTGTATGCGGGATGATCAAAAAGATCTCACTTCTCATTTGAGTCAGTTGCCACTCTTCTGAGCCAAGCTTCCCTCCAAAAACAGAAACAAGACCTATCACACCCTCCATGAGCCTTTCCGTTGCAGAAGACCCCATCCAACAAGACCGTTGGTGTTCTTATCTTCCTAAGCTCTCCAGTGGATTCCACGATCATCTTGTCGAGTCTCTTGTAGACTTTGAAACGCCTTCCGCAGAAGGCTTCCATTTCAGGGTTGAAACGTAAGCCTCTTAGTTTGCCATCCCTGTCGAGCGTTGCAAAAATCTCATTTAATGGCTTCACTTCAACCCACTCGCCAGGCTGCAAGTTCAAATTCTCACTACCGCCACAAGCGACTCCTTTAGGTCGGGAGATAGATCTTCCCGTCTTCATGGAAAACAGTGCCCTTGACATAAATGCGAATGGGCCTAGAACCCTGATGTACCACGCGTATCTCTTCAAGATCCACAGATGTCTGCGCAGGGGTAGAGCTAGACGGGTGTCTGGCAAGGTAATTTGCGTCAGGTCGTGGTAGTTGTTCTGACAGCGTTGCAATACTGTTCTCGACCAGATATGTGCACTTAGATTATACATATTGAATAGACTGGCGAAATGGGATATAAGAATCAAGCGTTGAACACGTACGATTCTGCATATACTGCTTATACTTGCACCTTGTGTACTGGGTAGATCAGGATTTGACACACTTGTCTCTCAATGTTCTCGCGGTTGGAGCACACCCGGACGATGTGGAGATTGGTTGTGGAGGATCAATCTGCGGTCATGTAAGGCGTGGTCATCGAGTCCTAGTCGTCTATGTGACAAAAGGCGAGAAGAGCGTCAAAATTGGAGGGGGTGTCAGAGCCGCCGAAAGCCTAAAGGCGTGCAAAATCCTAGGAGTGAAAGAAATCATCTTAGGCGATTTTGAGGACACAAACATACCCAACGATCACTCTTGCATCGACTTCCTTGAAAAAGCACTAGAAAAGTGCAAAGCCGACATTGTCTACACACACTCAACAAACGAACTGCACCAAGATCATAGAACGGTTGGCTCCCTCTCTTTGGCAGCATTTCGATACGTCCCAAAGATCTTGGCGTACGAGTCGCCCAGAGTCTCGCCTAACTTCTCTCCCAGCTACTTCATTGACATCTCCCAGTGCGTGGATCTGAAATGGAAGGCACTAAGAGCTCACCGTTCGCAGCGTCGGAAATACTACATGGCATACAAATCCGTGATTAACCTTGCAACATTCAGAGGAAGACAAGTCGGAGTCAATGCAGCTGAAGGCTTTGAAGTAGTTAGATATCTCCAAAGAATTTAGCGAGTTTATCGGGTCTGGAACAACCATATTCACTACGATGGCTTCGGCCTGTTTCCTTGAGCGATGCCCATGCCCTCTTTCGTCATGGCTCAACAACCATTCAGTACCAGGTTTTGACGAAGATCGGGACTACGCCATCGCTTTCACACACTGCCGTTCAACATAATATGGGTTTGGCTACGAAGTTCAATGGATACTTGAGGAAAAAGACAGCGGCAAACTGGTCGCAGAGCGGAAAATCCCATCGACCATTTCAGGTGGAGGAAACAGTCGGATACATACGCCTACAACGAATAGCGCAAGTTACTACGAGTTCGTTTACTCATCGAACAACGGCCTTTTCAATTGGGCCGTTGCTGAACGGAGCCGACCTGTACCAGCCATCAAGGTACTACTCTTCACTTCGTCATCTACCGTCTATGGTGAAGACTCAAGGATTCACACATGGGAAGACTACGCTTCACTGGAACCAATCTCTGTTTACGGTTCACCTAAGCTATCATGTGAGGCTCTCAGAGCAGGTTACGCACACACCTACGGTCTCAAAGCCATAATCCGCAGACTCGCCAATATCATAGGGCCCAGAAGCACACACGGAGTAGTTTACCACCTCGTCAGAAAACTCACAAGAACTCGAAGAAGCTCGAGATATTGGGGGATGAAACCCAAACGAAATCGTACCTGTTCATTGACGACTGCATAGGAGCGATCAAGGTGGCATTGAAAAAGCTCAAGAACGGGTTGACATATTCAATATCGGTTCGA